>Ga0210386_10000907_pt1 | contig 27008 bp, 24 predicted proteins | sample IncBWH32OmetaG_FD_160091 | JGI IMG/M metagenome (GOLD analysis project Ga0210386, IMG submission 160091) | Forest soil microbial communities from Barre Woods Harvard Forest LTER site, Petersham, Massachusetts, United States - Inc-BW-H-32-O ...
CGCGGAAACGCGGCTGACGGACTGCTACATCGGCCCGTACACGGCGATCGGCGAGCGCTGCGAGATCACTGCGTCAGAGGTCGAGCACTCGATCCTGCTCGCCGGCTCGTCGGTGTCGCATCTCGACGGCCGGATCGAGTCGTCGTTGCTGGGACGCAACGTCCGCGTGCGTCGCGGCGGCCAACAACCGCGCGCATACCGCTTCATGGTCGGCGACAACTCCGACATCTCGATCCTGTGAGGCTGCTCGTCACCGGCGCGGCAGGGATGCTCGGGCACGACGTGATGCGCGCGGGCGCCCGCGCGGGGCACGAGCTCGTGCCGGTCGACCTGCCGGAGCTCGACATCGCCGACGAGTCGGCCGTGCACGCGCTGCTCGCGCGCATGCACGAGGAGCCCGGCTCGCTCGACGCGATCGTCAACTGCGCCGCGTGGACCGACGTCGACGGCGCGGAGAGCAAGCGCGAGGCGGCGCACGCGGTCAACGCGCTCGGCGCCGGCGTGCTCGCGCGCGAGGCGGCGCGGCTCGATGTGCCGATGCTGCACGTCTCGACCGACTACGTGTTCGACGGCGTCGCGCCGCTCGACGCGCAGGGGCGCGCACGCCCGTACGTCGAGTCCGACCCGACCGGCCCGCGCTCGGTGTACGGCTCGACGAAGCTCGCGGGCGAGCGCGAGGTGTCGGCCGCGTCGCGGCGCCATACGATCGTGCGCACGGCATGGCTGTACGGCGTCGACGGGAGGAACTTCGTCGCGACGATGCTGCGGCTCGCGAGCGAGCGCGACGCGGTGCAGGTCGTCACCGACCAGGTCGGTTCGCCGACGTGGGCCGGTCACCTGGCGCCCGCGCTGCTCGGCCTGATCGAGCGCGGGGTGAGCGGGCTCGTGCACATGACTGGCGGCGGCGAGGTCTCGTGGAACGGCTTCGCCCAGGAGATCTTCCGCCAAGCCGACGTGGCGTGCCGCGTCGAGCCGGCGAGCAGCGAGCAGATGGCGCGCGCGGCGCCGCGCCCGGCCTGGTCGGCGCTCGCGTCCGAGCGCGACGACGTCGTGCCGATGCCGCCGTGGCAGGACGGCCTGGCGGGGTACTTGGCGGCCCGCGCTGGGATGATGCGCGCATGAAACTCCTCGTCTGCGGCGGCGCGGGATTCATCGGCTCGACGTTCGTGCGCCAGCGCCTGCTGGAGCACGGCGACGAGGTGACGGTGCTCGACAAGCTGACTTACGCGGGGCGTACCGAGAACTTCCACGACTTCGCCGAGCACCCCTCGTTCCGCTTTCTCAGGGGCGCGATCGAGGACGCGGGCGACGTCGCCGGCGCGATCGACGCATCGGCGCCGGAGGCGGTCGTCAACTTCGCGGCCGAGACGCACGTCGATCGCTCGATCGCCGAGCCGGACGCGTTCGTCAAGACGCATGCGCTCGGCACTTATGTGCTACTGGAGGCGGCCCGCACAGCGCGGCAGAGGCCGCGCTACGTGCAGGTGTCGACCGACGAGGTCTACGGCTCGATCGAGTCGGGATCGTTCACGGAGGACTCGCCGCTGCGCCCGTCCTCGCCGTACTCGGCGACGAAGACGGGCGCCGACCTGCTCGTGCAGAGCTACTTCCACACATATGAGCTGCCGGCGACGATCTGCCGTGGGTCGAACAACTACGGCCCATGCCAGTACCCGGAGAAGCTGATCCCGCTGATGATCCTCAACGCGCTGCACGGCGACTCGCTGCCGGTGTATGGCGACGGGATGCAGGTTCGCAACTGGATCCACGCGAGCGACTTCGCACGCGCGATCGGTCACGTGCTCGAGCACGGCGTGGCCGGCGAGGTCTACAACGCGGGCGGGCCGGACGAGGAGGCGAACATCGACGTCGTCAGGCGGATCGTCGCAGCGACGGGCGCGAGCGAGTCGCAGATCGAGCACGTCCGCGACCGGCCGGGGCACGATCGCCGCTATTCGCTGTCCTCCGCGAAGGTCCGCGCGCTTGGCTGGGAGCCGCGCGTGCGCTTCGCCCAGGGCCTCGAGCAGACGGTCGCGTGGTATCGCGATAACGCGTGGTGGTGGGAGCCGATCCGCTCGGGCGAGTACCGCGCGTACTATCAGCGCCAGTACGGACGCGCGCTCGGCTGACGGCGGCGATCCGGCCGAGACGATTGTCTGTGGATGTTTTGTCCGTCGTACGTGAGAGTGCAGGTATGCCAAGCTCACGCGAGCAGTTCGCCGAGAACCTGCGCCGTCAGCGCGACCGGGTCGGCCTCTCACAGGAGGCGCTCGCCGACGTCTGCGAACTGCACCGCACGGAGATCAGCCTGCTCGAGCGCAGCAAGCGCTCGCCGCGCCTGGAGACGATCGTGATCCTCGCGAAAGGTCTTGGCCTCTCCTCGCCGGGCGAGCTGCTCGACGGAATCAGCTGAACGAGGAGATCCTCCACTTGCCGCCTTCCTTGACGAGCGACATCGTCGAGAGCCGCTTCTTGCCCGAGTAGACGCTTTTGACGTGCGCCGTCGCCGTGGCGCCGTTGACCTGGATCGATTCGACGGTCAGTTCGACCGAGTCGATCTCGGCGAGCTGTTTTTTGATTGCTTCCTGACAGCCGCCGCTCGCGCCGGCGAGGCGCTTGACGACGGCGTCGGCGAGGTCGTCCTGGCAGATCTTCTTCGCTTCGCCCGCGGTCGCGTTGCTCTGCAGGTCTTTGACCGTTTCGCCGGCGGCCTTCGCTTCGCCCGCGAGCCCGGAGGTCGAGACGGTCTGCGCGCATGCCGACAGCCCGAGCGCGAGCAGCGGCGCGCAGAGCAGCGCGGTGGCACGCTTGTGCAAGAGGCGCATTCGACCGCAGAGAGTACGGGACGAGGCGAGCGGACGGGCGCAGCCCCCTTGCCCTCGCGAGGCGTCCGCCGCGCTCAGCTCTGCTCGTCGTCGCGGCGAAAGCCCAGGCGCGCGGAGATCCGGTCCGCGGTCGAGACGAGATGCGGCCCGAGCGCGTCGACGAGCTCGCCGAGCGTGATCAGCGAGCTCGGCACCACGATCTCAACGGCGGCGAGCACCTGCCGCGCCTCGTTGCGCACGGGCGCGGCGATCGAGTAGAGGTCCTTCGCGAGCTCTTCGTCATCGACGGCGAAGTTGGCGTCGAGCACCTCGTCGAGCTCCTCGCGCAGCGCTTTCTTCGAGGTGATCGTGTTCGGGCCGTGCTTGCTCAGCTTCGACTGGCCGATCAGCTCCCGCTGATCTGGCTCGGGCAGGTTCGCGAGCAGCAACTTGCCCGTCGCGGTGCAATACGCCGGCAGCCGCGAGCCGGTGTGCGCGTCGACGCCGCCGCCCTGGCCGCGGCGGAAGCTGCGCGCCTGGTCGACGTACAGCACCTCCGAACCGTCGAGCACGGCGAGGCTGACCGTGTAGGAAGTGCGCTGGCGGAGCTCTTCGAGGTAGGGCTGCGCGTGCTCGCGCAGACCGGTCGAGTTGAGCGCCGACATTCCGAGATCCGTGACGCGCAGGCCGAGGCGGTACTTGCGCGAGGCTCCCTGCTCGAGGTAGCCGAGCGCGAGCAACGTGATCACGTAGCGGTGCGTCGTCGAGCGGCTCATCCCGAGCTCGTCGGCGATGTCGGCGATGCCCAGCACGGGGCGCTTGGGCGTGAAGCAGCTCAGGATCGCCAAGCCGCGCTCGAGCGACTGCGAATAGCGCGGTTCGCGCAGGCTCGGGATCGACCACGCCGGCTCTTGCGTGGAGGCGGAGGCTTTTGCAGCTTTTGAACTAGTTCTGGGCATGTGTACTTGGTCCCTGTCCGTTTTGATGGGGGGCTAGGGGGCTCTTCCGTCGTCCCGGAAAATCCCTCCCGTCGTCTGCGCCGCGATTGGAGCGGAGCTAGACGATCATAAACAGTTTGGTTCCAAGGGATGATAGAGCGGACAATGGTCGCTTATTTCGTACGCTCAGGCGATAACCCTTCCGCGTTACGAAAATACGAACAAATGCACTAGTTCGAGCCTTATGCTCGAACGTCGCCTGGGCGGCCCAGGAAATGCTTGCTCAGCATCGTTTGCTGCCCTTGATAGTTGGAGCCGACGTCGGCGCCGTAGAGCACGTCCGGCTCTTCGGCCATCCGCTCGAACGAGAGCTTGCAGACGGGCTGCCCGTGCTCGACCATGAACGAGACGTCGCGCGCGCGCACCTCGAGCGCCGCGCGGCTGCCCCCGCCGGCGTCCGTGTGCGAATAGCCGAAGCCGGGATCGAAGAAGCCGGCGTAGTGAGTCCGCAGCTCGCCGGCGGTTGGATCGTAGGCCAGCATCTCAGCCGCGTAGCCCGGCGGAATGCTGACGCCCTCTGCCGACAGCAGCAGGTAGAAGACCTCCGGCTCGAGCACGATGCGCTGCTTGGACTCGGGGTGGACCGGCTCCCAGTAGTCCTGCCAGCGCAGCGTGCCGACCCTCGTCAGGTCGATCGGCAGGCTGTTCTTCTTCGCGCGGTAGCCGACCGTGTTCTCGGGTCCGCCGGAGGCGTCGAGGCTGAGGAACAGCCCGTCGCCGAGCGACAGCGCCGAGTGCTCGAGCGGACGCTCGTCGCGGAACAGCAGCGGCACGTGATCGTGCAGTTGCAGCAACTCGTCGTCGGTCAGGCGCCCGTCGCCGTCGATCAGCCGCACCTGGTTGAGCGCGAGCCCGGTGGCGACTCGGATCGCGAACGTTCGCGGCACGACCTCGAGATAGAGCTTTCCGCGATAGCCGGAGGCGATTTCGTCGAAGCGATGGCTGCGATCGGTCAGCACGCGAGTGAAGACGTCGAGCCGGCCGGTCGAGCTCTTCGGGTTGGCCTTCGCGCGCACGCCGTCGGGCAGGCGCAACTCCTCGACGAGCGGCACGAGGTATGGGCGGTCGCGCTCGAGCGTCGCGCCGTCCCGCAGGTCGATCTCCTCGAACGCGAGGTCGGCGACCTTCTGCTCGACGGTCGAGTCGCTGTCGGGGAGGAAGCTGCAGCGCAGCGCCCACGCGCGCTCGCCGAGCCGCAGGTCGATGCTCGCGGGTTGGATCGACTCGGATGGGATGCGCCACTCCCCGGCGACGACCCACTCCTGCGCGATCGCATCGCGCAGCCGCTGCGCGGGGAGCACACCGCCGCGCGTCGCGCGCACGCCGGCCGTCGCGACGTCGCGACGCGATCCCGTCGCGGGTGTGCTCGTCACGGCAGCGCTCGATCTCGCACTGGCGCAAGTCTATGGACGCGCGCCGGCGGAGCAGCGCGACGAGCGTGCCAGTCGCGCAACGACGTGCGGCGCAAGTGGGAGACGCCACTGGCGTATTGCCATATCTGAAAGTAGCGTGGCCGTCGGAACGTCGCGTAACGCACGTTTCGCGGCGTGTCCTACTGATCCGAATCAGACGAAAGGACCGGGCGCAGCACGGGGGAACAGACTTGGGCGCCGTTCTCTCCCTCTCCGGCGGCGCCTGAGGAGAGGCCCCGGGTGTCACCCCCTCGATGCCGGGTCTCCGCGGACGCCGCAGCTCATCGCCCGGCCGCGGTGTCCGTGAAGGCCCGGCGCGGTGGGCACAACCGGGGATTGCGTGGGGATGACGGTCGACCGGCGCGGCGGGCGGGCCGCGCCAGTCGGCCGCATGACGGCGCGGACAGCCGTCAGTGGGGCAGCGCCTCGAGCATCTGCTTCGCCAGTCTGCGCCTTCCCTCGATGCGGACTCCGCGATGGTCGCGTTGCGGACCGAGCGCGACGGCCCAGCCGGCGGCGTCGCCCTCGATCCGTGCGCTCGTGCTCTGCGGCTCTTGCGCCGAATCCGGCGTGGGCGCCACCGCGAGGCGCCCGTCGACGATCTCGAAGCGGTAGCGATGCGGCGAGCAGCCGTCGTCGAGCACGGCCTCGATCGTCCCTTCTGGGAGCTTCGTCTCTTCGAGCAGCGCCGGCAGCTGATGCAGCACGGCATCGGCGTCGATCCGCTCGCAACCCGTCTCGACGCTCCAACGGTGGCGCATGCCCCACCGCGCGAGCGCCCCTGCAGCCGGCAGCAGCGCCGCGCCGCTCTCGGTCAGCTGCAACTCCACCCGAGGCGGCATCTCGCGAAAGCGCCGACGCGAAAGCAGTCCGAGCGCGACCATCCGTCGCACGTGGTGGTCGAGCACCGCCGAGCTGACCCCCGGCAGGCGCCCACGCACGACGTTGAGCCGAGCGGCTCCGTCGGACAGCGCCAGCACGATCAGCAGCGTCCAGCGATCTCCCGTGGCGGCGAGCGCCTGCGCGAGCGGCGTCGACTGTCGGTGAGGCCGCACCGCCGGTGGATTCGTCGGCTCGACGTCGGTTGCCCCGGATGCGCGCTCGACTACCCCCATATCGGAAAGCGTACGCACGCGTTTGAGCTGCGTGAGCGCCGCGCGATCTTGGCCCCAGAAGAGCCCGAAATTCCTTTATGCAGAACATGCGAGCGACGAAATCGAGCCCAAACATGGCGATCGGGGCGTTTCCGACTGGGACTCCAATCCCGGCGACCGCTTTGAAGAGGTCGCTCGGCTCGGGTGTCGCCGGAGAGGAGCGACACGATCTCACGCGCCTTCGGCGCTAGCCTCGACGGGTGCCTCTCTCGACGTTCAGCCCGCGCGTTCGCGCGTGGTTCGAGCAGGCGTTCGACGCGCCGACGCCGGCGCAGTCGCAGGCATGGCCGGCGATCGCCGCCGGCGAGAACGTGCTGCTGTCGGCGCCGACCGGATCGGGCAAGACGCTCGCGGCGTTCCTGTGGGCGCTCGACCGGCTGAGCGCCGACTCGCAGGCCAGTGCGACCCGCGACGCTCCGCGAGCGCGAGCGCGAGCGGGAGCGGGAGCCGGAACGGGCGCAGGCGCGGGAGCGGGCGACGGCGCCGAGCGACGCGCGGCGGGCACGCGCGTCGTGTACGTCAGCCCGCTGAAGGCGCTCGCGTACGACATCGAGCGCAACCTGCGCACGCCGCTGCGCGGGATCGGCGCGGAGGAGGTCAGCGTCGGCATTCGCACAGGCGACACGCCACAGCGCGAGCGCGCGGCGATGGCGCGCAGGCCGCCGGACATCTTGATCACGACGCCGGAGTCGCTGTATCTGATCCTGACGTCGAACGCGCGCGAGATGCTGAGCGGCGTCGAGGCCGTGATCGTCGACGAGATCCACGCCGTCGCGGCGAGCAAGCGCGGCTCGCATCTGGCGTTGACGCTCGAGCGGCTCGAGCGTCAGGTCGGCCGCCCGGTCCAGCGGATCGGCCTGTCGGCGACGCAGAACCCGCTCGAGGAGATCGGCCGCTACCTCGTCGGGCCGCGCCGCGAGGTGACGATCCTCGACGCGGGCCACCGCAAGCAGCTCGACCTGCGGATCGAGGTGCCGGTCGAGTCGATGAGCGAACCGGGCGGGCGGGTCGACGCGAACGCCGACCCGTTGGAGCCGGTCGCGGGGGGCGAGTCGACGCGCAGCTCGATCTGGCCGGCGATCTACCCGGAGCTGCTCGAGCTCGTGCAGGCGCACAGCTCGACGATCGTGTTCGTCAACAACCGGCGCTCGGCCGAGCGCGTCGCACTGCGCCTGAACGAGCTGGCGAAGAGCGACATCGCGCGCGCACACCACGGCTCGGTCGCGCGCGAGGAGCGCACGAAGGTCGAGGAGCTGCTGAAGGCGGGCGAGCTGCCGTGCCTGGTCGCGACGAGCTCGCTCGAGCTCGGGATCGACATGGGCGCGGTCGACCTCGTGCTGCAGATCGAGTCGCCGAAGTCGGTCGCGCGCGGGCTGCAGCGGATCGGTCGCGCGGGGCACGGCGTCGACGAGGTCAGCCGCGGGCGGATCTTCCCGAAGTTCCGCGGCGACCTGCTCGAGTGCGCGGTCGTCGCGCGGCGGATGCACGAAGGGCTGATCGAGCCGACGGTCGTCCCGCGCAACGCGCTCGACGTGCTCGCGCAGCAGATCGTCGCGATCGCGGTCGCGGCCGAGCCGGCGAAAGGATCGAGCGAGGCCGGTGGGATCGCGGTGCAGGAGCTGCACGCGCTCGTGACGGCGAGCCACTCGTACTCGGAGCTGTCGATCGAGCTGCTCGAGAACGTGCTCGACATGCTCGACGGGCGCTATCCGAGCAAGGAGTTCGGCGAGCTGCGTGCTCGGATCGTCTGGGACCGCGTCGCCGGAACGGTGCGTGCGCGCAAGGGCTCGCGCCAGCTGACGATCGCGAACGCCGGGACGATCCCGGACCGCGGCCTTTACGCGGTGACGCTGCCGGACGGACGGCGCGTCGGCGAGCTCGACGAGGAGATGGTCTACGAGGCGCGACCGGGACAGGCGTTCCTGCTCGGCGCGTCGACGTGGCGGATCGAGGAGATCGGGCGCGACCGCGTGATCGTGACGCCGGCGCCCGGCGCGCCGGGCGCGGTGCCGTTCTGGAAGGGCGACTCGGTCGGACGCCCGAAGGAGCTCGGCGAGGCGATCGGCGCGTTCTCGCGCTGGGCGGTCGAGCAGGAGCCGCAGACGCTGCAGGACGGGTACGACCTCGACGAGCGGGCGGCGCGCAACCTGCTGGCATACCTGCGCGAGCAGCAGGAGGCGACGCGCGTGCTGCCGAGCGAGCGCACGATCGTGCTCGAGCGCTTCCGCGACGAGATCGGCGATTGGCGCCTGTGCGTGCTCTCGCCGTTCGGCGGTCGCGTGCACTCGGCGTGGGCGCTCGCGCTGTCGGCGCGGATACGCGAGCACATGGGCGTCGAGGCTGACGCGATCGCGTCCGACGACGGCATCGTCATGCACCTGCCCGACCTCGACGCCGACGAGCCCGAGGGGTTGCCGTCGGCGGCCGAGCTCGTGATGATCGAGCCTGAGGAGGTCGAGCAGGCGATCGTCTCGGCGCTCGGCGACTCGGCGCTGTTCGGCGCGCGTTTTCGCGAGAACGCGTCGCGCGCGCTGTTGATCCCGCGCGCGTATCCCGGCAGGCGCACGCCGCTGTGGCAGCAGCGGCTGAAGGCGCAGAATCTGCTGGAGGTCGCGCGCCGCTACGGCGACTTCCCGGTCGTGCTCGAGACGTACAGAGAGTGCCTGCGCGACGTGCTCGACGTGCCGGGCCTCCAGGAGCTGCTGCGCTCGCTGCATTCGCGCGAGATCGCGCTCGTCGAGGTCGAGACGCCGACGGCGTCGCCGTTCGCGTCGTCGCTGCTGTTCGACTACGTCGCGACGTACATGTACGAGGGCGACACGCCGAGCGCCGAGCGTCGCGCGGCGGCGCTGTCGCTCGACCGCGAGCTGCTGCGCGAGCTGCTCGGCCAGGAGGAGCTGCGCGAGCTGCTCGACGCGGACGCGCTGGCGCGCGTCGAGGACGATCTGCAGCACCGATCGGAGATCACACGGGTGACGGGGCGCGACGGCCTGCACGACTTGCTGCGCCACGTCGGTGACCTGACCGTCGAGGAGGTCGCGGCGCGCGTGTTCGACGGCGTCGATCCGGCGCCGCTGCTGTCCGAGCTCGTGCGCGAACGCCGCGCGATCCACCTGCGCATCGGCGGCGAGCAGCGCGTCGTCGCGGCCGATGAGGCCGGCCTCTACCGCGATGCGCTCGGCGCCGCGCCGCCGGGTGGTCTGCCGGAGGCGTTCCTCGCCGACGTGCCCGACGCGCTGCGCGTGATCGTCGCGCGCTGGGCGCGCACGCACGGGCCGTTCACGAGCGAGGAGCTGCAGGAGCGCTATCGCGTCGATGTGAGCGCCGTGCTGCGCGAGCTCGAGCGCGACGGCACGATCGTGCGCGGTGAGCTGCGCCCCGGCGGAACCGGCCGGGAGTGGTGCGACGTCGAGATCCTGCGCCGTCTGCGGCGCGCGTCGCTGGCGGCGCTGCGCAAGGAGATCGAGCCGACCGACGAGCGTGCGCTCGCCGCGTTCCTGCCGTCGTGGCAAGGCGTCGACCGCCACGCGAGTGCCGGCGCGGGCGTCGATCGTCTGCGCGAAGCGCTCGTGCCACTGCAGGGGCTCGCGCTGCCGGCGGAGATCTGGGAGCGCGACGTGCTGCCGCGCCGCGTCGGCGCGTACTCGCAGTCGTGGCTCGACAGCCTCTGCGCGAGCGGCGAGCTCGTGTGGGTTGGCGCCGGCGCGAGCGGGCGCTCAGGGCGCGTCGCGCTGTACTTCCGCGAGGACGCGCCGCTGATCGGCCCGCCGGCGCGCGCCGAGCGGCGGGCGGGCGCGGAGGCGCGCGCGCCCGACGGCGTCGCGCTGGCCGCCGTCGCCAACCCGGCTTCGGCGGCTGTGCAGGCGGCGCCCGTCGACGCGCTGATCCGCGCGCGCTTGCAGCAAGGGCCGTGTTTCTTCAGCGACCTGGTCGCCGAGCTCGACGCGCCCGCCGAGGAGCTGCGCGAGGCGCTGTGGGACCTCGTGTGGGCGGGCGAGGCGACGAACGATGCGTGGGCGCCGCTGCGCGCGCCGCGCCTGACGCTCGCACGCGGCGCGCAAGCGCCGATGCGTCGAACATCCGTCCGGCGCTTTGGCGCGCGCCGCACCGGCGCGCAGGGCCAGATGCAGGGTCGCTGGTCGCTGACCGAGCCGATCTTCGCGCCGACGGGCCTGCCGGCCGCGTCCGGTCGCGAGCGTCGCCGCGCGCTCGCCGAGCTGCTGCTCGAGCGCTACGGGATCGTCACGCGCGAGCAGGTGCTCGCCGAGGGGATCAAGGGCGGCTTCGCGATTCTGTACGACACGTTCGCCAACCTGGAGACGCTCGGCGTCTGCCGGCGCGGGTACTTCGTCGAGGGGATGGGCGGCGCGCAATTCGCGCTGCCGGGCGCCGTCGAGCGGCTGCGCGCGGCGCCGGGCGCAGCGGCGAGCGGCGCGCGCTCGGACGACGGCCCGCGCGCGCTTGTGATCGCGGCGGCCGACCCCGCTCAGCCCTACGGCGCGGCGCTGGCGTGGCCGAAGCGCGACGCGCAGGCGCGTCGTCCGGCGCGCGTCGCCGGCGCATACGTCGTGCTCGTCGACGACGCGCCGCTGCTGTACATCGAGCGCGGCGGGCGAGGCCTGCTGACGCTCGCTGCCGGACGGGGCGAGGCGACGGGCGATCGCGGCGCCGACGGCGAGACGGCGGCGCTCGCCGCCGCGTTGCGCGCGCTGGCCGACGCCGTGCGCGGCGGACGCGTGCCGAAGCTCGCCCTGGAGCGGATCGACGGCGAGCCGGCGATCGCCTCGTCGCTGGCTGACGAGCTGCTCGAGCTCGGCTTCCACGCGGGCCCGCGACGGCTGACGCTCAGCGCCTGACCGACGGCGTCTCGTCGAAGCGGCACGAGCCGGTTGAGGCCCTCGCCAGGGGCCGGATTGGCGGCCGGAGACATCACTGGTGCGGTCGCTCGCATTCCGGTATAAAGAATCGCGAGGACAGCAAAAGTAGACTTGCGTTTCCAACGACGATGGTTTATTGTCTCGAATCGTGGGGATGAGCGGAACTCATAGGGGACCCGCACCGCTGTACCGAAGGCTCCCGCACGGTCCGAACGGGATGACCCGGGAGGACGTCGCGCGAAACCAGCGTGCGCGGATGTACGGAGGCATGATCGAGGCGGTCAGCCAGCGCGGCTATCCGCAGACGACGGTCGCCCACGTGATCGGCTTCGCGGGCGTCTCGCGCCGCGCCTTCTACGAGCAGTTCCCGAACAAGGAAGCGTGCTTCCTCGCGACGTACGACATCGTCGTCGCGCGTGCTCGCAAGCTCGTGCTCGACGCCTGGTCGCGCGAACGCGGCTGGGCCAATCGGCTGCACGCCGCGTGCAAGGCGCTGCTCGACGACGTCGCCAACCAGCCGAAGGGCCCGCGCCTGGTGCTCGTCGACTCGCTCGGCATCGGCCCGCGGGCGCGCGAGCGGATGGCGCTCGCCTCGACGACGTTCGAGCGCGTCATCTCGATGGCCTTCCAAGCGCATCCCGACGGCACCGACCTCTCGCCGCTGACGATCCGCGCGATCGTCAGCGGGATCCGGCACGTCGCGTTCACGCGGATGTACGAGCGGCGCGAAAAGGAGCTGTACGCGCTGACCGACGAGGTGCTCGACTGGATCGAGTCCTACCGCTCGCCGGCCGCGCGGCGCCTGAACATCTCGGGTCTCGTGCAGCCCGGCGAGGTCGAGCCGCAGCCGGCGGCGTTCCTCGCGTGCGACGATCGGCGCGCCCGTGCGCTTGGCGCGCTCGTCCACCTCACGCTCGACGAGCGCTACAGCGAGCTCAGCGATCCGCAGATCGCGCAGTTCGCGGGGATCTCGACGGAGGCGTTTCACAAGCTGTTCGCGACGAAGGAGGCGTGCTTCCTGGCCGTGCTCGACGAGTTCGTCGCCGAAGCGATGGAGGCCGTGAAGCTGGCCGTCGCGCGCGCGTCGAGCTGGCCGGAGGCCGTCCACATGGCGGTCGGCGCGCTGGTCGAGTACTTCGCCGCGCACGAGGCGCTCAGCCGGATGGCGTTCATCGACATCTTCGACGTCGGTCCGGGAATGATCGGACGGATGACGCGCTCGATCGAAGACTTCACGAAGCTGCTCGACGAGCTCGGCCCGGACCCGCGGCGCGGCCCGCTCGTGACGCGCGAAGCGATCACCGGCGCGATCTGGGGAATCGTCTCGAGCTACACCGCGCACGATCGCGTGCGCCAGCTGCCGCGGCTCGTCGATCAGATCTCGTTCGTCGTGCTCGCGCCGTACATCGGCGCGAAGCCTGCGATCGAGACGATCGAAGCGGCGCGCAAGCCACTGCCGAGCGACTACTAAAGAGCGCGCCCCCGCGATCTGCGATCGTGGGGAGCCATGTCACAGCCCACGCAGACGAGGCCGCGCCGGAGCGGTCCGCGCCGGGTAGGGCACAAGGGCGCGGCGCATATCGAGCCCGGAAACACGCTCGCGAGCTTCGACGCGGCGCTGCGTCACGGCGTCGACATGATCGAGCTCGACGTGCTCGCCGAGCGCTCGGACGGCGGCGGCGAGCTGCTCGTCGCGCACGACTACGCGGACGCGCGCGCGCGCGTGCCGCTGCGCTTCGAGCAGGCGCTCGAGCACCTCGCCGACGCGCCGTTCATCGACGTCGACCTCGACGTCGACGTGAAGCTGCCCGGCTACGAGCTGCGCGTCGTGGAGGCGCTGCGCGCGCGCGGCCTGATCGAGCGGACGCTGCTCAGCGGGATGTTCGGCGAGTCGCTCGCGCGCGTTCGCGCGGCCGAGCCCGCCCTGCGGCTCGGGCTCTCGGTGCCGCGCGTGCGCCGCGACTACACGACGCATCTGCTGAGCGCGATCCCCGCGCTCGCGATCTTGACCGGCTACCGCGCGATCCTGCCCGGGCGCGCTCTCGCGGGCCTGCGCGCGGGCCGCTTCGACGCGGTGATGGCGCATTGGCGCGTCGTCACGCCGGCGCTCGTGCGTCGAGTTCGCGAAGGCGGCGGCGAGCTGTACGTGTGGACCGTCGACGACGCTTCGCGGATCGCCAAGCTGACGGCGCTCGGCGTCGACGGCATCATCACGAACGACCCGCGCCTGTTCGAAGACGACCGCTGACCGGCGCCTCGCGGCGTCCTCAGCCGCCGATCACGCACGTCGCGGCCGAGAAGCCCGCCGGGTCCGAGCCGGCAAGGCTCACGCGCCCGGCGCTCGTCGCGCGTGACGCCTGCGCGAGCACGGTCGCGCCGTGGCGCCACTGGAAGCTGACGACGCCGCGCATCGTCACGGCCGACTGGCCGGCGACCGGGCTGAGCTGGAAGCTGCGCCCGCCCTGGCGCGCCGAGGAGCCGCTGCCGACGCTCGTCCACGTCGGCGAGACGCCGTTGACCAGATCGATCCAGGTTTTCTTGCTCGCGTTGAGGTATTGGAGGCGAAAGCGCATGTACATCGTGTCGTGCGCTTCGTGGTCGCCCGGCATCGAGCCGCGTACGCCGAGCGTGTCGGGCTGGTCGGCGGCGTTGCAGACGTCGATCGTCGCCCACAGCAGCCGCGAGCGCAGCAGCGTATGCGCGTCGATCGCGCTCGTTCCAGCGCCAGGCGCCGCGGCGCCGGCGCCGACGGGCGCGAGCAGCGCGAGCACGACCGTGCTCGCCAACGCCGCGAACGCGGGCGCACCGGTCGTGGCTCGGCGCAAGAGCACGCGCGCGAGCGCGCGTGCGCTGTCTGTTGTCGCGATGCGCGGCATCTGTCTGAAGATACCCTTGCGACGCCCGCAGTTGCGGCGTGTTCGGAGCGTCTGTGGGCTGCGCCGATGGCGTGTGATATGCCTGCCCGATGGCCGGCATGAGCTCAGAGGAAGCAGTCGAGCTCCTCGCCGGCGTGCCCGTCTTTCAGACGCTCGTCCGCGCCGACCTCGAGCGGATCGCGCAGTTCGCCGTCCCGCGCGACTTCGAGCCGTCGGAGGTCGTCTTTCGCGAGGGCGATGCGAGCGACACGTGCTACGTCGTGCGCTCGGGCCGTGCGCGCGCGATCCGCACGCACTCCGGCGGGCGCACGCTGACGCTCGCGACGTTCGGTCCCGGCGACATCTTCGGCGAGCTCGCGTTGTTCGAGGACGAGCGGCGCTCGGCGACGATCGAGGCGATCGAGGCGACGAGCGCGCTCGCCGTGCTCGGTCCCGACATGCGCCGGCTGATGTCCGAACACGCCGAGATTTCGGCGCGCCTGGTGATCGCGCTCGGGCGGCGCCTGCGCGAGACCAACGAACGGCTCGCGCGCCAGTCATTCCAGACCGTGCAGAGCCGGGTCGCGGTCGTGCTGGCGCAGCTGGTCGACCAGGAGTCGCTCGACGGCGAGCGCGGCGACGTGCTCGTGACCGCGACGCAGGCCGACCTCGCTCAGCTGGCCGGCTCCTCGCGCGAGTCGGCCAGCCGCTTTCTCGCGGTGCTCGAGCGCGCCGGTGTGATCTCCCAGGGAAGGGGGCGCCTCGTCGTGCACGATCGTGACGCGCTCGAGCAATATGTCTTCTAGGTCGCGCGGCGGCCGCGGCGGGCGCAAACTGCCCGCCGGCCGTCGCCGGGCTCGCGAGCGCCCCGCGCGCGAGCGTTCGGCAGGCGGGGTCGTCGTCCGCGGTGACGAGGTGGTCGTGATCGTGCCGACGCGGCGTGCGTCCGACGGCTCGAAGGTGCTTGCGTTGCCGAAGGGCCACATCGATCCCGGCGAGACCGAGATCGAGGCGGCGACGCGTGAGGTGCGCGAGGAGACGGGTGTGATCGGCGAGCTCGTGCGCGAGCTCGGCGAGTCGCGCTACTGGTACCGCCGCGACGGGCAGACGATCCCGAAGTCGGTGTCGTTCTTCCTGTTCGACTACGTCGAAGGCGACACCGACGACCACGACGACGAGGTCGAGGAAGCGCGCTGGATCACGCTCGCGGACGCGCAGCACGAGCTGAGCCATGCGGCCGAGCGCGAAATGGTGCAGCGCGCGGCGGCGTACGTGGAGGAAAGCCGCAAAGACCGATAGCCTGCGCACGGTGCAGGTGCTGAACTTCTACTCGGCGATCTTCGCCGACGAGCTCAAGCGGGGCCGCAAGACGGCGACGATCCGCCTGGGCGACAAGTCGGGCAAGTATCGCAAGAACCAGCTCGTGCTCGTCACGATCGGCTACCAGTATTCGCCGCGCGAACGGATCTTCGAGGCCGTCATCGATCAGGTGGAGGTCATGCGCTTGGCCGACTTGTCTCCGCGCGACATCAAGCACGACAACCCCGAGTTCCGCCGCCACGAGGAGTTGATCAACTTCCTCGAGCAGATCTACGACCGACCGGTCTCGACGCAGGACACCGTGACCGTCGTGCGCTTCTCGCAGATCCTCGAGAACCCGAGCGGGATGACCGCCGCGATGAAGGGGTTCGGCGGCGCGCAGAATTAGCGCTCGCGCAGCGCGGCGCGCAGACGCTCGCCTGCGATGTAGCGCGTGCTGCGCCCGCGCCCCCGCGAGGCGATCAGCTCGGCGTCGACGAGGCGTCTGAGATCGTTGCTGGCGGTCGCGGTGGAGACGTCCGCCTCGGCGGCGTACGTCGCCCGGTCGGTCCCTGCGAAGAAGCTCTGCTCGAGTGCGATCACGAGCCGATCAGGCCAGCCGCGCTGCTCCACCAGCGTCTCCAGGCAGGCCCAGCGCGCGCTCGCGTCGGCGAGCTGCCGCAACCGCAAGCGCGCCTGCTCGAGATGCGCGGCGACACAGAGCCGCACCCATGAAGTCGCATCGCGCTCGGGTTGGTAGCGCCCGCCTTGAACTGCTTGCAGCGTCGCGTAGTAGGCGCCGGTATTGCGGCCGAGGTACTCCTCGATCGAGACGAACTCGGGCGCGAGCAGGCCGCCGCGCGCGAGCACGAGCGATTGCAGGATCCGCGAGATGCGTCCGTTGCCGTCGCTGAACGGGTGGACGGACACGACATTCAGATGCGCCATCGCCGCGCGTACGACGAGATGCGCGTCGGGGTCGCCGCGATCGAGCCACTCGACGACCTCGCTCATCAGTGCCGGAACTTGCTCGGCGGGTGGTCCCTCATAAGCCGGTGGCCCGCCGGGCGGGCCGGTCACCTCGATGCCGCGCCGGCGATACTGCCCGGGGCCTTTGCCCTTCTGGTAGTAGCACGCGTCGAAGTGCAGGTCGAGCACGACGCGCTGATCCCAGCGGAAGGTGGGATCGTCGGCGATCACGCCGACGTGGTCCATTGCGCGGGCATAGCCGGAGAGAGCTGTGCGGTCTTCGTCGCCGGGATCGGCCGGCTCGGTTCCGCTCGTCAAGGCGACCGTCTCGTCGGCGGGTACGTGGAAGCCCTCGATCTCGATCGAGCTCTCCGCCGACGCTGCGCGCCACTGCCTACGAAGGGCGCCGAGCCATCGCCCGGTGCCTCCGGCGTCGCTTTCCAGCCGATCACGCAACAGGTCGAAGTCAGCGAGCTGGGCGCGCAGCTTGGTGTCTACTCTCGGGACCTGGAAGATCATCCCGATAGTATAGACACTTATACGATTACTCGGCTATTCGTAGTTAATCTTTTGACGCTTTTCGCTCAACTGTCGATCCGGCCTTGATAAGGGGACGGCTGCGCTATATATTGACCGCAACCGTTGGCACTCTCAGCTGAGAGTGCCAGAGGCGCCTCGAAGCCCGCCGGCACAGGCCGGGAACGGGCGGCGGCGCCCGAAGCACTCTCTAGATGGAGGTATTCCAAAGATGAAGCTCAAGCCCCTGGGCGATCGGCTGATCGTGCGGGCGATCGAGGAGGAGCAGACGACCGCAAGCGGTCTCGTGCTTCCCGACACCGCCAAGGAGAAGCCGCAGAAGGGTGAGGTCGTGGCCGCCGGCGACGGCAAGCTCGACGACGACGGCAAGCGCATCCCGCTGGACGTGAAGAAGGGCGATGAGGTCCTCTACAGCAAGTACGGCGGGACCGAGATCAAGATCGACGGTGAGGACCTGCTCGTGCTTCGCGAGTCCGACGTCCTCGCCCTGGTCGAATAAGGAGACCTGAGTAGACATGGCTCAAAAGGAGATCAAGTACAACAGCGAAGCGCGTTCGGCGCTCGAGGCTGGCGTCGACGCGGTCGCGAACGCGGTCAAGGTCACGCTCGGCCCGAAGGGTCGCTACGTCGTCCTCGACAAGAAGTTCGGCGCGCCGACGATCACCAACGACGGCGTCACGATCGCGCGTGAGATCGAGGTCGAGGACGTCTTCGAGAACCAGGGCGCACAGCTCGTGCGCGAGGTCGCCACGGCGACGAACGACGTCGCCGGCGACGGCACGACGACGGCGACCGTGCTCGCCCAGGCGATCGTTCGCCAGGGCCTGAAGAACGTCGCCGCCGGGGCCAACCCGCTGGCGCTCAAGCGCGGCATCGAGAAGGCCGTCGACGAGGTAGTCAAGAACATCGCGTCGCAGTCCAAGGAGGTCTCCGGCAAGGATCAGATCGCGCGCGTCGCGACGATCTCGGCCGGCGACGAGGAGATCGGCGACGTGATCGCCGACGCGATCGACAAGGTCGGCAAGGACGGCGTCGTCAACGTCGAGGAGGGCCAGACGTTCGGCATGGACCTCGAGTTCACCGAGGGCATGCAGTTCGACAAGGGCTACATCTCGCCGTACATGGTCACCGACCAGGATCGCATGGAGGGCGTTCTCGAGGACCCTTACATCCTGATTGCCAACCAGAAGATCGGCTCGGTGCGTGACATCCTGCCGGTGCTCGAGCAGGTGATCCAGTCGGGCAAGTCGATCCTGATCATCGCCGAGGACGTTGAGGGCGAGACGCTTGCGACGCTCGTCGTCAACAAGCTGCGCGGGACGTTCACCGGCGTGGCGGTCAAGGCGCCCGGCTTCGGCGACCGCCGCAAGCGGATGCTCGAGGACATCGCGATCCTGACCGGCGCCGAGGTGATCACCGAGGAGCTCGGCCTGAAGCTGGAGAACACGCAGCTCTCCCAGCTCGGGCGCGCCCGGCGCGTCGTCGTGACGAAAGACACGACGACGATCGTCGACGGCGCCGGCGACGCCGAGGCGATCAAAGGCCGGATCAACCAGATCAAAGCCGAAGTCGAGAACACCGACTCGGACTTCGATCGCGAGAAGCTGCAGGAACGCCTCGCGAAGCTGTCCGGCGGCGTCGCCGTCGTCAAGGTCGGCGCGGCGACGGAGACCGAGATGAAGGAGAAGAAGCACCGCGTAGAGGACGCGCTGCAGGCAACGCGCGCGGCCCTCGAGGAGGGCATCGTGCCGGGCGGCGGCGTCGCCCTGCTGCAGGCGAGCTCGGCGGTCAGCATCAGCGATAACGGCGCGTCGGTCGACGGGTCGGACGACGAGCGCACGGGCGCCCGCATCGTCCTGCGCGCGCTCGAGGAGCCGCTGCGGCAGATCGCCGCGAATGCCGGGCTCGAGGGCTCGGTCGTCGTCAACGACGTGCGCAAGGCGAAGAAAGGCCAGGGCCTGAACGCCGCGACGAACGAGATCGTCGATCTCGTCGCCGCCGGCGTGATCGACCCGGCGATGGTGACGCGCTCGGCGCTGCAGAACGCCGCTTCGATCGCGAAGAACATCCTCACAACCGAGGCGATCGTCGCCGAGCTTCCCGAAAAGGAAGGCGCGGGCGCCGGCGGCGGCATGCCCGACATGTCGGGCATGATGTAGGACCTCCCTGCATAGGAGGCGACCGCTGCGTCTTTCCGATTGGCGCTAGCGGGGTTAGCAAAAGGGCCCGGCGGTATGCCGGGCCCTTTTGCTTAGAGTCTGTTGTAGGCGTGCGCGCTCCTTCTGTTATCTGATCTGATAACACACGTAGATGAGCAAGAGGATCCTGCGATGAGGACTCAGTTTCGAAATGTCGACTTCGACCACGGCGAGCCGCTGGACGCATGGCCGGCCGAGGCGATCGAGACGATCATCGATCGTGGTTCGCTGACGGATTGGTGTCAGCTGGCCGATGCGATCCGGCGCAACCCGTGGGGCCCGGCCGCGCGCGCGGCCGAGACCGTCGTCGGCTGGGGTGAGCACTACGGGGTCGACGCGCTGATCTCGCGGGTGATAAGACGCGCGCGCGAAGACGTGGTCCAACGTGGACGGACGATGTACGCGAAGCAGATTCGCGCCTGGCGCGCGCAGACGGGCTTGACGCTGCGCCAGTTCGCCTACTCGGCAGGCACTTCGGCCTCGCGCCTGTCGGATTACGAGAACGCGAAGGTGTCGCCAACGACCGACGTGCTCGGCCGCCTCGGCCACGTGGCGAAGCAGCACGCGATTACGCGGCGCCCCGCGTCTGTGCGGTAGGTCGCTTGACCGCCGAACGAAAAACACCGCTAACGCTCATCGCACGCACGCACTATTGTCCTATACGCAGGGCGCTCGTTCGAGCTTCCGGAACTAGCGCAAGTGCCAGGTGTTGAGGGTTGTTGTATGAGGGTGTTCGAGGGGATGCGATGAGAACGCGATCGTCAAAGGCCGTCAGCGCGGTCGTCGCCGGAGCCATGCTCATGCTCGTGGCCGCCCCCGTCCATGCGAGCGGCGGGTCCGCGCATGCAGCGCGCACGATCATGCTGAACGAGACCGGCCGCCTGCATCTGACGAGCAAGCACGGCTTCACGCTCAACGAGGAAGGCTCGGCGTCCGGCACGATCCGGGGCAAGATCTACCTGCACCTGAAGATCAGCTCGACCAACCACGTGACGGCCGAAGCGAACATCTACCCGAGCGGCGGCTCGCTCACCGGCTACGCGTCGGCGAGCTACCACGTCGCCGGCCCCACCGCGAGCTTCTCGGGGACGATGTCGATCGCGCGCGGGACCGGCGGCTATCGCAACGCGCACGGCTCGGGCCTGAGCTTCATCGGCGCGATCGCCCGCTCGAACGACGCGATGCTCGTGCGCCTCAGCGGCCGCATGTCGGCCTGACGCCGGGCCGGACGCGCGCGTGCGATCACTCCGGCGTCTCAGCCTCGCCTCCGCACTCGCGGCGCTGCTCGCCGCCTCGCTCGCCGCGAGCGCCGCCGCGACCACCGAGACGGCGACGCTGCACGCCGCGTTCTCGCCCGATCGCCTCGGCGCCAGCACGACGATCTCGTTCGGCTTCCGCGTCGCGACGAGCGAAGGCCTCGCGCCGCCGCCGATGACGAGCCTCGACCTGCGCATGCCGGCCGGCATCGACTACACCTCGACGACGCTCGGCCTCGCGATCTGCCAGCCGGCGGCGCTGCTCGCGCGCGGCCTCGCCGGATGCTCGCCAAACTCGCGCGTCGGCTACGGCAGCGCCTTCGTCGAAGTCCCGTTTGGCGTCAACGCGGGCACGGAGATCCCCGAACTGCAGGCGCTGATGGGGCCGCCGCACAACGGCAACATCGTCGTCCTGTTCTACGCCAACGGGCTCGCGCCCGTCTACGCGCAGCTCGTCTTCTCCGGCGAAGTGCTGCCCGACTCCGGGAGCTTCGGCTCGCGGCTGGCGACGACCGTTCCGCTCGTCGAAAGCGTGCCGCTCGGCTCCGACGTCTCGATCGTCAGCGCGCAAGCGACGATCGGCCCGAGCCGCCTGACCTACTACCGCCACCGGCACGGGCGTCTCGTGCCGTTCCAGCCGGTCGGCGTCAGCGTGCCCGAAAGCTGCCCGCGCGGCGGCTTTCCGTTCCTCGCCGAATTCGGCTTCCAGGACGGTGGCCATGCGACCGCCTCGACGACCGTGCCGTGCCCGCCGCGCGCGAGGAAGCGGTGAGCCGGTGAGCGCGGCTGCGGCGGAGCGCGGGATCGCGCGGACGAGCGGCCGCCTGCAAGCCAGCCGGCCGTACGATCACGGGCTCGCGCGGGCGTTCGCCGCGACGAGCGCGAGCTATGCCCTGATCTTTCCAGCGGTCGCGCGCGAGCTCGCGACCTGGCGCAGGCAAGCCGCAGCGATCCCCGATGCGACGCTGCGCCATCTCGCGCTCGCGTCGCTCGCCAAGCGCGGGAACATGGAGGGCGCCGCGCTGTTCGCGGTGCTCGCGCCGCGCCCACGCCGGCGCGAGGCGCTGCGCGCGCTCGTCGTCTTCCAGGCCGCGTACAACTACGTCGACCTGCTCGCCGAGCGGCCGAGCGCGGATCCGGCGCGCAACGGGCGCGAGCTGCACGGTGCGCTGCTCGCCGCGCTCGATCCGACCGCGCCGCGGCGCGACCACTACGCCTATCACCCGCAGCGCGAGGACGGCGGCTATCTGGCCGCGCTGATCGAGACCTCGCGCACGACGCTCGCGCGCCTGCCGTCGTATCGCCGCGTCGCCGACGCGGCGCTGACGGCCGCGGCGCGGATCGTCGAGTTCCAAAGCCTCAACCTCGGCGAGCGCCAGGGCAGCTGCGACGGACTCGAGCGCTGGGCGCGCGCGCAAACCCCCGCAGCGGGTGGCCTTCGCTGGTGGGAGCTCGCCGGCGCCTGCGGCTCCTCGCTCTCCGTGCACGCGCTGATCGGGCTCGCCGCGCGAGGAGCGCTCGACGTCCAGCAGGTCGCGGCGGTCGCCGAGGCCTATCACCCGTCGGTCGGCGCGCTGCACTCGCTGCTCGACAGCCTCGTCGACGTCGAGGAGGACCGTCGCGAGCGACTGCGAAACCTCGTCGTCCACTACGGCAGCGCCGAGGAGGCGGGCGACCGGATGGCGCAACTCGCGGCGCGCTCGCGCGCCTGCGTGCGCTCGCTCGCCGACGGCGACCGACACGAGACGATCGTCACGGCGATGCTCGGCTACTACCTTTCGGCGCCGTCCGCGAGCGACCCCGGCGGAGGTTCGATCGCGGCCGCCGTGCTCGACGGCGCCGGTCCGCCGCTCTCGCGCACGCTGCCGCTGTTCCGAGGCGCCCGCGTCGCTTCGCGCCTCGTCCGAACGCAGCGATAGGAAGGACCGGCGTGCTCGAGCTGCGCGACCTCGTCAAGCACTACCCCGCCGTCGGCGGCGAGCCGGTGCGCGCCGTCGACGGCGTCTCGCTGCGCGTCGAGCCAGGCGAGATCGTCGCGCTGTACGGGCCGAGCGGCTCGGGCAAGACGACGCTGCTCTTGATGATCGCGACGCTGCTGGCGCCGACCTCCGGCGCCGTGCTGATCGGCGGCCGCGACGTCTCCTCGCTGTCCGAGCGCGAGGCTTCGGATTTCCGCCTCGCCGAGCTCGGCTTCATCCGCCAGAACTTCGACCTGCTACCTGGCGTGAGCGCGATCGACAACGCCGTGCTGAAGCTGCTGCGGAGCATGCGCTGGCGCGAGGCGCAGCGCGAGATCGCGCCGCTGCTCGAGCGTCTCGGACTCGGCGAGCGCCTCGCGCACCGCGCCGAGCAGCTCTCGATGGGCGAGCGCCAACGCGTGATGATCGCGCGCGCCCTCTCGACGAAGCCGCGGCTGCTGCTCGCCGACGAGCCGACTGGCAGCCTCGACACGCAGCGCGGGCGCGAAGTGCTCGAGCTGCTGCGCGGGCTCTGCCGCGAGCGCGATGTCGCGATCGTGCTCGTCAGCCACGACCCCGTCGCCGCGCGCTACGCCGATCGCGTGTACGCGCTCAGCGACGGGCGGCTCGCGGCGTACGAGCCCGACACGGCCTACGCGGCGCTCGCCGGCGGCTGAGCGGCGTCCGCGAGCGCGCGCGGTGAAGCCGTCGAACATCGTGCGCCTCTACCGCGTGCGCCTGCGCGCGCGCGTGCTGCAGGAGTGCTTCGCCGTCGTCGGCATCGCCGCCGGCGTCGCGCTGCTGTTCTCCTCGCAGGTCGCGAGCTCGAGCCTGCTCAGCTCGGTCGCGCAGCTTTCGCGCGGGATCGTCGGGCACGCGAGCCTGCAACTGCTAGCGCGCGACCCCCACGGGATGCCGGAAGCGGCGCTCGCGCGCGTGCGCCGGATCGCGGGCGTCGCCGTCGCCGCGCCGCTGTATGAAGCGAGCGCCAACGTCGTCGGGCCGCGCGGCAGCGAGTCGGTCGAGCTGATCGGCGCCGATGCGAGCCTCGGCGAACTCGGCGGCGCGCTCGTGCGTGACACGAAGCTCGCGCCGTTCGGCGGGATCGGCGCCGTCGTGCTGCCGAGCTCCGTCGCGAGCACGATCGGCGTACGCCGGTTCGGCCAGGAAGCGACCTTCCAGATCGCCGGTCGCAGCACCCAGGCGCCGCTTTACGCGCAGCTCGGACGCAGGCGGATCGGCGCGCTCGCCGCGAGCCCGATCGCCGTCGCGCCGCTGCCGTTCGCACAGGAAATGGCCGGACAGCAGGGACGCATCAGTCGGATCCTCGTGCGCACGGTCGCGGGTCGCACCGAATCCGTGCGCGCCGCGCTGCAGCGCATCGCCGGCGGGCGCCTGAACGTCGAGGGCGTCGACTACGACGAACGGCTGTTCTCGCGCGCCGCGGCGGCGAGCAACCAGTCGACGGCGCTGTTCGCCGTGATCAGCGCGCTCGTCGGCTTCCTGTTCGCGTTCAACGCGATGCTGCTGACCGTTCCCCAGCGCCGGCGGCTGATCGCCGACCTGCGCCGTGACGGCTACCCGCCGCGGACGGTGATCGCCGTCCTGCTGCTCGATGCGCTCGTGCTCGGCGTCGCCGCCTGTGCGCTCGGCCTCGTGCTCGGCGACGAGCTCTCGATCCATCTGTTCCGCTCCGCGCCCGGCTACCTCTCCTCGGCGTTCGCCGTCGGCGCGCAGCGCGTCGTGACGTGGCAGAGCGTCCTGATCGCCGCCGGCGGTGGGATGCTCGCGGCGATCGTCGCGGTGCTCAGCCCGCTGCGCGACATCCTCTCGCACGACCCGCTCGCGGCGATCGGCACGCGCGAGCGCGCGGGGTCCGCCCGCGTGGGGGCGTGGACGGCGCTCGCCGGCGCCGCCTGCCTGCTCGCGTCCGTCGCGATCCTGCTCGCCGCGCCGCAAGCGGCGATCGCCGGGACGATCCTGCTCGTGCTCGCGATGCTGTGCGCGTTGCCGCTCGCGTTCGGCCTCGCGCTCGCTGCGATCCGGCGCCTCGCGCCGCGGATCGTCAGCGCCGTGCCGCACGTCGCCGCGATGGAGCTCGGCGCGACGCGCGCGCGCGCCGTCGCGATCGCGGCGACCGGCGCGATCGCCGTGTTCGGCAGCGTCGCGATCCAAGGCGCGCATGCCGACCTGCTCTCGGGCCTCGAAGACGCCGCGCACGACATGAACGCGTTCACCGACGTGTGGATCGCGCCGGCCGGCTCTTACAACCTGCTGAACACGGCGCCGTTCGCGCCCACCGATCAGGCTCGCCTTGAACGCGTGCCCGGCGTGCGCGCCGTGCGCGACTACCGCGGCGGCCTGCTCGACTTCGGCGAGCGGCGCCTGTGGGTGATCGCGCCGCCGGCTGACGCCACGCCGCTGCTGCCGGCGAGCCAGCTCGTCGAAGGCGGCGTCGGGCAGGCGAGCGCGCGCGTGCGGGCCGGCGGCTGGGCGGTCGTCTCGCAGGCGCTCGCCGCCGAACGCCACCTGCGGATCGGCCGTGCGTTCACGCTTCCCTCGCCGAACCCGACGCGCCTGCGCGTCGCCGCGCTCTCGACGAACATCGGCTGGCCGCCGGGCGCGATCGTGATCAACGCCGACGACTTCGCTCACGCGTGGCGCAGCGACGAGATCGCCGCGTACAACGTGCTGCTCGACCCCGGCGCCTCGCCGCCGCGCGTAATCGCCGCGCTCAGAGCCGCGCTCGGCCCCGGCTCGGGCCTCGTCGTGCAGAGCGCCGCGCATCACGCCGAGCGCCAGCGGACGCTCAGCCGCCAGGGCCTCGCGCGCCTGACGCAGATCGCGGCCCTGATCATGCTCGGCGCCGTGCTCGCGATGGCCGCGGCGATGGGCACGATGGTCTGGCAGCGCCGGCCGCGTCTGGCGAAGCTGAAGCTCGAGGGATTTCCGCGAGCCGAGCTGTGGCGGACGGTGCTGCTCGAGAGCGTCGTGCTGCTCGGCGTCGGCTGCGCGAGCGGCGCGGTGTTCGGCCTGCTCGGCCAGCAACTGCTCGATCGTGCGCTCGCGAACGTGATCAACTTTCCCGTCGTGCGCTCGCTCGCGCTGCCGGCGACCGTGACGAGCGCGGCGCTCGTGCTCGCGGCGGCCGTCGTCGCGACCGCGCTGCCCGGGTACCTCGCCGCGGGCGTTTCGCCCGCGGTCGCGTTGCAGGACTGACGCCCAATCAGAGACATCGCGCGGCGGATCGCGCGAGAGAGACGGCGCGGCGCCGCGCCGATCGGCGAATCGGGCAAAACGCGCGCGCGGTTCGCTGATACTGCCGGGCTGACCTCGCCATGTCCGGATCGGAGCGATAGATGCGACGTGTGAAGGTGGCGCTCGTCGTCGCCCTCGCGCTGACGGCCGTCGCGATCGGCGTGACGCTGTCACACGCGCCGCTCAGGGTCGTTGGCACGAACGCGGTCCCGGTCGAAGCGCCGGTCGCGTTCACTCGCGGCGACACGAGCAAGTGCCAGGTTGGCACGGTGCCGCACGGCACGTCGGGCATCCGCGTCTCGATCGCCTCGGGCGCCGGTCCGAGACTGCGCCTGAAGGTGCTGTCGGGCTCGCGCGTGATCGCACAGGGAGAACGCGCCGCCGGCTGGGGGCTGGAAGACAGCGCGCTCGTGCCGGTCAGCGCGGTGCCGCATACGATCCGCGACGCGCTGATCTGCATCGCCGTCGGGGCGGCGGCCGAACCCGAGCCGGTCCTCGGCGTGCCGACGCGACGTGGCTCGGCCAACGCGCTTGGCTTCAACGACGTCAAGCTCCGGCTGGAATATCTGCGCCCCGCGCACAGGTCCTGGTGGTCGCAGGTCTCCTCGATCGCCTACCACATGGGTTTGGGTCACGCGGCGAGCGGCACGTGGCTCGTGTTCCTCGTGCTCGCGCTGATGATCGGCGTCGCCGTGCTCGCGGCGCGCCTCGTCTTGGAGGAGCTGCGGTGAGCAAGCGCAGCGTCAAGAAGGCGGCCCTCCGAGCGCCGGCGAGCGGGTCGACGCGGGCTGGCGGGTCGACGCGGGCGTCGTCCGTCGGATCGCGCGAGTTCGCCCGCAGGGCGAAGACCGCCAGACGGCAGACCGTACGCAAGCCGCCACGCCGCCGGCGGACGCTGTCGAGCCCGTCGCTCGATTGGCGAAAAGCGCTCAGAAGCGTTCCGCGCGCAGCCTGGATCTGCGCCGCGATCGCGTGCCTGAACGCGGTGTGCTGGTCGATCGTCACACCGCCGTTTCAGGTCATGGACGAGCCCTCGCACTTCGCCTACACCCAACAGCTGGCGGAGAACGAAGCGCTCCCGATCTCCAGCGAATACCAGTTCTCGCCGGAGGAGAACGCGGTCCTCCAGACGCTTCGCCAGGGCGAAGTGATGGGCCGGCCGGAAGTCCACACGATCTCCTCATCCGCCGAACAGCGTCTGCTGAACCGCGCGCTCGGCGCGAGCCTTCCGCACTACGCAAGCGGCCGCGTCGGCGGCGCGGCTTCCGGGCCGCCGCTGTACTACCTGCTCGAGACCGTCCCCTACGGACTCGCCTCAGGGGGAACGCTGCTCGATCAGCTCGAGCTGATGCGCCTGCTCAGCGCGCTGATGGGCGGGCTCACCGCGCTGTTCGTCTTCCTGTTCGTGCGCGAAGCGCTCCCCGCGGCGCCCT
>Ga0210386_10000908_pt1 | contig 27005 bp, 28 predicted proteins | sample IncBWH32OmetaG_FD_160091 | JGI IMG/M metagenome (GOLD analysis project Ga0210386, IMG submission 160091) | Forest soil microbial communities from Barre Woods Harvard Forest LTER site, Petersham, Massachusetts, United States - Inc-BW-H-32-O ...
TCATCAAGCCGACCAACGGCAAGGTGATCGCCCGCGTCACGATGGCCGATGAAGAGGATACGCGACGCGCCATCGCTGCAGCCAAGACGGCATTCGCCGGTTTCGGACGGTCGACCAAGGACGAGCTTACGAAGATTCTGCGCCGGCTGCATGAGGCCGCTTCGGCTCACCTAGACGACCTGACTCGGGTGTTGGTCGAGGCGCTGCACGAGGCCGATCTTCCGAAGGGTCTCTTGAACGTGGTCACAGGGCGCGGCAATGTCGTCGGCGCCGAGCTGGTCCGTAATCCCCATGTCGCCAAGATCTCGTTCACAGGGTCGCTGTCTGTAGGCGAAACGATCATGCGCGACGGGGCGAAAACCATGAAGCGCGTCACGCTGGAACTGGGCGGCAAGTCGCCCACCATCCTGCTCGATGACGCCGTTCTCGACAAAGCGATCCCGTCTGCCCTCGTCATGGCTTTCATGAACAGCGGTCAAGCATGCGCCGCAGGGACGCGCCTCCTCGTGCCGAAGAGCCGGTTCGACCAAGTCAAGCGAGCCATCGTGGACGCCATGGCTTCCTTCCCAGCCGGTGATCCGGCTGATCCCAAGACCGCCGTCGGGCCGATGGTGTCGCAGAAACAGTACGAACAGGTGCAGTCTTATATCCGCAAGGGCATCGAAGAAGGCGCGGAGGTTCTTGTCGGTGGCGAGGGTCATCCGGAAGGTTTCGAGGTGGGTTACTTCGTGCAGCCCACGGTGTTTGTCAATGTGAAGAACGATATGACAATCGCCCAGGAGGAAATTTTCGGCCCCGTGCTCTCTATTATTTCCTATGACTCCGAGGACGAGGCGATCCAAATCGCCAACGATTCCCAATATGGTCTCCACGCCGCCGTCCTGGGGACCGACCTCCAGCGCGCGCGGCGCGTGGCCTCGCAGATACGGGCCGGGCGGGTCGTGATCAACAACATGACGGATGATCCGCAGGCACCCTGGGGCGGATTCAAATACTCCGGCATCGGTCGCGAATATGGCCGATACGGAATCGAGGCGTTTCTCGAAATTCGGGCTATCCTTGAATAAAATCGCCCTTGCTACGACTCCAGAATCTCGGACCAAAGGACACCGATTTATGGCTAAACACGCTAGTATCTCACCCGAAGAAGCGGCGGATCGCCTCGCGATCCGGGAACTCGTCGAGGCCTATGCGCACTGTGCCGATCGACGTGATGCGAAAGGTCAGATGGCCCTCTTTACCGCAGATACGCAGTTCGTGGTGTACATGGACGCTAAAGATCCGAAACCTTCACAGGAACTGCACTCGCGCGAGGAGCTCGCTCCGGTATTCGCCGACCTCAATCAGTACGCCGCGACCATGCACTTCCTTGGACAGACGACGATCCTGACATTGACCCGCGACCGAGGCACAGGGGAAACTTATTGCATGCCCCATCACCTCACGATCGACGGTAAAAACCGACGCCTGATGATTGCCGCCCTCCGCTACCTCGACACCTTCGTGAAGATGGACGGCGCGTGGCTGTTTGCGGAGCGCAAGCTTTTCGTCGACTGGTTGGAACAGCGCGAACTGTCATGAACGTTCCGGCGGCGAGCGGCACACGTCTTGTCATCGTGGGAGCAACAGGGATGGTGGGCGGCTATGCCCTTCGCTATGCGCTGGACCACCCTGCTGTTGCACGTGTGACGGCGATCGGCCGCAGGAAGTTGGGCATATCGCATTCCAAGCTGACAGAGGTTTTGCATCGAGACTTCGCGGACTGCTCCGCACTCGCGGAGGCGCTTTCGGGTCAGAACGCGGGGATTTTCTGCCTCGGTACCTATACCGTTTTGGTATCGGATGCGGAACTCCGCAAGATCACTGTTGACTATACGTTCGAGTTCGCGCGTGTTCTCCACGGTAGCAGCCCCGGTGCGGCATTCTCATTCTTGAGCGGAAGCGGCGCGGACCCGACGGGACGAAGCCGCATGGCATTCGCACGCTATAAGGGCGAAGCCGAAAACGCGCTATTCGCCGCGGGATTCCCCCAGGTTTATATATTTCGCCCCGCGTATATCTACCCCGTGGAGCCGCGCAAGGAACCGAATCTGAGCTACCGGCTGTTGCGAGTAATCTACCCGGCGTTTCGGATACTGTTCCCCAATCAGGTTATTGCCGCCGACGACTTGGGCCGGGCAATGGTGGATTGCGCGGTTCGCGGAAGAGTAGAACGCGAAGCCCGGATTTTCGAGAACCGAGACATCCGAGCTATGACCGCATCGCCTGATACCGCGAGGTGACGTAGTGCCTTCTGCGGCACCGAAAGGTTTAGGTTCACTGTGATGGACACGACGTCATGTGCGGTTCATTCGGCGTTTCGCACTGCTTTGCTTCTTGCGGGCGCTAACGGTCTCCCGGATTGAACAAATCACCTGGGGCGTAAAAGTATCAATATTCTGGGCGAATTCGCGATGGCTGCACGACAACTTGGAGTGGCACCACGAATGATGTTCGTCATTTTCCGCTCACAGCACACTTGAAGCGTCAGACGATAGCGCCGATTAGTACCTTCACGTCTAGTTTCCCTCGAAGCGTGTTCATCATGATGCAACCCCGGTCAGCGATCTCGACTAACCGTTCGAGCAGCCCTCGATCGTGGCTCTCTGCGGTAACCCGCAACTCCACTCCCGCAAACCGGGCGGGCGACTCAGCAAGGGAACCCACCACCTCCACACGCACATTGAAGATATCCGCCTCCCGCCCCCTGATTGCAGCCAAGAGATTGCTCATGAAGCAGCCTCCCACCGCTGCCAGGAACAATTCGCCGCCCATCGGCCCGGCATCGGCGCCACCCTTCGCGGTGGGTCTATCGATGAGAACTTGATGCCGACCCATTGTTGCTTCTGACGTCGAAGCCGAAATCTGACGGAGCTGAATCTTCATCTCGTTGCCCATATTTATAACCTTACATTACGCGAGAATGCCCGCACGGATGGAAGCGAGCGGTGCCCTGTTGTCGAAAGTGACGTGGCGATTAAAGCGAACTACCCCAAGTTGCTTCCACAAGTCGGGTAAATCCACCGACGCTGGCTTAGATGCCATTCGGCTATAGAGTTCCATGAGCGTTTTACCCTGAGTCGCTTTGTCGCCGACTTCGATTGCGCGGCCGAGAGGCCAGTCTGCCTCAATTGTCCCACCCGCGCGATTGATGGCCCGCAGCGCATCCTGGAGACTCTTCGCATTGCCTGTGCGTTTACGAATTTCTATGTCCCCCAGCAGGCAGAAGATTGCGCCACCCCAATAAGTCCGGCCCCAGGTGTGAGTGTTGTCGAGCCCCTGGTCGCCGGGCGCTGGCAGCCCGTGCGGCATACCATCTACCATGCCGCCCCACACCTGCTGAGCAGTCAATCGTCCAACTTGGGCTCGGGCAATCGGCTCCACGTAGGTTGCGACCCCTTCTTCGATCCAATGATGGCGTTCCTCGACCGATGGAAAACCGAAGTGAATCATTTCGTGAGTCAGCTCCCAGTCTTCGTTGAGGTCGGCCAGTGTGGCATGTCGACCCACCGAGATCCGGCATCGTGCCCCAGGGTTGCCGAAGCTTATCCCGTTCGAAATGCTCCCATGCTGGGAAGGAAGGATCCGGACCCGGGCATGGGTTACGGGGAACCTGCCGAAGTACGCCGCGGCGGCTCGCGCGGATTGCATCACCCAATCCAGCAGGGCGGCTCTTTCGAGATCGAACTGGTCCGAATCGAAGGAAACGTCAATCGTGGTCTCACCGATTTCAAGGCGCACAGGCAAGTCCGCGGCGCGAAGAATGGTGCTCATTCCGGGCCCGGCGGCCAGCCCGAGCAGACACTCTAATGCGGTTCGCCGGGTAACCTGATTAGATTTCACTAGACCCGTTTCAAGCGACGGCGGCTGATCTCGGAGTTTCCTTGACGGTTCGCTCTATTCGCCAATGATTCCTTAGGCGTGTCACAAGAAAGTCAAGTGAAAACCGACCCGGGCCAAAGATAAGCACCAGCAGCGAAGCAAACAAGAAGGTGTAGGGAGCGGCTGCGGTGAACTTGTCGGGATTGGAAATGATCGAGAACAAGGCCTCACGATCCGCCGTAATGTAGGCCACGATCATGTCGACGGCGAGGAGCAATGCGATGAGCCGCGAGCCGAGCCCGACAACCAGAAGCAGGCCGCCTGCGAATTCCAGCGCCGAGACGAAATAGGCGTTCAATACTGCTGCGGGTATGCCCAGCTCGGTAAAGAAGCCAATGACTTTGCCGATGTCGTGCAGCTTGCCCCAGCCAGCTTGCATGAACTGCCATCCCCAATACAGCCGTACGGCGAGCAGAAAGGGAGATTCGAGGCTCGACGACGTGCGAATCAACAGGCGATAGTATTTCTCGATCAGTTGGATCATCATTGCGAAATTCTCCCTTGCTTTTTCTGGCCGGCTCGCGCCGGCGGGCAGAGCCATCCCAATTCGGCCCAAGCAGCAAACCATCTTTCGAGCATCGACGGTTGCTCGCCGCTCGGAACGGGACTGTCCTTGAAGCCGGTCCGGATGGCCCTGCCGAAGGGCTGCCCTTCGCGAAGCGCGTTGAGCAGACGATACTCTTCGGCCGCCATCCTTCGGTAAAACACTGCAAAGTCCACCCGATGCACGGCCACATAGATGCGTTCGCACTCGAATCGGGTCACGCGCTGCACCAGACCGTGATGTTTTTGTTTTAGAACAGTGTTGCTCGCCTCTTCGTGCTCTTCAGAGGCCTGATTCACCTGAATAAGCAGCCTGTCAACCGGATATTCAAATTCGAGCAGCCGGATGTAGGGCTGAAGCCCGGCGCGAAAGTCCGGACCAAGCTCGATCAAATCTTCGGGGCCAAGCACTTTTTCGGCAGCGCCGTCAAAAGCCTCGATATGCGCCCATTCGAGCCGCACCATGTCGAGCGCTAGGGCAAACGTTTTTCCTGCATACTGCGGGTTGCGTTGCAGCCAACCCGCCAGGCGCGCGCCCAGATTACGCAGGGTGAATGATTGCGAGGGGCAATCCGCGAGATAGGCTCGTGACAGCCGATGGAAGGCTTGCTGGCCGAGTACGGCGCGCAGCCCCGGGAAGTCGTCATAGAGAGAATCCAGAGCGCGATACCAATAGCTCCGGCTGTAGATTTCCAGGCGCTCCAGGGAGGAGAGCCGGCTGTTCGGCGTGATGAATTCGGCGGCCTCAATCCGCATGGGCCGCCCATCCGCCATCTTCCGGGCGATCCGATCAGAGCTCGCGAGCGGCTGCATGACCGCCTTCATCATTCTCCGTTGAAATTCGAGGAGCGTCATAAGCCGGCCGCCGCGGGAGCTTGAATGTACTTTTCGGCCTTGAGCGCCTCCGCATGCACCTCGTCGAATGACGGGATGCGGTCGTCCCACTCCAGCAGAGTTGCTGTCGGGCCAATCCGCCGGATCGCGTGATCGTACAGCTTCCAGACCGGGTCGATCACGGGATGGTCGTGCGTATCCAGGATGTACTTCGTGAACGTTGAGTGACCGGCAATGTGAATTTGCGCCACCCGCTCGCCGGGGACGCTGTTGAGATACTCGTAGGGATCGAAGTCGTGGTTCCGGGATGACACGTAGATGTTGTTCACATCCAGAAGAATCCCGCAGTCTGCGCGCTCGACCACCTCGTTGAGGAATTCCCACTCGGTCATCTCGGACATGTGAAACTCGGCGTAGCTGCTCACGTTCTCGACGGCGATGGGCACTTCCAGAAAATCGCGGGCTTCGCGAACTTTGCGTGCTGTGATCTCGGCCGCTTCGAACGTGTACGGCATGGGAAGAAGATCGTGACTGTAGGTACCGTCCACGCTACCCCAGCACAGGTGGTCGGTCAGCCAGGGGGTCTTGGTGCGCTTTACCAGCGACTTGAGGCGGCGCAAATGCTCCCGGTTCAGCGGCTCCGCTGAACCGAAATACGTTGAAACTCCATGCTGGACCACGCGATAACGTTCAAGAATGAGGTCCAGCGTTGCCAGCGGGCGCCCGCCGTCGATCATGTAATTCTCCGAGATGATCTCGAACCAATCCACTACAGGTTTCTTGTCGAAAATATGAGCGTAATGAGGAATCCGCAGACCGATCCCGATCCCGTAATCCGTGAATCCGTTAAATCGATTGGCTGGCATATGCTTGAGAGGAGGGGCCGGCGCACGACGGCGGCAGGCCCCGGTGGGGTTCCTAGTGCGTTGGCGCGGGCTTAGAGCCGTCGGTGGCGCAGGCGCCCTTACCCTTGCAGGAGTTCTTGCCCCACTCCTTCTTGGATCCGCCGCCATTGCCCTTGCACGAGTTCAATCCCTTGCAGGCATGCTTTTCGACATCCTTTTTGTCCGAGCTGTCCGCTGCCTGCAGCACGGCGGAGAGCGATGAGCCCGATGCCGGAGCCGCGTTCACACGGGCCATGGTGCCGCCCAGCAAGCCGGTGAAGGCAGCCGTGAGCACGAGAGAATTCTTGGTGATCTTCATTTTGTATTTCTCCTTAAAATTTGGGTGTCTGACGTGATCGGCGGTTTATCCCACCGTCAACTACTACTTCGTTGCGCGACCCTACCGAGTTACGGTCCGTGCGCGCGAAGGAAACTGTCGTAGCCGCGAGGCTTAGTGGAGCAAAAGATTGATGCGGAATACTACACCGCGTGACCATTTCGACCGCGGAAGCGAACTATCGACAGAGAGGTTCGAGCAGGATCGGCTCGGGCAACAGCCATGAAGAGTAGCAGCCAAGTGACCTGTCGGGATATGGATGATGTCATCAGTTCGCGCACCGAAAATTCCGCGCTAGGGCCGCAATCCGCCGCACACTTGGTTCACTGTGCCCGTTGCCGCAGCCTGACGCGCTTGCTGGACGAGGTCGCAGCCGGCGAAAGGCTCCGTCCTTCAGAGAGCCAGTTGCTGCGGATTCAGACCAAGATCGTCGCAGCGCTCAAACCCGTTCGACCTTTGCCGCCATCCTCCATTTATCTACTCGCGTGCGCGGTTATTTTCTTCTCTATGGCCGCTGCGGGCACGCTCCTGCTCGGAACGAACGGCTGGCACGCGTTTACCATGGCACAGAGGATCACGGTGTTTATGACGGTCTCCGCCAGCGCGGTTCTTTTGGCTGTTTCCATGGTTCGGCAGATGGTGCCTGGGAGTAAGCACGCAATTGCTCCTGCCATGCTGCCCTTGGCGATTTTTGCCGCGCTGATACTCATGATGGCTGCCACGTTTCGTTGGCGGCAGGAATCGGCCTTTATTGCGGGCGGCCTGAGGTGCATGAAAAATGGGCTCACGTACGCGCTCCCGGCCGCATTTCTGCTCTGGCTTACCCTACGCCGCGGCGCCATCCTGTTTCCCAAACTCATGGGCGCCACCGCGGGTGGATTGGCCGGCTTGATCGGTCTCAGCGTTCTGGAAGTGAACTGTCCGAACTTGAATGTATTTCACATTCTGGTTTGGCATGCGGGCGTGGTCCTGATCAGCTCGCTAGGGGGCGCCCTGGTCGGAGCCCTGGCTGAATTCATCGAACGCTCGATCGGCCAGAAGCTGCCGTGAACTTTTCGACATATTTATGCGAACTAGCAAGTGTAAGGAAATCATGATCAAACTCAATCTTTTCGCCGCGGCGCTCGCGTTGTCCGCCGGCGTGCCGATTGGTGCGGCCGCCGATAACGGGGCGCCACGCACGCCAGTACTGCTGGAGCTTTTTACATCAGAGGGCTGCTCGAGTTGTCCGCCCGCCGACCGTCTGCTTGAAACGCTCGACCAGAAGCAACCAATTGCGGGCGCCGATCTGATCGTGTTGAGCGAACATGTCGACTATTGGGATCGTCTCGGCTGGAAAGATCCGTTTTCGTCGTCGGTGTACACGGCCCGCCAGCAGGACTACACGAACAAATACAATCTCGACGGTGTGTACACGCCGCAACTGGTGGTGGACGGGCGATATGGAGTAGTCGGAAGTGACGGCCGCGAGGTGACGGCCGCGATCCAGAAGGCGATTCGAGAACAGAAGATTCCAATTGCGATCTCCAAGGTTCTTCGCGACGGGAATCAAGTCACGGCGCATATCGAGTTGCGCGCCGGCCAGGATCTCAAAGGCCGCCGGGGTGTACTATTCGTCGCGATCGCCGATAACCGAGCGGAATCCCAGGTGGCGCGCGGCGAGAACGCAGGGCGATCGCTAGCCCACGTGGCCGTGACGCGGGTCCTCAAGCCGGTGGGCATCATCGATCTCGACAGCGCCACCGCGAGAGACGTCACACTTTCAGTTCCCTCCGGTACGAACGGATCGCGACTGGTGGCATTCGTTCAAGACCCCCAATCGGGACACGTGCTCGCGGTCGCCGTGCAAAAACTCTAACTCACACTGCTCCTATTCGCGTTAGCCGCTGTCTGCTTCGCCCAGGAAGATGAGGGCGCAAGAATAAGCTCGCCTTGGGGTTCGGTGGAATATCGGCTTTGTCTCGAAGCGATAGTCCCAGACTGGATACGGGCTCCGGCGTGGCGCTTCAAATTAATCACGGGCGTCGATTCTTTAACCACCACAAGGTCGCTCTCTACGGCGAGATCAATTTTCTGGCTAGTCCGCGGCGCGAATTCCAGTTCCGTTCCCACGGGCAACTCACGACTTCGCCAATTTTTTACCTCACGCCTGGAATTTCGCGGTCTCGCGCGAGCTCGCTCGAGGAGTGTTTGATTTCGGCGCGGGAGTCCAAGTTCGCGTCTGGCGATCCGTTGCCGTTCGAGGCCACGCGCGCGACTTCTACTCGGGCTCGCCAGCCTACTGCATCGCGACAGTTTCGGGCGGGCAACACAATGTGTTAGTGCCGGGACGGCACTAAAAAAATGGGCGTGATCCAGCGTGACCTTTCACGGACGTGACACGAAATAGATAGTGGGAATAGAGATTTATATGACACCAACCGATCTGGCAAATTTTCGGAATATTCTAAAGGCAAAGCAGGCTGAACTGACCAAAACGCGAGGCTTGGAGAGCATCGCGATCGAAAGAAGCGCGGATGCGCTGGAGGAGGCCGACTACAAGACTGCCAGAGAGCTGGCGATCGCCGGCTTGAACCGTGAATCGACGGTCCGGCGCAGCGTGACGGCGGCGTTGTATAGAACCCAGGACGGCTCGTTCGGAACGTGCGCGCATTGCGGCAGCGAAATTAGCAAGCGGCGCCTGGAGGCGGTGCCGTGGACCTCGTTGTGCATCCGTTGTCAGGAGGCCGCTGATCGGGGCGAAGAGAGTATTCTTGAAAGCCTCGATCCGGGATTCCTTGACGCGGCGTAGTCGAGCCGAAGCTGGACTTTCGAGGGCGGTTCAGTGTATCTGTCTAAAGAGCTAAATGAATCCCCGGGCGTTTGTCTTTGACGCGTATGGCACATTGTTCGATGTGCACTCGGTCGTTCGAACCGTAAGTCTCCCGGGAGATTTGCAGGCGCTTTCGGCGCTGTGGCGGCAGAAGCAACTCGAATACACCTGGTTGCGATCGCTCATGGAGCGTTACCAAGACTTCTGGGATGTCACCGAGGCCTCGTTGCGTGCGGCTGTCACGCAACTGAAGATCCAAGCGAGCGATGCGGAACTTCACGGACTCATGCAGGCTTACCTCCGGCCGTCGACATTTCCAGACGTGACGGAGGCATTGGACGCTCTGCAGGGCGCCCCGTTGGCCATCCTTTCCAACGGTTCGCCCAAGATGCTTGACTCCGCCGTCCACTACAACGGTCTGACGTCCTATTTTGCCGAAATCATTTCCGTGGACCGGGTGAAGACGTACAAACCGTCTCCCAGAGTCTATGCTCTGGCGCATGAGGCCCTAGGCGTCCCTCCTGAAGAGATTCTCTTCGTCTCGTCGAACTCGTGGGACGTGGCCGGAGCTAAGTCGTTTGGCTACAATGTTTGCTGGTGCAACCGGTCCCAAGGGCACATGGAGCATCTAGGCCTCTCGGCCGACTTGACGATATCCCGGCTCGACCAAATCCCCGATTGTCTCTGAGAGCGGATTGTCGGTGGAGTGGAATATTCAAGGCCAGCAACGGTATACACTAAGGATGTCCACCTCTGGGGCGCTTCCCGAAAGAAATGTTCCCGCAAGGCGTAACTCCGCGCGCCGCAGCCGCGAATGACCAACAGATGGAGTCGTGCCTCCAAGAGAATATCGTTTCGCAGCAGCCCTTCGCGGATCTGGATCGCTGGATGGAACGATACCAGCAGGCCGATCCGGAGGCTCCGGCGGCATTGGTTGGCGCCCTAAGCCCAGCCTTGCTTCGATTCTTCAGGAGCCAGGTGGCGAGCCGCGAACAGGCTGACGACCTGCTGCAGGAGACGTGGTTACGGATACATCGCGTGCGGCATACCTACCGCCCCGGCGAGCCGGTTCTGCCTTGGATATACGCCATCGCCAGGCGTGTGCGCGTGGACGGGTACCGCCGGACCCGGCGCATCACGCTGCACGAGACAACGATGGAGTTGCTGCCGGAGCGGCCGGTCCCAGCCGAAGCGCGAAACCGGGTTCCCGCGTTCGAGACGCTGGTCGCCGCCCTGCCGGACGCCCAGCGGGAAGTGGTGACGATGTTGAAGGTGGGAGGGTTAACCCTGGAAGAAGTAGCTCGCGCCACGTCGTCTACCGTGGGCGCGGTGAAACAGAAAGCGCATCGCGCCTACGAGCGGCTTCGCAAGTTACTCCCTATTCAGGCCGACGGAACAGCGAAAGAGGCGGCTCAATGAACTGCCATGACGTAGACCGGACTCTGAGCCAGGGGCTGCCGTTGCCGCTCCAAGCGGAGGAGCACGCGGGAACCTGTAATCGCTGCCAACAACTCTTGAGCGCGCTCAACTCGCCGGTTCCCGTGGACCCGCTCTCGCCGGCAGCGTTGCGCAAGATTGCAGAAAGCCTCGCGGATAATTTGCGCCCGGTGCGCCCGCTGGCGCCAGCGCGTTACTTTGTCGGAGCTTTCGTCGGCATCTTCGTTTCCATCGTCGCTCTCAGTGTCTACCGCTTGGGGGCGTTCGCGATCGCGGTCATGACACCGCTACAAACCACCGCGATTCTGAGCACGCTGGCAATCGGCACCGGTTTGCTGGTTTACTCGCTAGTAAATCAGATGGTGCCCGGAAGCCGCCACAGAATTCCTCCGGCGCTGTTAGCCGTAGGCATCACCATATTAGTGGCCATGGTGATGGCGGTTTTGTTCCAGGTTCAGCAAGAGGGGAATTTCTGGGGGAACGCCTTGTTCTGCATTCAGGCGGGTACTCTCGTTGGGGCCTTAGCCGCCCTGCCTTTCTGGCTGGTGCTGCGCCGGGGCGCGATCCTTTCTCCGCGCATGACAGGAGCAGCAGCCGGGCTGCTCGCGGGGCTGGCCGGGACTAGTGTGCTGGAGATACACTGCCCCAACCTGGACGCATGGCACATCCTGCTATCGCACCTGGGTGTTGCGATCCTGTGCGCCCTGGCCGGCATTGCTACGGGGCTAACGGTCGAAATTAGAGGAAGACGTTCGATTCACCGCAGTAGCTCAGAATATGGGGCTCACTAGAGCCCCCATAAACTGAGAGCCCTTTTTAAGAGAGACGGAAAGGAATATATAGATGAAGAGTGTAAAACTGATCGTTGCTTATCCGCAACCCAAGGACGCTTCGGCTTTCGAGAAAGTATATGCGCAGGAGCACGTACCGATGGCGATCGCGAATCTCCATGGGAAGACCAAAATAGTTGCCACGAAGGTCCTGCCTTCGCCGGAAGGCGAATCTCCGTTTTACCGCGTAGCGGAAGTGTATTTCCCATCTATGGAGGCGCTCCAAAAGTGCGCGGAATCGGCCGGAGGCAAGCAAACCTTGGCCAACGCGGTGAAGATCTCGTCGGGCGGGCCTCCGGTCATCATGATCGCGGAAGAGGACACGTTCACGTTCTGACTATCGAAGCGCTGCTTGGCAAGATTAGCAGAGCCAAGTCTGTTGAGGATGCTTCCGCTCACGGAATTTTCTCGGTTGCGACTTCAAGAACGTTTTCGCAATCCTGGAAAGCGATTTCGGCGGCGCGGTTGTGGACGGCAACATAAACAGGCCGTGCCCAGCCTGCGATCCGGTAGCAGGGTGGCGTCCTCGACAACAGCCGGATCACCCGCTTCCGCTCGCGATCCGGGGTATTCGGATCGCGCCACAACAGCGGAAAATCGGTGGCCGATGCCAGGAGAGCTTCGCGCTGCTCTTCGGTGAAGATTCTGCGGTCCGGTTCCCTGCAGCATTCGTACTCTTGCTGTGCCTCGGCCAAAGGCGCGCAGTTTGTCATTCGAATCGGCTTCGAGTGAGTCCGCTACTAGACGATTGTCAGGATCGACCGCGCAAGTAGCGTCGCTGCCCTAGCTCCGATTCATAGCGAGCCCGCTCGACTTGCTGTTTCCGCAAATGGTCGGCCTCCATGCGTGCTTGGAGTTCTCGCTGTACCGCCAGTGCCACATCGAGCGTGACCAGGGTTACAAGTTCCAGCAAGAGATGGCTGACGTTTTTTTTGATCTCCTGGCCAGGAATCCACTGGCAAAGCGGTTCGGCGTTTTCGACTCCTTTGCGCCGGCAAACATACTCCGGCAGAGACGGCCGTGCCGCGAGTGATAACGCAGCGTCATGCGGCGGGCGCACTGCCCACAGATAATCAAGCCTTGCCGTAACGCCGGGGCCTCGCGGGGTAGGCCTTAGCGATGGTCGATTTATAAACATGATGCATGCGAGCTGTTAATCGTCGTTCGATTTAATGCCGGGAGCCAGCCGTTCTGAGTCGAGAGCCTCAGCGCAGAGTTGCCAGTTACGACGGTATCTACTTCGAGGACGCTTTGGCCTCGTCGGCCCGCGCACCAGCCAGTATGCCAGCTAAGCCGATATTACCCTCATGGCAAGCGTACTCGTAAACCGGCTGCGCCGACCGCTGCAGCGGAATCATCAGGCTCCACGGCTGTGTCCAAGTGTCCGGATCGTTCACGGTAATTTCATACCGAAGCGTCTCGGCATCCTGACGCGAGATCCGTTCCGTCGTGTGCAATTTCTCGCTCGAGACATTCTGAAAAGCCAGCGGCCGGTAGTTCGTGGTGTCGATTACGAGGGTGTTGCCTTCCCAGTGCCCGCGCGAATCCCCCAACCACCCTTGGACGGCGGCCGGCGGATGCGGCCCGTTGTCCAGGTGGATGACGCGCACATCGTGGAACATTTCCGTCATGATCATGACCGCCCCCGGCGTCTGCACGATCTGGAAATAGCTCTGATATCCCGCCCGAATCTGAGGCGAGCCGCGAGTGATGCACCGTTCCGAGAAGGACCGATCCTGCGGACCTTGCGCGGGACGCCGGAGAGCTTGGATCTGTTCTTCCTGGATCTTTTTCGCCCGAGCGGTCATCGGGGGCATGCGCCCCTCCGCCGGATCGGTGATCAGCGAAGTCCGGTTATCCCAGACTCTGTGATCGTTCCACTCCGAGCTGTAATCGCCCGTCTCGCCGTCGGTGCTGGTGAAGCCGATCTTCAGGCCCTTCACATTCGCCCAGACCGTCCGAAACATTTGATCGCCAAACGCGGCATCATTCTTCCCGCTGACGAACATCTCTTCAGCTTTCTGCCGCATCGCCTTCACTTCCGCATCGGTCAGCAGCGTATGGTTGGCGAGTTCCTGCGGGCGCTCGAGCGGCGTGGCATTGTTGTTGGCCCAAAACCCTTGCAAATCCGGATGCCCATCCGAAGCTAATGGCGCTTTATACTGCTGCGCTTGTGCCAGCGCCGCAAATGTTGACACACAAACGAACAAACCAAAAGGTTGCAATTTCATTTCCCGCTCCTTTTGCGCAACATTATATCCCGTATGAATGTTACTGCCCGCGTGCTCGGAGGTCAAGGGGCGTCTCCCTTCAATAGCGTCAACCCTGCCTCGGTCGTGATTCGGTGAGTTCGTCTGGTGGTCTGCTCTGAAGCGCGCCTAGCGGTGTGCCTGGCCAGCCGGTAGATGCTGATCGAAGGCCGCAAGCATCGTAGCTTCGCTCGCATGCTGGCCCATAACCGCTACCAAATCCACCAGGTCACGTTCCCCAAAAACCTTGACGACACGTGCGTAGGTTGTGGTGGCGACAACGTGTTTGGAGAATAGCTCACGGCCGAATTCGATCAGGCTTGCATCCTTCTCTGTGAGGCCCTCGGTTGGTTTGCGATCCCAGACCGCAGCGATAACAGAGGGTTCGAGTCCGTCTTTCCCGGCCTCTAATTCGTTCATGGCCCAATCATACTGTGAGTCGCGCTCGCGGGCGCTAACGAGAATCGCGAGGTCAATATCACGACGCGCAACGCTGGCTTGGAGAGACTTCAATCCACCCCCATGGCGCCTGATCTGCCCTGGTCCCGTGCCCTCCGGTGTCATCGGGCGAGCGTAAAGCACAGCCGGGTTGTAGGGGGCCGGCGGGAGCAGCGGCAACCGATTTCTTGAGTCCGGGTGGAAGTCGCCGGGCGGCGTGAAAGGCAACGGGAGAAATTGCTTAAATCCCGGAGGCATTTGCTGATTAAACGCGGTCAGTGTCGCGCAAACACCGGCGTAGTCGGCCATTAATGAGACTACATCGACCAGATTCGTCTTGCCGAGAATGCCCAATGCACGCGCATAGCTGTCAGTGCGGAGCTTGTGGGTACCGAAGAGTTCACGGCCAACCTCGATAATAACGGCTTCCTTATCTCCTAACTTCGAAGTCGGCTGGTTACGTCGGATGACCTCGATAACGGCTGGATCCACGGATACGGCAAGAGCTTGTAGCTCATGAAGCGACCACTCGTACGGTTGATCGTGTTCGCGTCCGGTAATCAATATGGCGACCTGCGACAAAACTAGCCCGACAGGGGACTGCAGCTGAAGGTTGATTACTGGACTGGCGTGTAGTCGTATTGATGGCCCCTTAGGTTGTGCACCTGCGAAGTTGGCCATCGCGTTATCGTAAGTCTGTTTTGCGCGCTCAGGTGCATTTTCTGGTTTCAGCAAAGGCAGCCTGTTGCGAGAGTCCAGAGATACATCGCTCGGCAACGCGTCGTTCTGCGCAAAAGCTCGGCTCGCCGCGAAGACCGTGATTACCGCGGCCGCCAAAATGATGAATCGTTTCATGCGGTTCGCCCTCCTCGCCGGCATCCAGGATACCGCGTTAATCGACGAGATCGAGTAACGCAATGCTCCTCGTCCAGCGAAGCGGCTGCGCTATGGTGTCGACCGGCTATCCGTACAAAGGAATTTGTCTCATGAGACGCGGACTGCAAATCGAGCTTTGCGGGACCACGGCGGCCGTTCACAACTGGAGAAATGAAGACCTGCTTCCGGAAGTCAAGGTCAATACGAACGCGATAGCGAGAATGTCACGGCTCGTGCAAGCAGGGTTCGCTCAAATCACGAATGGGACGGACGGACATCCCTCCGGGAAAGCAGCAATAGGGTAACGTGTGGCTTAGTGAGAACGTGGTGAGCCAGAGCCACAACGCCGTTTATGGCTAACTTCGGGATGGCCACACGCCCACAGCCGCTTGGCGGTGTGCTGATCGCCGTTGCGCATCTCGGAAAGCAGTTTTGTGACTTCGCCCTTTTCTTCGATGCCGGGGACTATTGTGCCTTTGTGAGCTGCTGCCGCCACTCCGCTGCTTTGGCCGGCTTGCCCCAAGCCTCGTAGAGCCGGACCAGCGCTTTGCGCGTGTCTTCCAAATAGAAGCGGGAGTGCACGGGAATCGACTCTTTTCGCTGGTTCATTCCCTCGTAACCCGAGAGGAGCAAGGGTTCGGCCGCATCGTAATTTTTCTGAGCGGCGAGAGTCGCGCCGAGAAGGCTCTCGCAAGCGTACCGGGACCAAATCGTGGGATGGGCGTGCTGGTAAGAAATAAGAGTTGTGCGAAGGACCGCTTCGGCAGGCTCGTAAGCGTGCCTAAGAAAACGAACACGCCCCAGGTAGTACGCGGTACGCAAGGTGGTCGGGTGCTCCTTGCCCAAAACCCGAGCCCGTGATTCCAACGCAGATGCGAATAGAGTCTCTGCTTGCGCATACTTTCCTTCGCGATCCCAGAGCCGCCCCAGGGTTTCCATCAGTTGTAGAGTTTGGGGATGGTCCTTGCCTGCAACGCGACGATCAGTTTCCAGCGAACTCGTAACGAGAGCCTCTGCTTCCTGATACTTCCCCTCATTCACGTAATGGTCGCCTAGATTGAGCGCCGCGAGGAGTGTATCCGGATGCTCCGGCCCTGAAATTCGTTGCCGCACTTCGAGTGTCTGGCGGAGCACTATCTCTGCATCGGCGTCCTTCCCTTCGGCACCATAAACCAGGGCGAGATTATTCATCGTAAGGAGCGTGCTGGGGTGTTCGAAGCCCAGAACCCGCCGGCGGGACTCCAGCGTTTTCTTCAACAGTTCCTCGGCCTGCGAATACTTGTTCTCGTAATAGTAATCGATTCCGAGCGTATTCATCGTGATGAGCGTGTCGGGATGCTCTTCGCCCATGACTCGACGCTTGATCTCTAGCACTTTCGTGTAAATGTCCTCAGCCTTCTGGTAGTTGCCCTCGTTCCGATACAGGATTCCCAAATCGCCCATCGCGTTGAGAGTGTTGGGGTGTTTTTCGCCGGACAGGCGACGATGGATCTCGACCACCTTGAGATATAGGGGTTCCGCTTCGGTGTATTTACCTTCGTCTGTGTAGACCGTACCCAAGTCTTCCATCACTATCGCCGTTAGCGCGCTCTCTTTGCCCGAAACTCGGCGGCGGAGCAGAAGGATTTTTTTCAGGAGCGCCTCCGCATCGGTGAATTTCCCCCCGGCGATGTAAAATGTTGCCAAGTCGGTCATTGCGGTGAGCGTGTCCGAATTCTCCTCTCCCTGAAAGTGGCGGCGCAATTCAAGAGCGCGCTCCACCTGGCGCTGGCCCTCCCTATACAAACCAAGGTCTCGATAGGTACCCCCGATCGTCTCGCGAATGGAAGCTTCCACGAGCGGCTGTTTAACGAATCTGTCTCCTATCTTTGCCGCTGCTCGATCCAATGCTGTCCGCACCTTCATGTCGGGATCGGGTCTCGCGAGGGCTCCTGCCTGGGTAGAGGCGCTGGCCTGCGCCAGCAGATCGTTTTGAAGGAAATCGTTGACGGCCTGTGCCACCGCCGCTTCGCTATTGGCGCGTATGCTCTGCCGGATGCTCACGGCGGCCGCCGCGATGAGCACCAGGGCGAAGGCGCAGGCAGTCACCAGGGCACCCCGGTAGCGGCGGGCGAACTTCCGGGCACGGTAAGCCGCGGAAGGGGCTGCTGCCAGTACCGCTTCGTTTCTGAGGTACCGCCCAATGTCCGCAGCCAACTCGGAAGATGAACCGTAGCGGCGTGACCGGTCTTTTTCCAAAGCCTTCAGCGCGATCGAATCGAGGTCGCCGCGGATCTGTTTGGCCAGCGTCAGCGGCTCGGTATGACGCTTGTGAGCCAGTTCCGACGAGGTAGCAGGGTCCTGCGTCCGGATCTTGGTGCTTGGCTTCGGCGGTTCTTCCTCCCGCAACCTCCGTAGAAATTCTTCGAATGCGATTTTTCGCAGATCGATTGGCGGCACACCTGCAAGCAACTCGTAGAAAATGACACCGAGCGAGTAGACATCGGTTCGCGTGTCAATATCCTCGCCCGACGAATTGGCCTGCTCCGGGCTCATGTACTCCGGGGTTCCGATGAGCGCCCCCACGCGAGTGAATATGGTATCCGCGGTCAGCTTATTGCTCAGCGCCTTGGCCACTCCGAAATCGATGATCTTCGGCGCTGCTTTGCCATCTACTTCGGTCACCATGATATTGGAGGGTTTCAGGTCACGGTGGATGATGGCCTTCTGATGGGCATGCTGGACTCCTTCGCAGACGTGCATGAAGAGTTCCAGGCGTTCGCGGGTGCTGAGTCTGTGATTGTCGCAGTAAGCCGTGATGGGAACACCGGCGACATATTCCATGACGAAGTACGGCGCACCCTGAGGCGTGGAGCCGGCGTCGAACACTTTGGCGATCACGGGGTGGTCCATCAAGGCCAAAGCTTGACGCTCGGATTCGAAGCGCGCGATCACTTCGCGGGTGTTCATCCCGGCTTTGATCAGCTTGAGCGCCACGCGGCGGCGTAAAGGTTCTTTTTGCTCAGCCAGCCAGACCTCACCCATGCCGCCTTCTCCGATTCTTTGCAGCAAGTGATAGCGGCTAATCACCGTCCCCGCCGTTTCCTCCGGCTCCATGGCTTCAGTAGTTCCCTGGCCAGATTGGTTATGGCCAGTAGCAGCGCTAGGGTCGTAGTGTTCTTCTGGAGGCACGTCCGCGACTCACTCCTCAGCCAAGATGCGCTAAAGAGTATACACCCGGTCACAAGGTTGAAGCGTTTGGCCTTGCTTTCCTGGTGATAACCCCCCGTTCCCGGTAATAAAAGCCCAGGCAGTGCGCTCCCGGAAGTCGACCGGCAAGGCTCCGGTCAGAGATCACACTCGGAGATTGCTCGGATCCGACCGCTGGGCCGGAAGTCTGAATCTCGGAAGTTTGCATGAGTCGTAACTCCGATGGCACAGCGGCTCGGGCGCTATGTGTTCAACGCAGAGTGCACCGCCAAGGATTTGAAGTAATGTAGATGTGCCGTCACGCCCTTGCCGCGTTTCGTTTACCGGCTCGGTGGGGGTGGAGCACATGGTCGAATGTCCGGCTCGACACATAGGTAACAGAACGTACCGGAGACATGGGTTACACTTTTCCTCTGGAAGGGGGCGGGAGTGGGATGCCATGGAAGGAAAGTTCTGTTATGGACGAACGGATACGTTTCGTGATTCGGTTCAAAGACGCAAGAAAATCAACTTGAGCACTTGTCTGGCTAGACAGGCCGTTGGCGTTAAGGAAGTCGACGATGGCATCTGGCTCGTCAGCTTCATGGATTACGATCTCGGTTATATCGATCTGGAGGAAAAAACTCTGCAGCCCCTCAACAATCCCTTTGGGCCAAAAGTGTTACCTATGTCTTAGGTACATTCTGTTACCCATGTCTCCGGGCCGGACAAAAGATATACTGGCGGAGGAAGAGGGATTCGAACCCCCGAGCGAGTTACCCCGCTAACGGTTTTCAAGACCGCCGGTTTCAACCACTCACCCATTCCTCCACTTCCAATTTATCGGACTTCGGGCAATTTGTCGATAAACTAGTAAGTATGTGCGGCATCACCGGATTTGTGACCACCACGCCTTCTCCAGGCAGCGTGGCCCAACTGGGCCGGATGGCCGACGAAATCCGCCACCGGGGGCCAGACGATTTCGGCTACTACCATGACGATTGGGCGCATCTGGGCCACCGCCGGCTGAGCATTATCGACGTCGCCGGCGGCCATCAGCCGATGACCAATGAAACGAGCTCGTTGTGGATCACCTATAACGGCGAGATTTTCAATCACGCCGATGTGCGGCCGGCGCTCGAGCAGGCCGGACACCGCTACGCCACACGCTCGGACACTGAGACGATCCTGCACGCCTACGAACAACACGGGCCGGGCTGCCTGCAGCTTTTTCGGGGCATGTTCGCCTTCGCGATCTGGGATAGCGAGCGGCACCGGCTTTTTTGCGCGCGCGATCGGCTGGGGATCAAGCCGCTTTATTACTATTGGGACGGCCGGCTGTTCGCTTTTGCCTCCGAGATCAAAGCTTTGCTGGAGCACGCGTCGATCTCCGCCGCCTTCGAAGAAGAGCTGCTGCCGGAATTGCTGGCGTTCGGCTATGTTAGCGAAGATCGTACGCTGTTTCGTAACATCCGCAAGCTGATGCCGGGCCATCATCTGACCCTGGATCTGTCCAAAGCCGAGCCACGGTTGGAGATCGAACGCTATTGGGACGCTCCGGCGCCGGAATCGGCCGAAGACTTCGATGAGCGCGGCTGGATCGCGGAAACCAGGCGGCGGTTGGAAGAGACCGTGCAAATGCGCCTGATGAGCGATGTTCCGCTCGGAATGTTTCTGAGCGGCGGCGTGGATTCGAGCGCCATCGCGGCTATCATAAAGCGTTCCACCAGCGGCCCGGTGAAGACCTTCGCGGTGGGCTACGAGGAAGCACGCTACAGCGAATTAAGCTATGCCGCGCAAGTAGCGCGCGCGATCGGCACCGAGCATCACGAGGTCAAGGTCGGCATGGACGATTTCTTCACCGCGCTGCCGCGCCTGATCTGGCACGAAGATGAGCCGATCACCTGGCCTTCCAGCGTGTCTCTGTACTTCGTCTCGAAGCTGGCGGCCAAGCAGGTGAAAGTGGTGCTGACGGGCGAAGGCAGCGACGAATTGTTCGGCGGCTACGAACGTTATCGCTGGAACCTGCTGAATCAGCGCGGAGCGGCAGCTTATCGCAAGGTTCCCGGCCCGCTGCGCAGCTTCCTGCGATCGCAAGCGGCCAGTTCACCTCTGCTGAGCGCGTCGATGCGCCGCAAGCTCCGCCATACGTTTGTGGGACGCGACGATAGCGTGGAATCGCTTTTCCTCGACAATTTCTATTGCGCTTTTTCGCGCGAGGAACAGGACCGGCTGCTGGCCTCGCCCCCCTCGGCGGTCTATGGAAACTACCTGCGCTACTGGCATGCCCGCGCCGCATCGGCCCCGCTCGCGCGCATGCTGTACGCCGATCAGAAGACTTATCTGGTGGAACTGCTGATGAAGCAGGATCAGATGAGCATGGCCTGTTCCATCGAGAGCCGCGTTCCGTTCCTCGATCACAAATTCGTCGAGTTCTCGACCCGCATTCCGGATCGGCTCAAGATCAATGGCGCAACCCAGAAATACATTTTGAAGAAAGCCATGGAGGATCTGTTGCCACGCAATATCATCTACCGGAAGAAAATGGGGTTCCCGACGCCGATCCGGCAGTGGCTGCTCGACCCGAAAGCCGAGCCGCTATACGCGGCGCTCAAGTCGCGCGATGGTTTTCTGGCATCGTACCTCGACATGCGCGAGGTGGAATCGCTGATCGAGCGGCATCGCTCGGGCTTTGAGGACGCCACCGATCGCATCTGGCGGTTGCTCAACTTGCAGCTTTGGGGTGATCTTTTTATCACCGGCCGGCGCGAGCAATGGTGGAACGGCGTGGGCAAGCGCGAACCCGTCTCATCGGGAAGCAGCCTGGCCCAAGTCTAAAGCGAATGCCCGAACCGATTCCTCTTCTCGATCTGCGCGCTGAATACCGCGAATTGAAAACCGAGATCGACGCCGCTGTGGGCCGCGTGCTGGAGAGCGGTCAATTTATTCTCGGCAAGGAAGTGGCCGGGCTGGAGGAGCAGTTTGCGGCTTATTGCGATGTCGAATATGCGATCGGTGTGAACTCGGGGACCAGCGCGCTGCATCTGGCGTTGCTCGCGGCTGGTATCGGAGCCGGTGACGAAGTCATCACCGTTCCATTCACCTTCTACGCCACCGCCGCCGCCATCGGCTATGTGGGCGCAGTGCCGGTTTACGTCGACATCGATCCCGGGACGTTCAATATCGATGTCACCCGCATCGAAGCAGCCATTACCGTACGTACTCGTGCGATCCTGGCCGTGCATCTGTATGGCCAGCCGGCCGACATGGACCCGATCCTTGAAATCGCGGCGCGGCACAAATTACTGGTGATCGAAGACGTCGCGCAGGCGCACGGTGCTGAATACAAGGGGCGGCGCACCGGCGGCATCGGTGACATCGGGTGCTTTAGTTTTTACCCCACCAAGAATCTCGGTGCGGCGGGCGAGGGCGGGATGGTCACGACCAACAATTCCGAATACGCCCGGACCATCGCGATGTTGCGCAACTGGGGCGAAGAGCAGCGCTATTATCCGGTGCTTAAGGGCTACAACTACCGGCTGCCCGCGATCCAGGCTGCCATCCTGCGCGTGAAACTCCTGCGTTTGGATCGATGGATCGACACGCGCCGCGCGCTGGCCACCGAGTACGACCGTTTGCTTGAAGACGCAAATGTCGTCCTTCCTCGCGCGCTGCCTGAGGTGCGCCATGTGTATTGCCTGTACACGATCCAGGTTGACGAGCGAGCGAAACTGCAGAAAGAGCTGGAGGACTCCGGAATCCAGACGGCAGTGCACTATCCTCTGCCGATTCACCTTATGCCTGCTTATGCCGATGCGAGGTATAAGGCGGGCGATTTTCCGCTCGCGGAGGCCTGTGCAGGTCGAGTTTTGAGTTTGCCGCTCTATCCTCAGATGACGAAGTACCAGGTGGAGCGGGTGGCGGGCGAAATTATCCGGCTTATTCGGCAGATCAATCAAGAATCCGCGCTATCCCGACGATAAGTGGTTCAGCATGGGTACCACAGTTACAGCACCACAATACTTTACTGGTCTCAGCACGTTTTCCAGTGATTTTCAAAGCATCATACAGCGGGCCGTCTCGATTCGGCAGTTACCGATAACGGCCTTGCAGAACCAGCAGACCAACAATTTGAATCAGAAGCAGGCATTGATCGCGTTCAATCCCGATGTAGCGAGTGTCGGAGCGGCTGTTGGGGCACTGGGGACGCTGGCTGCCAATCAAGGAGTGGCGGCTTCCAGCTCGGATTCGAGCACTGTTTCAGTGACAAATATTGGAGCGACGGCGCCAGGCACCTATACGGTTTCAAATATCTCTTCGCTGGCGACCAACGCCTCAGAGACGTCGGTGACAGGTTACGCCAATGCCGCTACTACGCCGGTTTCGCAAACCGGCCAAGTGAATCTGGTGGTGGGCTCGAACAACTATAGCCTCAACCTGACGGGCAAAAACAATCTCAATGGCCTGGTCAACACAATCAACACTGCCGGCGCGGGGGTGACTGCGACTATTCTCCACATTGGATCGCTGAACTATCTTTCGGTCGCGGCGAACAACTCGGGTGCGACAACGCTGCAACTCAACGATGCTCCCCTTGACTTGGTTACCAATACCGGCACCGGCACGGAGACCTCGACCCAGACTTATGCCAACTCGACCACCACTCCGGTTTCTGGCGTTGGCAACGTAAACCTGGTGGTGGGCTCAACCACCTATAACCTGAACTTGACGGGTAACAACAATTTGACGGGTCTGATGAACGCCATCAACAGCGCGGGGGCTCCGGGAGTGAGTGCCGCTATTACAGGCAGCGCGGGTGCCTATTCTCTTTCGATGACGGGGCCCGCAGGCACTCTGGCACTGAACGATATTCCCAGCGACGGCAACTTGATTACCAACACGGTCGCGGGTCAAGGTTCGAACGCACAGTTCTACCTGAACGGCGTCAGCGTAACGGAAGCCAGCAATACAATCAACGACATCATTCCGGGCGTAAGCTTCAGCCTGCTAAACACCACCACGCCGGCGACATCGATCACCCTGTCATTGGCAACAGATCCCACTCAACTTAGCAACGCGCTCCAGCAGTTTGTGACCAGCTACAATACGCTGGTTGGCCAGGTGGCCCAGCAAGTTGGCTCCTCCGCCGGACCCCTCGGCGGCGATCTTTTGATTAGTCAGATTTCGCAAGACGCCAGCCAGCTGTCCAGCTACTGGAACGCCCGCGGCAGCATCCACAGCCTGGCCGACCTGGGAGTTACCTTCGCAAATCTTACCGGGCAGATGACTTTCAATCCGTCAGTAATCAACGGGCTTTCCAGCAGCCAAGTTTCAGACGCCTTCAAGTTTCTCGGATCATCCAACTCTGGTTTCGCGCAACTGGCCAACAACTTCACCACGTTGAGCGATCCGCTGAGTGGTCTGATCCTTCAGCAGGAAAACGGTTACGACGCCGAAAATACGCAGCTCGCGAATCAGATTACCAGCCTCGCCGCCCGCGCGACCGCGGAACAAACCGCCCTGACAACTCAAGTCCAGGCGGCCGACGCACTCGTCGCGGAACTTCAATCGCAACAGAATACAGTCAATGCTTCAATATCCAGTTTGAACTACGTGCTGTACGGGAAGCTGACCACCGCAAACGGCCTGTAAAAACGGCGCGAAGCTTTACTCCAACCGGTAGTTCGGGGCTTCTTTGGTGATGATGACATCGTGCACGTGGCTTTCGCGCAAGCCTGCCGATGTCACGCGCAGGAAACTGGCCTGTTCCTGCAGCTCGCGAATGTTGGGACAGCCGCAGTAGCCCATCCCGGCGCGTAAACCACCCACCAGTTGGTACACCAGATCCGCGAGCGGGCCCTTATAAGGAACACGTCCTTCAATACCCTCCGGCACCAACTTTCCGCTGGTGTCTTGAGGATAGCGATCGGATCCAGCGGTCATGGCGCCCATGGAACCCATGCCGCGATAACTCTTGAAGGTGCGGCCCTGATAGAGAATCGTCTCGCCAGGGCTTTCCTCCGTGCCGGCGAAGAGGCTTCCGATCATGACCGAGTCCGCACCGGCCGCAATGGCCTTGCTGATGTCGCCGGAGAACTTGATTCCGCCGTCGGAGATGAGCGGGACGCCGGAACCTCGCGTCGCGCGCGCGCATTCGGCGATGGCGGTGATCTGGGGGACGCCCGCGCCGCTTACCACCCGGGTCGTACAAATCGAACCTGGCCCGATACCGACTTTGATGCCATCGGCGCCCAGGCTGATCAGATCGCGCGCGCCTTCGAAAGTGGCCACGTTGCCGGCGATGACATCGATCTCAGGCAGCTTCCGCTTGATCAGCCGAACTGCTTCCATGACTCCTTCGCTGTGACCATGGGCCGAATCGACTACGATGGCGTCCACCTTCCTGGCTACCAGCTCCTGAGCACGCTCCAGAAAGTCGCCGGTCGACCCGACCGCTGCCCCGACGCGCAGGCGGCCTTGGGAATCCTTGGCCGCGTTCGGATATTTCATCTTTTTCTGAATATCCTTGACGGTGATCAGGCCCTTGAGCACATACTGATCGTCCACCACCAGCAATTTCTCGACGCGATGCCGATGCAGAATTTTTTCGGCCTCTTCGAGCGTCGTGCCCACTGGGACCGTGATGAGATTATCCTTGGTCATCACTTGCGAGATCGGAAGATCGAAGCGGTTCTCGAAGCGCAGATCGCGGTTGGTGAGAATACCGACCAGCTTGCCCTTGCTGGTTACCGGCACGCCGGAAATACGGTAGCGCCTCATCAGCTCCAACGCATCGGAGATTTTCTTTTCGGGCGCGATGGTGATCGGATCTACGATCATCCCGCTTTCACTGCGTTTTACGCGGTCCACTTCTTCGGCCTGCCGCTCCAGACTCATATTGCGGTGGACGATGCCGATGCCGCCCTGCTGCGCGAGTGCGATGGCCAGGTGCGATTCGGTTACGGTATCCATGGCCGAGCTGACGATCGGAATGTTTATGCCGATGTGCTTAGTGAGACAGGTACGCGTGTCGGTCTGGACCGGAAGCACACCGCTGCGGGCCGGCTGCAAGAGTACGTCGTCAAATGTGAGGCCTTCTGATATTGTTTCTGGAATCATCGAGGAGTAACTTCTATTATGACTCGAACAGCTAGGATGAGTAGTTCGACCGAGGAGATCCGATGGCCACGTTGGGATTGATTGAGTACCAGGACGCAAGTCCGGAAGTGCGCGCCGTGTACGACGACATTATGGCGACGCGAAAAACCGATTGGATCAATAATTTCTGGAAAGCGCTGGCGCGCGATCCCGTCACGTTGCGGCGTACCTGGCAGAGCATCAAGGAAATTATGGCTCCGAACGCGCTGGATGCTCTCACCAAGGAGATGGTCTACCTGGCGGTCAGTGCGACAAATCAGTGCGGCTACTGCATTGCGTCGCACACCGCGGCGGCGCGCAAAGCCGGGATGAGCGATGCGATGTTTGCCGAGTTGATGGCGGTGGTCGGGATGGCCAACGAGACCAATCGTCTGGCAAGCGGCTACCAGGTGGAAATCGACGATCGGTTCCGAACCACTGCCGCGCCGAAATAATGGCGGGGAGTTCCTAACCAGGTCACCGTTATAGTGAAATTAACAGGCTCCTAGGAGGATTACCAGTGCTAGAATCCCAACTGGAGGCACATGGGCAAAAGCCCTTTTCAAGCCTTCAAAGTCAAGCATAAGAGGTGATCCATGATCAGTAGTGTCCTTGCTGGCGATGTTCGACAGACATTGGAGCAGTTCCAGCGTTCCGTCGACCAAATGTTCCAGAATTTCTACGGCTTGCCGTCAGAAACCGGCAGAACCGCGCCCAGTGGAACGGGATCCGAATGGAGGTTCAGTCCCGCAGTAGAGTCCGCCTGGACTGACACATCTTTGACCTTGCGCGTCATTCTACCTGGAGTTTCGCAGAATGATGTAAAAGTGAGTGTTCAGAACAATCAACTCATCATCGAGGGCGAACGAAAGGCGCCCGAAGTTTTCCACAAGAACGGTCATACACAGCTCGCCTACGGAAGGTTCTACACCGCGGCGACGTTGCCGTCCGGCCTGGATTACAACAAGCTGAGCTGTCATTTGCGGGACGGGATTCTCGAGATTCAGGTCCCTGTGTCCGAGCAGATGAAGCCCAAACAGATTCAGATTCAGACCGGCGAGTCACAGCGCAAGAGCATTTCAGCATAGTCGCCGAACTTTGGCGAGAGAACGAAAAGCTCTATTCTAAAAGGGGTGGGAGACTCTCACCCCTTTCTCAATGCCCTGGCGACCCACGAGTCCAGAATCGCTCGAATCCATCCGGCGGCTGCGGGAAGAGGTTGAAGAACGCGGAGACCGCCGTCTCGCGCTATTGCTCGCGGGAGTTGAATTGTACGCCACGCTCGGGCGCGAGTTCGAATTATTGGAAATCATGCGGGCCTTCGCGCACGAAATGCACGAGGCTGTGCAGGGCACTCCGACCGCGCACGAATTAGAGGAATTGTTTAACCGGGAACCGCCGGCGTGACTTGCGCGGTCCGTCTAGGCGGCTTTTTGAACTTTGCCGCTGCGAATGCAGGAAGTGCAAACGCGAATCCGTTTGGATGCGCCTTTCACGATAGCGTGAACTGTCTGGAGGTTGAGGTTCCAACGGCGTTTG
>Ga0210386_10000909_pt1 | contig 26992 bp, 29 predicted proteins | sample IncBWH32OmetaG_FD_160091 | JGI IMG/M metagenome (GOLD analysis project Ga0210386, IMG submission 160091) | Forest soil microbial communities from Barre Woods Harvard Forest LTER site, Petersham, Massachusetts, United States - Inc-BW-H-32-O ...
CCGAACGGCAGGATCACGGCGCGCGCGTTGGACAACCGCCTCGGCGCGTTCGTCGCGCTGCAGGCCGCGCGGCTGGTCGCGGAGTCCGGCGGCGGCGAGTGGGAGCTCGCGGCGGTCGCGGCGACGCAGGAGGAGATCACGTTCGGCGGCTCGCGTACGAGCGCGTTCGCGCTCGCGCCCGACGCGGCGATCGTCGTCGACGTCACGCATGCGACCGACGCGCCCGGGCTCGAGGTCAAGGAGAGCGGCAAGCACGAGCTCGGCTCTGGCCCGGTGCTGAGCCGCGGCTCGACGCTCAACCAGGAGCTGTTCGAGTTGCTGTTCGAGACGGCCGAAGCCGAGCAGATCCCGTTCACGCTCGAGGCGAGCGCGCGCGCGACCGGGACCGACGCCGACGCGGTTCATCTCGCGCGCGGCGGCGTCCCGACGGCGCTCGTCTCGATCCCGCTGCGCTACATGCACTCGCCGGTCGAGCTCGTGCAGCTCGACGACGTCGACGCGTGCGCCCGCCTGATCGCGGCGGCCGCGCTGCGGCTCGGCGGCGAGACGCTGTTCTCGGCCTGACCGCCGCTCGCGCTCGTTCAGACGCTCTCGAGCTCGGTCGCCGGCACGATCTTGTACGCCTCGCCCGGACAGCCGCCGACGACAAGCATGCGCAGGCCCTGCGGGCCGGTGAGCACCTTGCGCCTGACCTCGGGTGCGACGCGGATCAGCGTCTCGAGATCCATCTCGACGCGCTCGCCTTCGACGTCCATCCAGCCGGAGCCGGACAGCGTCACGAAGACCTCCTCCTGGCCGCTCTCGGCGTGATCGTGCTCCGGGTAGCCCTCGAAGTCGGGCGGCAGCTGGATCACCTGCATGCCGAAAGCCGTCGCGCCGAGCTCGGCACGGGCCTTGACGAACCCGCCGCCGTGACTCGCCTGCATGTCGCTGATGCGCTTCGCTGTGTAATCGCTCATCAGCCGACACTAACCGATCGGCATGAGGATCGCGAGCTGCCGCGACTGCGCGAGCACCGCTCCGTCGGCCGACCAGATCACGCCGTCCTCCTCGAAGAAGCCCTCGTGGACCACGCCCGAGCGGAATCGCGCGAAACACAGCTCGTGCGCGTCGCCGGTGCGCTCGGCGGGCATCGTCGCGCGAAAGTGGATCGTCAGGTCGACCGTCGGCGAGGTCGCCGGCTCGCGCATGCGGATGAACGGCGGCGAGAACAGCGCGTCGCTGAAGAACGCGAGCGACAGCGCGTCGATCGGGCGCGGCTCGGAGAGACCGAGCCACGCGCCGATCTCCATCGGCTCGGTCGAGCCGGTGAACGGGATTGCGCCGATCCGCGGCTGCAGGACGAGGTGGCGCGTGAACGGCGGCGCGCCCCGGAACAGCAGCACGCCCGACTTGCGCTCGGCGTCGGGTGGCGCGACGTCGGGCATCGGCAGCTCGGCGACGTCGGGCGCGCTCCACGGCACCGAGAACGCGGCGAGCGCGAGCGCGACGAGCGCGCCGTCCTGCTCGATCCGCGCTGAGAGCGTGCTCAGCGAGCGGCCCGCGCGCTCGACCGTCACCGCGATCGTCGCCGGCCCGGGCTGCGGCGACCGCGCGTAGTGGATCGTCAGCGAGCGCGGCGCGCGCGTGCGGTCGGCGACGGTCTCGACGAGCGCGCGCAGGATCAGCGCCGCGAGGTAGCCGCCGTGCGGCCCGCGCCCGGCGCGCCAGTCGGGCGACACGTCGACCGCGAAGCGAGCCCGACCCGCGCCGCGCCCATCGTCCGCGGCGCGCGAGAGCTCGCGGACGGCGGTGTCGCGGTCGAACGCCGTCAGCGCCGCGGCCTGCTCAGCCACGGACGAGGCGCTTGTAGGTGATCCGGTGCGGCCGGTCGGCGGCGGCGCCGAGCAGCGCGCGGCGGTGCTCCTCGTAGGCCTCGAAGTTGCCCTCGAACCACGTCACCTGCGAATCGCCCTCGAACGCCAGCACGTGTGTCGCGATCCGATCGAGGAACCAGCGATCGTGCGAGATGATCACGGCGCAGCCGGGGAATTCGAGCAGGGCGTTCTCGAGCGCGCGCAGCGTGTCGACGTCGAGGTCGTTCGTCGGCTCGTCGAGCAGTAGCAGGTTGCCGCCGCTGCGCAGCAGCTTCGCGAGGTGCACGCGGTTGCGCTCGCCGCCGGAGAGGCTGCCGATCTTCGCCTGCTGGCTGGAGCCCTTGAAGTTGAAGCCGGCCGTGTACTGGCGCGAGTTGACCTCGCGCTCGCCGACTTTGATGTGCTCGTAGCCTTCGGAGATCTCCTCCCACACCGTCTTCGCCGGATCGAGCGCGTCGCGCGACTGGTCGACGTAGGCGAGCTGGACCGTGTCGCCGAGCGCGATCGAGCCGGCGTCGGGCGACTCCTCGCCGGTGATCATCCGAAACAGCGTCGTCTTGCCGGCGCCGTTGGCGCCGATCACGCCGACGATGCCCGCGCGCGGCAGGTCGAAGCTGAGGTCCTCGATCAGCAGCTTCTCGCCGAAGCCCTTGCGCACGTCATCCGCGGTGAGCACCTTCTCGCCGAGGCGCGGACCCGGCGGGATGTGGATCTGGACGTCCTCGAGCTTGACGTTGCGCTCCTCCGCGATCAGCTCCTCGTAGCGCGCCAAGCGAGCCTTCGACTTCGTGCGTTTGCCCTTGGGATTCGTACGCACCCACTCGAGCTCCGCTGCGATCGTGCGTTCACGCCCCTTTTCCGAGCGCTCCTCCTGGGCCATCCGCGCCTGCTTCTGCACGAGCCAACTCGAGTAGTTGCCCTCATACGGGATGCCCTTGCCGCGATCGAGCTCGAGGATCCAGCCAGCGACGTTGTCGAGGAAGTAGCGGTCGTGCGTGACGGCGACGACCGCTCCCTTGTACTCGGCCAAGTGCTGCTCGAGCCACGCGACCGACTCGGCGTCGAGGTGGTTGGTCGGCTCGTCCAGCAGCAGTAGGTCGGGCGCGCTCAACAGCAGGCGGCACAGCGCGACGCGGCGGCGCTCGCCGCCGGACAGCTTGCTCACGTCGGCGTCGGGCGGCGGCAGGCGCAGCGCGTCCATCGCGTATTCGAGCTGCATGTCGAGGTTCCACGCGTCGGCCGCTTCGATCTTCGCCTGCAGCGCGCCGAACTCCTCGGCGACGTCCTCGGAGTAGTTCGCCGCCAGCTCGTTGAAGCGGTCGAGCAGCGCCTTCGTCTCGGCGACGCCGTCCTCGACGTTGCCCTTGACGTCCTTTGACTCGTCGAGCTGCGGCTCCTGCTCGAGCATGCCGACGCTCGCACCCGGCGCGAGCTGCGCCTCGCCACGATACTCCTGATCGACGCCGGCCATGATCCGCAGCAGCGTCGACTTGCCGGCGCCGTTGTAGCCGAGCACGCCGATCTTCGCGCCTGGAAAGAACGCGAGCGTGACGTCGTCGAGCACCGTCTTCTCGGGTGCGTGCAACTTCGACAGCCGGTGCATCGTGAAGATGTACTGAGAGGACATTGGCAGGCAGGATAGGCGCTCGTCTGGGTCGCTAACGTTGTCGGGTCATGCCTACGACGGTCCTCGACATCGAGCAGCACATGCTCCTGCTGGAGCTCGAGGCTCCGTTCGGCAAGCGCGACGTGCAGATGGCGCGTCGGCGGATGGCCAAGCGCTGGCATCCCGACATTGCGCCGGCGGGCAGGCAGTTCGAGCACGAGCGCCACCTGAAGGCGATCAACGAGGCCGCCGACCAGCTCGAGCGCCTCGCCGAGGGCTCGCGCGGCGGCAAGGTCTCGCGCAACGCCGTGCGCGCGAGCGCGTCGGCGGCGCGCCGCGAGCGCGAGGAGGCCGGCCGGCGCGCGTACGAAGCCGAGCAGCGCGCCCGCTCGCAGGCCGAGGACAAAGCCAAGCACGACCCGTTCGCCAGCCGCGTGCCCGACCACTCGGTCGTGCATCGCTACGCGCGCTGCCTCTCCTACCCGGAGTGGGGCGTCGGCACGGTCGCCGGCATCTACTTCAGCGGCGACCCCGACGGCGGCGAGGACGTGCGGCAATGGGCGCGCGTCAAATTCAGCCACGGCGTGCGCACGGTGCCGGCCGGCAGCATGCGCTTCGTCGACTTCTCCAAGCCCGATCGCGCCGAGGAGCGCGTCGAACGGTTCATGCTCGCCGCCCAGCGGGCGATGGCCGAAGGCGAGTACGAACTAGCCGCCCAGCGGCTGATCTACGCGCGCGACGCCGAGCCCGACAACGTCGCGGTGCTGCGCCTGATGACGCTCGCGTTCTGGCAGGCCGGCAAGCTCGAGGAGGCCGCGCGCGCCGTGCGCGACTGGGCGCGCGTCGACGGCGCCCGACCGGCCGCGCACCGCTTCGCCTCACGGATCTACGAGGACATCGGCGCCGTCGACCTCGCCGAGGAGGCCGCCGCGCGCGCCGTCGACCGCGGGCCGTCCGACGCCGGCGCGTGGGAGCGGTTGGGGCGGCTGCGCCTGCGGCTGCTCGATCGCGAGGGGACGCTCGAGGCGCTGCGCCGCGCGAGCGCGCTCGGCGGCAGCGGCGAGGGCGTGCGCGAGCTGATGGTGCAGGCGCTCGCGCTCGAGCCGCGGCTCGCGCGCGCGGGGTAGCCACCAGCTCTGCCGGCGCGTCGCGTCGGGTTGCGGAGGTTTGCACACGATGAAAGCGGGTATAGCCTGCGCAGCTTGATAGCGCGGTATCGATCGCGCGTTGATGTCAACGGGTGCTACTCGATTGGGCAGCGCGTCGATTGGCCGGCGGCGATCGGAGCGTCGGGCGGACTTCAATCGAGGAGGGGACGAGATGGGAAGCGGCGTGAGGAAGGGCGGAAGGAGCCGTGTGCTCAAACGGTGCGCGGCGGCGGCGACGGTTGCGACGTCCACGGCGATGATCGCCGGCACGAGCCCGGCGCTCGCCGGTGTGCAGCAGGAATTCGCGATCTTCGACACCTGCCCGGTGAACACGCCGGGCGTCGTTCAGTGCCTCGTCTCGGAGACGAACAGCGGCGAATTCAAGCTCGGCAGCAAGGCGGTCACGGTCGACAAGACGATCACGCTGGAAGGCGCGATCAGCGAAACGACGCAGGAACTCGTCGGCGCGAAGCTCTCGAAAACGCCGCTGACCGTCCCCGGCGGCCTCGTCGGCATCGAAGGGCTCGGCGGCGAAGTGACCGCGACGGCCGAACTCGCGGGGCCGGTCGATCTCACGCTGAACAACCTCGGGACCAACTCGCCGGCGCTGACGATGCCGCTGAAGGTCAACCTCGGCAATCCGGCGCTCGGCAGCGAATGCTACATCGGGTCGAGCGCCGAACCGGTGACGTTGAAGCTGACGAGCGGCACCACCAGTCCACCGTCGCCGAACAAACCGATCACGGGCAACGTCGGCACGTTCACGCTGAAGGATCACAGCCGGCTGATCATCGACTCGGGCAGCTCGCTCGTCGACAACTCGTTCGCAGCGCCCGGCGTCAACGGCTGCGGCGGCCTGCTCGCGCCGGTGATCGACCCGGTCGTCGATCTCGACGCGGGGCTGCCGGCGGCGGCGGGGAGCAACACGGCGATCCTCGGCGGGACGCTCTACTCGGCGCCGTCGCGGGTCGTCAAGGCGGAGGCGCAGCTTCCCGAATTCGGCCGTTGTGAGAAAACCGAACCGATCAAAGTCGGCAAGGAACGGTTCTACCACGGGCACTACGAAGCGGCTGGGTGCGTCGAAGAAAACCCGCAGCCGCCAGCCGAAGTCAACGGCCCGTACGAATGGTCTCCGGGGCCGGGTCCGAACGACGGCTTTACGGCGACCGCCGGGAAAGTGACGCTTGAATCGGTCGGCAAAGCGGCGATCAAGTGCGCGGCGGCGGCGGCCTCCGGCAGCTATACGGGGCTGAAAACGGCGACGGCGACGCTGACGCTCACGGGCTGTGTGCGCGCGGACACGAAAGCGTCGTGCCAGAGCAGCGGCGCCGGCTCAGGCGTCATCGTCGCGAGCGGCCTCGAAGGCGAACTCGGGTTCGTCAAGAACGTGTTCGAAGGCGAACAGCTGAACGTGTCGGCCGGGTTGGACCTCAAACACTCACTGACGCTGCTGAGCGCCGAATGCGGCGGCGCGCCGCTCTCGGTCTCCGGCTCGGTGATCGGCACGATCGGCGCCGTCGACAAAATGACCTCGAAATTCACGCTCAAGTTCCAGGCGGCGGGCGGCAAGCAGAGCCCCGAATCGTTTGAAGAAAAGCCGAACGACACGCTGCTCAGCACGCTCGGCGCCGGCTCGCCCGAACAGGCCGGCCTGACGGCGACCGGGAAAATCAGCAACGCCGAACCGCTCGAGGTTCGGGCGGCGACCGAATAGCGAGTGCGCCTGTGGCGATGCGAGGCGCGAGCGGCCTCGCATCGCTTGCCGCACGGCCGTAGTCGGAGCTACGCGTGCGGCTGGTGCGCGGGCGGCGCGCTGCTCGAACGCGTGTGGCGCTACAGGATGTTGACGGCGCGCGAGACGATCAGGCCGATCGTCAGCAGCGAGACGACCGACTGCGCCCCCATCACGCCCTTGGCCATCGGCGTCAGCGGCATCGTGTCGGTCGGCGAGAAGGCGGTGTTGTTCGTCAGCGACACGTACAGGTAGTCAAAGAATTTCGGGCGCCAGTCGCGCGGCTCGATCCGGTCGTCGCTCATCTGCGGGAAGAGGAAGTCGGGCGGCCCGTCGCGGCCGGACGCGCGCCGGCCCGGACCGCCGCGGTCGATCTCCCAGAACCACAGGCCGAAGATCAGCAGGTTCGTCAGCCAGATCAGCACGCCGGCGACGATCAGGCTGCGGCCGTTCGAGACGTTGTGATGCAGCAGGTAGTGTGTCAACGCCCCCAGCGAGAAGATGTTCGCGGCGCTGACGAACGCCGTCAAGCCGAGCGCGATGCGCCGCCGTCGCGGGTGCTCGTCCTCGAGCACGTTCGGCGTGATCACGACGAGGCCCGCGAGCAGCACGCCCTCGAGCGAGGGAACGAGCCACGACGGTCCTGCCGTGAGCGGCCCGGGCAGCAGCAGCTGGATGACGATCGCCGTCAGCACGGTCAGCTGCGCCGGCCAAAACGGCTCGCCTTCGGGGGGCGGGGGGTACGGGCGCCCGGGCGCGGCGGGTTGTGCGGCCACGGCGCAGAGCGTACGTACCGGCTCGGCCGTAGCGCTAGCCTTGCGAAGGCGTCATGGGTATCGAGAGTCCGGTCCACCTGCTGTTCATCGCCGTGATCGCGCTTGTCGTGCTCGGGCCGAAGCGCCTGCCGGCGCTCGCCCGCGCGCTCGGCCAGGGCATCCGCGAGTTCCGCGAGTCGCTCGACCTCGGCGCGAGCGGCGGCGACTCGCACACGCAAATGCAGCCCGCGGCGGGCACGGACGGCGCCGCGGAGCCGGGCGGGGAGCGGGCGGGCGAGCAGTAGGCTGCACGCGCCGCATTCTCGACTTCCGGACAAGGAGACCGCATGAGCGCCGAGCAAGCCGTACAGACCTCCGACGCGGTGCTGAGCGAGCGACGCGGGAGCGTCCTGCTGATCACGATCAACCGGCCGGAGGTGCGCAACGCGGTCAACGGCGCCGTCGCGGCGGGCATCGCCGGCGCGCTCGAGGAACTGGACGGCGACGAGCGGCTGTCGGTCGGTGTGCTGACCGGAGCCGGCGGCTACTTCAGCGCCGGCATGGACCTCGGTGCGTTCGTCAAAGGCGAATCGCCGTGGTTCGGCGACCGCGGCTTCGCCGGCATCGCCCAGCGCGCGGCGCAGAAGCCGCTGATCGCCGCGATCGAGGGCTTCGCGCTTGCCGGCGGGATGGAGGTCGCGCTCGCATGCGACCTGATCGTCGCTGCGAACGGGGCCAAAATGGGAATCCCCGAGGCCAAGCGCTCGCTGATCGCCGCCGGCGGCGCGCTGCTGCGCCTGCCGCGGCGGATGCCCTACCACGTCGTGATGGAGCTAGCGCTGACCGGCGATCCGCTGCCGGCCGAGCGCTTCCACGAGCTCGGCCTCGTCAATCGCCTCGCCGAGCCGGGCACCGCCGTCGACGTCGCGCTCGAGCTCGCCGAGCGGGTCGTCAAGAACGGTCCGCTCGCGCTGATCGGCTCGAAGCGAATCCTGCAGGAGCAGTTCGACTGGAGCGCGGCCGAGATGTGGCAGAAGCAGGGCGAGATCACAGGCCCGGTGATGGGCTCCGAGGACGCCAAGGAGGGGGCGAGCGCGTTCAAGGAGAAGCGCGCGCCGGTGTGGCGCGGCCACTAGAGCCCAATGAAGATAGTCGACGCAACTGATGTGATCGCAACCGGTCCGTTCGCAAGATCCATGACCTGGGAGCAAGCTTGCGCGGATGTGGAGGACGCAATCAGCTTGGTGGACTGGCCGCACGGCGCAGGCACGTTCACCATCAATCCCACACGAAAAGGGAACGGTGTTAAGCCGATCAAGCTGCCGTGTGTGTCGCGTTTGGAAGCTCTTGGATGGCGCGTCGAGACCAAGCCGCCGCTTGCCTCGAACGTCTTGACGGCGGGCGATCTAGATGCGCTGGTCGTCAGGAGCGGTCATTACATCGCATTCGAGTGGGAGACGGGCAACATCGCTTCAAGTCACCGCGCCTTGAACAAGCTAGTTCTCGGGCTGATCCACCGGGCCGTTATCGGCTGCTTCCTCGTTGTACCTACCCGCGCTCTCTACCTCTATTTGACGGATCGAGTCGGCAACATGGAGGAGCTGAGCCCATACCTACCGCTGTGGAGCGCAGCTGCGGAGCGGGTGGAGGAAGCTGCGCTCCGGATCTATACAGTCGAGCACGACAGCGTCGATGAAACTGCTCCTCTCATCCCAAAGGGAACAGACGGGCGTGCTCTTGGTTAAGCCGTTCGTGACTCGACAAAGTCGGTACTCACATGGTGATGAAGATCTTCAGTAGTAAAGCGCTCAATTATCGAGTCACAACTCTCGATCTCTGAACCAATCCAGTAGCGTCCGAGTGCCTCGGCGACGGCGTACGTAGTACCGCTCCCACCGAACGGATCAAGCACAAGGTCATCCGGCTCGGTTGAGAGGTTGACGATTCGCTCAATTACCTTCGTCGAAAGCTGGTTGGCGGTACGCTTCTTGTTCTTGAACTTCCGGTGTCGTACCGGTGGAACGTCGGTCCACACATCAGAAAGGTTCACGCCGTTGGGGTTCATAGCCTGCCGATGTCCACCGTAGTCCTTGATCTCCCCGCCACAATGACGACAGGTTTCTATCGGTGTTCGTACCTTACCAAAGGTCTTCGGCTTGCCCTTTGTGTAGTAAAGCATCCCATAGTGCGCAGGATAAAGTCGCCCCGGGATCGGCAGACCGAACTTGATACTGAGTGCAATCCAATGACGGAACGTCATCTCGAGTTCAAGGAGATATGAGCCGAACAGCATGTTCCACTTGGGGAGGTTGTACAGGAAGAATGCGCCCCCGGGCTTAAGGCTACGAACGCACTCTCGTATCCATTCTCTTCCCCAGTCGAGATATTCGCTTTCGACCAGATTATCGTTAACTTTTTGCCCGTAACGCTTGCCAAGATTAAACGGAGGGTCAGCAAAAATGGTGTCGATGCTCTCGCTCTTGATCGAGCGCAGCATCACCAGGCAGTCCTCGTTGAATAGGGCGCCTCGAGGCGTCGCGAGGACAGGCTCCAAGTCGGATCGTATGAGGACATCATCTGGGTCAAACCCGACGCTTGACTGCTTGGGGAGTGTGGGTGATGGATTCAACATGAGCTGGCCGTCTGACGACGATTGTCTACACACTGTAGGTCGTCACTCGGACGGATAACGCCCAGCCTAGCCGTGCAGGCGAATATCAGCCACCGAGGCGCTTCTTGCGCTTGCGCTGGCGCCGGATCGCGAGGAAGCGCTTCCATAGGGCCCACATCAGCGTTCACCCCCAGTCGGCCGTCGTCGGGACCACGATCGACCGGCCATCAGCGCTCTCCGGGCGTCTTGCGCGGGTATTGCGAGATCGGCTTGTCGAGGTCGATCGCGGTTGTGACGATCCGGTTCTGTTCGGCGACGTGCGCCGCCGGGTAGCCCTCGCCTGGGCTCGCGCGCTCGGGCCGGCCGATGAAGCCGAAGCGGATCTCCTGCGGCATGATCTGCATCAGCCGCGGGAACATGTGCGCCCGGGCGCCGACGTTGCGCGGCTCCTCCTGCACCCACAGGATCTCCTTCAGCTTCGGGTAGCGGCGCATCAGCTCGAGGATCTGGCCTTCGGGGAACGGGTAGAGCAACTCGACGCGCGCGACCGCGAGCGCCGAGTGCGATGCCCGCTCCGGGTGGCCGACGAGGTCGTAGTAGACCTTGCCCGTGCAGAGGATCAGACGCGTGACCTCTGCATCGTCGACTCCGGCCTCGGCGAGCACGGGATGGAAGCGCGTGCCCTCGGCGAGGTCGGCGAGCGAGTTGGTCGCCTGCGGCAGGCGCAGCAGCGACTTCGGCGTCATCACGATCAGCGGCCGCTGCTTGGCGATCCGCGCCTGGCGGCGCAGCAGATGGAAGTATTGCGCCGGCGTCGTCGGGTTGGCGACGCGGATGTTGCCCTCGGCGGCGAGCGCGAGGAAGCGCTCCAAGCGCGCCGATGAATGCTCAGGGCCGGAGCCCTCGTAGCCGTGCGGCAGCAGCAGCGTCAATCTTGACGTTTGGCCCCACTTGGCAAGGCCCGAGACGATGAACTGGTCGATGATCACCTGAGCCGAGTTGACGAAGTCGCCGAACTGCGCCTCCCACAGCACGAACGTCTCCGGCGCCTCCTGGCTGTAGCCGTACTCGAAGCCCATGCACGCGAGCTCAGAGAGCGGGCTGTTGTGCAGCTCCAGCGGCGCCAGCGCGTCAGGCAGGCTCTGGATCGGGCAGACCGTCTGGCCGGTCTTCGCGTCGTGCAGCACCATATGGCGCTGGCTGAACGTGCCGCGCTCGGTGTCTTGGCCGGTCAGGCGGATCGGCGTGCCCTCGGTCAGCAGCGACGCGAACGCGAGCGCCTCGGCGTGCGCCCAGTCGATCGTGTGCGCGCCTTCCTGCAGCGCTTCGCGGCGGCGCTCGAGCTGTTTGACGAGCTTCGGGTGGACGGTGAAGCCGTCGGGCACGCGCAGCAGCGCCTCGCCGAGGTCGTGCAGCCGCGCGCGCGGCACCGCCGTCTCGACTTCCGGGCTCGGCGAGCGGTCGAGCTCGTACTCGCCCGTCGCGTGGTCGCCGTGCTCGGCCGCCGCCTCGATCTTCGCCTTCAGGCGCTGGTGCAGGAGCGTCATGTGGTCCCACACCTCCTGCGCCTGCTTCTCGACTTCCTCGCGCGTGACGATGCCCTCGGCGACGAGCCGGTCGCCCCACAGCTCCGCGACGCGCTTCTTCGCCTTGATCTTCGCGTACATCTCCGGCTGCGTGTACGCGGGCTCGTCCGACTCGTTGTGACCGAAGCGGCGGTAGCCGATCAGGTCGATCAGCACGTCGTGGCCGAACTCCTGGCGGAACGCAAACGCGAGCCGCACGGCGCTCATGCACGCCTGCACGTCATCCGCGTTGACATGCACGATCGGAACGTCGAAGCCCTTCGCGAGGTCCGACGCCCAACGCGTCGAGCGCGCGTCGTCCGGGTCGGTCGTGAAGCCGACCTGGTTGTTCGTGATGATGTGGACCGTGCCGCCAACCTTGTAGCCGTCGAGCGCCTGCAGGTTGAGCGTCTCCGAGACGACCCCCTGCGCCGGGAACGACGCGTCGCCGTGGATCGCGATCGGCACCGCCGCGTCGGTGTCCTGGTGCGCGTGCGGCCCCTGGCGCGTCGTCTGCGCGGCTCGCGTCGCGCCCTCGACGACCGGGTAGACGAACTCCAGATGGCTCGGGTTCGACTCGAGGTTGACGCGGATCGTCTCGCCGTCGTCGAGCTCGTATGAGCCCTGCGCGCCGTGGTGGTACTTGACGTCGCCGGTGCCGCCCTGCGGGATCGTCGTGACCGCCTCGAGCGTCGACGCGCCCTCGAACTCGGCGAAGATCGTCTCGTAGGAGCGACCGAGGTTGTGCGCGAGCACGTTCAGCCGCCCGCGGTGCGCCATCCCGATCACGACCTCCTTGCCGCCGTGCGCCGCCGACAGCTTGATCAGTTCGTCGAGCATCGGCACGGTCATGTCGAGCCCCTCGATCGAGAACTGGTGCTGACCGAGGTACGCCTTGTGCATGAACCGCTCCAGCGCGTCGACCTTGACGAGGCGACGCAGCAGCCAACGGCTCTCGTCGTTCGTCAACGGCTCGCGAAACGCGCCCGACTCGATCTTCTCGCGCAGCCACACGCGCTGGCGGTGCGAGGCGATGTGCTCGATCTCGTACGCGATCGTCCCGCAGTACGTCTCGCGCAGGTGCGGCAGCGCGTCGGCGAGCGTCGCGCCGGGAACGTACATGTTCAGCACCTTCGCCGGGATCCGCGCCTGGATCTCCGGCGTCAGGCCGAGCGGCTCGGGGTCGAGGCCCGGGTCGCCCTCGGGCTCCGAGTCGAGTGGGTCGAGGCGCGCCGCGAGGTGGCCGTGGCTGCGGTAGCGGCTGACGAGCGTGCTCGCAGCCTGCACCGCACGCAGCAGCTCCTCGCCGACGGGCGCCCCGCTCGGCGCGGGCTCGGCCGCCGACGCGGCCGCGGCCGACGCGGCAGCGGCCGGAGCGGGCGGCGAGGGCGGCGGGCCAAGCTCAACGCCGAGCGCCGCAAAGACGTCCTCGTAGAAGCCACGCCCGCCCTGCAGGCACTCCTCGATCAGCGCGAGGAAACGGCCCGACTCGGCTCCCTGGATGATCCGATGGTCGTACGTCGAGGTGATCGACATGACCTTCTCGGCGCCGATCATCGCGCCGATGCTCGCGAGGCCGGGCGGGTACGCGATCGAGCCGGTCGCGACGATCGTCCCTTGGCCGGTCATCAGTCGCGGGACCGACGCGATCGTGCCGATCCCGCCGGGGTTCGTCAGCGTGACGTTCGCGCCGACGAGGTCGTCGGTGGTCAGCGTGTTCGTGCGCGCCTTCTCGACGAGCGCGTCGTAGGAGGCGAGGAAGCGCTCGAACGGCATCCGCCCGGCGTCGCGGATCACCGGGACCATCAGCGTGCGCGTGCCGTCCTTCTTCTCGACGTCGACCGCGAGGCCGAGGTTTACCTGTCCGTCGTGAACGCGCGCCGGCTTGCCGTCCGTCTCGGCGAAGTGGTCGGCCATCACCCCCATCTCCTGCGCGGCGCGCGCGATCGCGTAGCCGATCAGATGCGTGAACGAGACCTTGCGCCCGGCGCTCTTCAGCTCCTTGCGCCGCGCGTCGAGCATCGTCACGGTCAGCGTGCGGAAGCTCGTCGCGGTCGGTATCGAGCGCGACTCGTCCATGTAGCGCGCGAGCATCGCCGCGCCGCCGCGCAGCGGTTTCGTCTCGGGCTCGGCGGCGCTTGCCGCGGCGCCGTCGCCGGACGCGCTCGCGCCTTGTGCGGCGCCATCAACGGCCGCCGCCGAGAGCACATCGGACTTGACGATCCGTCCAGCCGGACCGCTGCCGGCGACGCGCCCGAGGTCGACGCCCTCGACCGCCGCGACGCGCGCGGCGACGGGCGAGACCTTGGCGCCCTCCGTGAGGTTCGCGTTATCCGAGCCCGTGCCGCGTCCGGCTCCGAAGACGTTGTTGAAGCGCTGCTCAGCGCTCACGCCCTGCTCGGGGCGATCGCTCGTGCCGGCCGGCCGATCCTCGGCGGCGTCGCCGACGCGGATGCGTGCGATCACCTGGCCGACCGTCACCGTGTCTCCCTCCTGCACGAGCAGCTCTACGACGGTGCCGCTGACTGGAGCCGGGAGCTCGACGTCGACCTTGTCGGTCGAGATCTCGACGATCGTCGCGTCGGCCTTGACGCGATCGCCCACCTTGACATGCCATTCGAGGATCGTGCCCTCGGAGACCGACTCACCCGCTGCAGGGGCCACGACGTCGATTATCTGCTCCGCCGTGGTGCCTGTGGCCATTGATTCTCTACTCTAGCGCGGCTCGCCGGCGATGCTCGCGGGTGCGCGTGCAGCTCTGTTGCGCTGTTCGCGGACGAACTCGTAGCTGCCGAAGAACGGCCCGACACCGCCGAGCACGGCGACGGCGACGGCGAGTCGCAGCGAGACGATTCGCAAACGCGCGGCCGCCAGGCAGGCGATTGACATGGCGATCCACAGCAGGCCGTGCGCGAGGCCGAGCACGAACGTCAGCGGCTGCGGATTGCCGGCCGCGAACGCGCAGATCAGCAGCGCGAGGTAGACACATGAATGAAAGAACGACGTCAGCTCCAGGCGCCTGAACGTCAGCGGGCCGACGCCCGCACGCCTCTCGCCGGGCCTCGCGGGCGCCGGCTCGGCGAGCGGATCGCGCCCGCGCGCGCGGTCGTCGAGCGTCACTCCGACAGCCAGCGGGCCATCCGCGGCAGCGCCTCGCCGGCCTCCGCGGGCCAGTCGTCGATCTCGCGCGGCCACCATGCGTACTCGTCGTGCTCGTGATCGGGCCGCACGCGCTCCTCGTCGCCGGCCGCGATCCACGCCTGCCCGACGAACATGACCATCTTCTGCGGCAGGCAGATCAGCGCCTCGCCGCGCACGCGCTCGGGAGCCACCGACCACTCCTCGTCGAGCTCGCGCACGAGCGTCTCCGCGGGGCTCTCGCCGAGGTCGACCGCGCCGCCGGCGCCGAGCGCCCAGCGGCCGGCCCACGAGGCGACCCACGGCGCGCGCCGGCCCGCCAGCCAGCGACCGTCGGCCGAGCGCGTGACGCACAGCGCGGCGACGCTGCGCGACGCGTCGCCGGTGACGAGCCGCAGCGCCCAGCGCAGCGGCTGCAGCTCGATCGCGAGCCCGTCGGCGTCGGCGCGGAAGTCGACGAGCCGCGCGGCGACGCCGTCGTGGCTTGGCGAGCCGCGCTCGCGGAGCCCCCTGATCGCGGCGTCGGCCGCCTCCGCGTGATCGCGCGAGGGCTCGAACGCCTCCTCGCGCCAATGCGCCCGGATGCGATCGAGCTCCCACGGCCCGCGCGCGAGGATCTCGGGCTGCTCGGTGGCGATCTGGTCGGTTGCTCTGTGCATCTGAACGCGCGCGCCGGCGCCGGCGCGAGTGCTTTCGTGAACGCTAGTGAGCATAGACTCGCGCGCGTGAACATTCGTCGACACAAGTACTGGGGTTGGGGCTCACGATGAAGATCGCCGTGCTCGGCCCCGGCGGCGTCGGCGGCCTGCTCGCGGGCGCGCTGAGCCGCGCCGGCGAGGACGTGACGATCGTCGCGCGCGAGTCGACCCGGGCGATCATCGCCGCCGAGGGGATCTCCGTCAGCAGCGTGACGCTCGGCGACCTCACCACGCGTCCGCGCGCGCTCACGCGTCTGTCAGAGCCGATCGACGCGCTGCTCGTCGCGACGAAGGCCGCCGGGCTGCAGGTCGCGCTCGAGCGAATCGATGTCGCGCCGCGCATCGTGTTGCCGCTGCTGAACGGCCTCGACCACCTCGCGCTGCTGCGCGAGCGCTTCGCGCCGGAGAGCGTGCTCGCCGGCACGATCCGCGTCGAGGCCGACCGGCCGGCGCCCGGCGTCGTCGTCCACACCAGCCCGTTCCTGCTCATCGAAATGGCGAGCCGCTACGAGACGGCGGCCGAGCCGATGCGCACGATCGCCGCGGCGCTGTCGCGCGCCGGCGTGCAGACGCGCGGCGATCATCCGATCGCGGCGCGCTCGGAAGCGCGCGTGATGTGGTCGAAGCTCGTCCGTCTGAACGCGCTCGCTTGCACGACCAGCGCGTATGACAGCTCGCTCGGCGAGATCCGCGAGCAGCCGGCGCTGCGCGCCGATCTGATCGGCGCGATCGAGGAGTCGTGCGCGGCCGGTCAGGCCGAGGGCGCCGACAACGTCGAGCCGCACAAGGCGCTCGACGAGCTCGAGCGTGCGCACGCGACGCTCGGCAGCTCGATGCAGCGCGACATCGCCGCCGCCCGCCCGCCCGAGCTCGACGCGATCCCCGGCGCCGTGCTGCGCGCGGCCGCCCGCCACGGTCTGAAGTGCCCGACGATCGAGCGGCTCGTCGCGATGATCCTCGCGCGCGTCGAAGGCCTCGAGAGGTAAGCGGCGGCGGGTGCCGCCTACTGCTCGAACGGATACGGCGCGGCGCCCGGAGCACCGGTTCCGACCGACTGCGTCGAGATCGCCTCGACGACCTCCTGCTCGGCCTCCTCGCGCTCCTCGTCGTGCTGTCCGTCGCACAGCACGCGGAAGTTGCCCGTCACGCCGCTGTCGGCGTGGATCGTGATCCCGGGGAGGATCTGCTCGCCCTCGTCGAAGCCGAGCCGCTCCATGTCGAAGTACGCGAGGCCGATGCCGTGCGCCGTATGCGTCGGGTTCTCGCGGTCATGCGCGGCGACGGCCTGCGCGAAGCGCTCGAGGTTCTTGGCCACCTTGCCCGCGTCCGACATCGCCATCAGGCAGGGTAGCGCGGGAACTGTAGATTGGTGAGAGATGCCCGAAGCGCCGCCACCGCAAGTGTCCCCGGCCGCCGCCGCGGGACACGGGCCGGGCGGCGGCGCCGAGGTGATCCGCACGAGCGCGCTCAGCAAGGTCTACCCCGACGCCGACGTCGCGGCGGTCGACGGGCTCGACCTGAGCGTGTACGCGGGCGAGATTTTCGGCTTGCTCGGGCCGAACGGCGCCGGCAAGACGACGACGGTCGGGATGCTGACGACGCGCGTGATCCCGACGTCGGGCTCGGCGCGCCTCGGCTCGATCGACGTCGCCGCCGCTCCTGCGCTCGCCAAGCAACTGATCGGCATCGTCTCGCAGACGAACACGCTCGACCGTCAGCTCAACGTCTGGGAGAACCTCTACTTCCACGGCCGCCTGTTCGGCATCGGCGCCGGCGAGTCGCGGCGGATCGCCGACGAGCTGCTGGCGAAGATGCACCTGTCGAAATGGGCGAGCGCGTCGGTCTACGCGCTGTCCGGCGGGATGGCGCAGCGGCTGATGATGGCGCGCGCGATCTTCCACCGGCCGGCCGTGCTGTTCCTCGACGAGCCGACCGCCGGCCTCGACCCGCAGAGCCGCCTCGCGTTGTGGGAGATCCTCGGCGAGCTCAACCGCGAAGGCCAGACGATCCTGCTGACGACGCACTACATGGAGGAGGCCGACGAGTTGTGCGATCGCGTCGCGATCATGGATCACGGCAGGATCCTCGCGCTCGACACCCCCGCCGGGCTGAAGCGCTCGGTCGGCGCCGACACGATCGTCACCGTCAAGGCCGACGGCGACATGGACGCGCTCGCTCGCGATCTCTCCGCTGCGATCGACGAGGTCACGAACACGCGCGCGATCGACGGCGGCCTCGAGCTGCACGTCAAACAGGCGCCGCGGCTCGTCCCGCGCGTCGTCGCCGTCGCAGAGCAGGGCGGCTTCGACCTTGCCGATTTGTCGATCTCCGAGCCGAGCCTCGAAACGGTCTTCATCAGCCTGACCGGCAAGGAGCTGCGCGACTGATGGTCGCGACGTCGGCGCCCGCCGCCGCCAGCCAGACGCCGCCGCGCGCGACGATCACGATCGAGCCGACGCGCTCGACGTTCGTCGCTAGCCGCGCCGCGCTGCGCGCGCTGATCCTGCGCGACCTCGTCGTGCTGAAGAAGAACTTCGGCGAGTTCGTCGTGCGCACGCTCGTGCAGCCGTTCCTGCTCGTGTTCGTCTTCCTCTACGTCTTCCCGACGATCGGACAGGGCGTCGGCGGCGGTGGCGGCAAGGCCGCCGAGTCGGCGTTCGCGACCGTGCTCGTCGCCGGCGTCGTCGGCATCTCGATCATGTTCCAGGGTATCCAGGCCGTTGCGATGGTGATCTCGACGGAGTTCGGCTTCACGCGCGAGATCGAGGACCGCGTGCAGGCGCCCTGCCCGATCTGGCTCGTCGCGATCGCCAAGGTCCTCTCCGGCGCGACGCAGGGCCTGATCGCCGCGCTGATCGTCTTCCCGATCGCCGCCGTCGTGCACGCGAGCGGCGTCAAAGCGCATCTCGACGTGCACTGGGCCGTCGTGCTCACGCTGATCCCGCTCGCGTGCGTGACGATGACCTCGCTCGGGCTGCTGCTCGGCACGGTCTTCGAAGCGCGCAACCTCGGGCTGATGTTCGGCTTCGTCGTGCTGCCGCTGACGTTCCTCGGCGGCACCTACTACCAGTGGACGAAGCTCGCGCCCGTGCAGGTTGGTGGCGTCCACTGGCTGCAGATCCTCGTGCTCGTCAACCCGCTGATCTACGTCACCGAGGGGATGCGCGCAGGCCTCACGCACGCGAGCCACATGCACCTGTACGTCGTCTATCCCGTGCTGATCGGCTTCTGCGCGACGTTCCTCACGCTCGGCCTACGCAAGTTCCGCTCGCGCGTGCTCACGTGACCGCGCGCGCGCTCCTCGCCGGCGCGCGCCCTGCGCACGCCGCCTAGCAACGCGATGCGCGCGCGCTTGCGGCTGCTGCTCTCGCTGCGCGCGCTGCCGTGGCCGGTCGCGCGCTTCTACTGGCGCGCGTGGCGACGCGCGCTGAACAGCGGCGACCGCTTCAGCCTCGTCTCCGCCGCGCGTCCGGTCGAGCTGGCCGAGTTGCTCGCGCTCGCGCGCGGCCGCCGTGCCGTCGTCGAGCTCGGCACGGGCACCGCATGGAGCGCGATCGCGCTTGCGCTCGACGATCGCGCCCGGCGCATCGTCAGCTACGACCCGAGCGTGCGCAGCGAGCGCGAGCGCTATCTTGCGCTCGCGCCGCGCGACGCGCGCGAACGGATTGAGCTGCGCGCCGAGCCCGACAGCGCCGGCCCGCACGCCGGCGACCGCCCGGTCGAGCTGCTGTTCGTCGACTCCGAGCACGAGCGCGAGCCGGTGCTCGCCGCGTTCGCCGCCTGGCGCGACGCGCTCGCGCCAGGCGCGACCGTCGTCTTCCACGATTACGAGCATCCCGACTACCCCGGCGTGCGCGACGCCGTCCGCGAGCTCGCGCTCGACGGCGATGAGCTCGCCGGCGTGTTCGTCTGGCGCGCGCCCTGAGTGATCGGGACGGCGGTCGCCCCCTCTGGCCGCGACTAAATTGACGGACTGGCCGTCCTCGGCGCCCTCTGTTGGCGCCGGCGATCACGTATAGACGAGCTCCGAGCTCGCCTTCGTAGCGACCGGCTCCGGGTGCAAGCTCCTCGCCCGTCTTGCACGCGGAAAGGTGGCCAATGTGTCATTCGGCGATCTGTGTGGCCTGGCGGAGAAGCTCGGTTTCGAGCTGCGCCGCGTTCGCGGTAGCCACATGTCTTCGCCCACACGGAGATCCCAGAGCTGGTCAATCTCCAGTCCGTTCGCCGCCAGACCTAGCCCTACCAGGTTCGTCAGCTCATGAGGCTGGTCGAGCGCTACGATCTGAGCCTGGAGGATCGGCCGTGAGCGACTACCACATCAACGTCTTCTACAGCGACGAGGATGCGGCCTACGTAGCCGACATCCCCGACCTGGAGGCGTGCTCGGCGTTCGGCGCGAGCCCCGAGGAGGCTCTAGCGGAGGTGGAGCGCGCCAAGCGGACGTGGCTCGACGCGGCACGCGAGGCCTGCAAGCCGATCCCCGAGCCGCGTTATCGCCCCGCGATCTACACGCACTAGCTTCAGCGCGCGCCGAGCTGCGCCAGCGTCGGGGCAGCCGCACGAAACACAGGATCTCGGCTGTATTTCTGGAGGATCAGCCCATCTCCAGGATCTCGATCCTGTAGCCATCCGGATCGCGCACGAAGCAAAGCCGCGACCCTCCCTCACGCACGGAGTACGGCGGCTTCTCCGGCTCGATGCCCTGCTCGGCGAGCTTCGCGAGCGTCGCGTCGAGATCGGCCGAAGTGATCGCGATGTGCCCGTAGCCGGTGCCGATCTCATACGAGTCGACGCCGAAGTTGTACGTCAGCTCCAGCCGCGGCATGTCGCCGTCGCCGGGCTGGTTCATGAACACGTTGATCGCCTCGTCGCGGATCGGGATGCGCCCTACCTCCTTGAAGCCGAGGGCTTCGTAGAAGGCCACCGAGCGGTCGATGTCGGTGATGCGATAGCAGGTGTGAATGAGGGCCACAGGCGGGAGTCTAAAGGCAGAGTCGTTGCGCGGTGCACTGGCAGCGCAACAGGCGCCCCTGAAGGTCAAGCAGATGGTGTAGACTGTCCCTTCCCACCAATCAGAGAAAAGAAAGCGGCGTGGCCGAGATTAGGATCACAGTGCCGGACGGCACGACCATCAAGTTTGTAGGCTCCGACGGTGCGGAGATCGCCGTTGTTGGCGGTACCGAGCCGGGCGACCCAGTCGAGCGCTATTATCGGGACTACCTGAGTCCCAACGGGCGCAAGGTCTACGCGGCGGCGGCGAGGATCGAGCTGTTCAGCGGTCCCGGCTACTCGCTCGCCGACATCGCCGCGAACATCAGCCAGACCGAGGACAGCGTTCGGGTCGAGACAGTCCGCAGCCAGCACCGGACGAGCGGGCGGACGGCGAAGCGTTGGCGCGAAGAGAACGGCACGGATGCCCCGATCCGGCTCGTCGGTACCTGGGACGACGAAGCCCAGCACTACAAATACGGGTTGCCGGCCGGCGTGGCCGACCGCCTCGACGCGATCACGTCGACTGTGGGGTTCTATCCCAACGTGTGAGCACGAGCATGGGCGTTTCTAGAGCTCCAAGTGAACGATCACCCGGCCTCGCCTGGCGGAGCGTTTTTGGGTGGGCGGCGGGCGTTTTTGGCGCAGCAGCAGCGGTCTGGCTCACGGGCCTCGGTGACTCGTTGTGGAAGCAGATCGACCCGTCGGCGAAGCCAGTGGAGGCGACCGAAGTGCGCTACTTCCGCACGCAGAATGTGCTTACGGACGCTCCAATTCTCAGGATTGTTAAGAGGACGTCGGGCGTATGCGGCGACTGGTCGCTCGCTGATCCCGGCGGGGTGCCCGAAGCGCGTCGCTGCTTCGCGGACCACACCGAAGCCTACGACCCATGCTTCGAAGCCGGGTATGAAGGCGAACAGGGTTCGGCGGTGGAATGCGTGGAAGCACCCTGGTCGGGGACGAGCGTGCGTCTTCTGGTGCTGCACGAATTGCAGCAGCCGAACGGGAGAAAGCCCTCGGCGAGACGGAAGAACGACGTTTCGTTGTGGCCGCCCTGGGCCGTGAATCTGACAAATGGGGACCGCTGCCTACTTGCCACGGGCCTAGAACCGCACGTGGCGGGACTGCCGTTGACGTACCGCTGCCGCAACGGCGTCGCGTTTGGCTTACCGGATCGCGGCCACAAGCTGTGGACGATTTACTACAAAAGAGCGCAGGACACGGGCTCGGTCACCGTGAGTATTGCGACGGCGTGGTATTAGCCGCGCGGAGGCCTGAGATAGCGTCTGGGGCATCCGGCTTGGACACCACGTCAAGGGACGTCGCCACGCTGGCGTTCGCCTCGTCGGCGTCGATATCGGTGGCGATCAGCTCGGCAGCGTCGAGGAACTTGCGGGCGTGGGCGAGCCGCGGTCGCTTGAGGACGGCCGCACGCCTGTGTTCGTCCTGCCGGGCGAGGCGTCATGCGACCTTCCGTCCGCGGACGGCGAGGTCTGCGAAGTCCGGGCCGGCGATGGCGATGAACTGCTCACGCAGCGACGCGATGATGGGCTCGCGGCGGCGCAGCGCTGCTCTGAGGTCGCGGGGGGCCGGCTCGTGCAGGGAGGCGTGGTTGCCCGACCAGCGCTGGATGTGCTCGGCGAGCAGGTGCAACTGCTCGCGCCACTGCTCATCGTCATCGGACACCTGACAACACCTCCTTGACGAAGTGTACGGCATACCGTAAGGTTGACGGTACGGTAAACTGATAGGAGTATGGCGTGGAGCGAACGATCGGAGTGGACAAGGCGCGCAGCAAGCTCGGCCAGCTCGCGGAGGAGGTTGCGGCCGATGATGAGGCCGTCGTCCTCACGCGGCGAGGGCAGGCCGTGGCGGTTCTCGTGAGTCCGGCCGAGTACGACCGGCTGACCGAGACCAGGCGCCGGACGGCTCAGGAGGAACTGCGGGCGCGTCTGGCTGAGGTTCGCCAGAGCGTCGCCGACGCGGGCCTCGACGTGTCGGTTGTGGATGAGGCGATCACGGCAGCACGGGCTACTGAGTGACGCCGAGGGTCGTCCTCGACACCAACGTCATCGTGTCCGGTCTCGGCTGGCGTGGGGCGCCCGCCGCGATTCTTGATGCTGTAGGCGACGGTCGGCTCGTGCTCGTGACCAGCGCGCCGCTGCTGGCAGAGCTGCGCCGTGTGCTGGAGTATCCGAAGCTCGCCAAGGTGATCCAAGGGGGCGCGCAGCTCACGGACCTCGTTGCGGCCAGTGGCATTGTGGTCGTGCCCAACCGCGTACTTACCGTCGTCAGCGACGACGACGACAACCGCGTTCTGGAGGCGGCGATCGAGGGCGACGCCGACTACATCGTTTCCGGCGACGCGGATTTGCTCGACCTTGGCACCTTTCAAGGCATCCCGATCATCACGCCTGGAGAGTTCGCGGCGACGGCGTTGGGTGGGGGCTCCGACGAGCTATAGGTGCGCCACGGGCTTTAAGCTGTATAGGTCCAGTTTGGCAACGGTGCCGATCTCATACGAGTCGACGCCGAAGTTGTACGTCAGCTCCAGCCGCGGCATGTCGCCGTCGCCGGGCTGGTTCATGAACACGTTGATCGCCTCGTCGCGGATCGGGATGCGCCCGATCTCCTCGAAGCCGAGCGCGTTGTAGAAGGCGACCGAGCGGTCGACGTCGGTGATCCGGTAGCAGGTGTGGATCAGGGCCATCGACGCAGTCTACGAGCCGGCCGAGCTCGCTGTCCAGGCCCGTATACTCGCCGCGCGTGCGAACCCTGATCGTCGGTCATGGCGGGCGAGAGAGCGCTCTGGCCTGGAGGATGGCCGAGCACAGCGAGCTGTACGCGTTCGCGGGCCACCGCAACCCGTCGCTCGTGCGCTACGCCGACTCCTCGGGCGGCAAGGTCGAGCTCGGCGACGTCTGCGACGCACAGGCCGTCGCTGCGTTCGCGCGCGCGAACGCAATCGACCTGGCGATGATCAGCGCCGACGAGCCGCTCGCGGCGGGCGTCGTCGACGAGCTGCTCGCGCAGGGCACGCGCACCGTCGGCCCGACGCGCGCCGGTGCCGAGATCGAGTGGAACAAGGCGTTCGCGCGCGAGCTGCTGCTCGAGGTCGCGCCCGAGGCGACGCCGCGCTTGCGGGTCCTCGACGCGCCCTCGCAGGTCGATCGGGCGATCGCGTCGTTCGGCCAGACGCCGGTCGTCGTCAAGCCGTCCGGCCTGACCGGAGGCAAGGGCGTGAAGGTGATGGGGCCGCACCTGGCCAGCCACGAGGACGCCGCGGAGTACGCGCGCAGCCTGCTCGCCGATCGTCGCCACGGCGACTCGGTGCTGATCGAGGAGAAGGTGCTCGGCGCCGAGTTCACGATCCAGGCGATCAGCGATGGGCGCACGGTGATCTTCCCGCCGTCGACGTACGACTACCCGTACCGCTTCGACGGCGACGAGGGCCCTGGGACCGGCGGGATGGGCTCGCTGACGCTGGCCGGGCCGACGCTGCCGTTCATGACGGACGCGCACTACGAGCAGGCGTGCACGATCATCGAGCGCGTGATCGCGCGCCTCGGCGCCGAAGGCCGGCGCTTCACGGGCGTGATGAACAGTGGCTTCTTCGCGACCGCAGACGGCGTTCGCGTGATCGAGTTCAACGCGCGCTTCGGCGATCCGGAGTGCATCAACATCATGGCGCTCCTCGACGGCGGCTGGCCGGAGGTGATGCGGCGGATTTGCACCGGCGAGCTGGCGCGCGGCGACGTCTCGTTGCGCGCGCAGGCCTCGCTGGTGCTGTACCTCGTTTCGCCCGACTACGCGCTGCCCACGGGCCGACCGCCGACGCCGCGCGAGTTCGAGCTCGACCTCGCGGCGATTGAGCGCGACGGCTGCGAGGTGTTCTTCGCCTCCTCCGAGCAGGTCGGCGCGAACGCCTACCGCACGATCGGCACCTCGCGCGCCGTCGCGCTCGCCACGACCGCGCCGACGTTGGCGCAAGCGCACGAGCGGATCGTCGCGTGCGCGGGATCGGTCGACGCGCTGCAATGGCGGCGCGAGGTCGGTGACGAGCGCTACCTGGCCGGGCTGACCGGCCTCGTTGCTCAGGCGTAGGATGGCCGCGTGATCGTCGAGACGTCGATGAACCCGCAGTTCCTCTCGAACACCTATCTCGTCGCCGACGGCAACGGCGGTCCGGCGTTCTTGATCGACGCCGGCGGTCCGGTCGCGCCGCTGATCGAGGCCGCCGACCGACTCGACGTCCTGCCGACGCACGTGCTGTTGACGCATCACCACTACGACCACGTCTGCGACGTCGGCGCGCTGCGCGAGCGTTGGCCGGAGATCGAGGTGCTGATCAACCCGGTCGAGCGCGAGATGATCGAGCGCGAGGCGGATGGCGCGACGAGCGACACCGCGCACATGCGCCCGATCGAAGCCGGGCAGACGCTTCGCTTCGGCACGCTCGAGGTTCGCCCGCTGAGCACGCCGGGCCATACCGCCGGGATGCTCTCGTTCCTCGTCGGCGACGACGCCGGCGGCGCCGACGTCGGCTCCTCGCGACGCTCCTCGAGCACCGTGCCGGGCGGCTTCGGCGGGCGCGAGGCGGTCGTGTTCACTGGCGACACGCTGTTCAAGAGCTCCGTCGGCGGCGTCAAAGCACCGGGTCACACCACGTACACGGACCTGCGCGACTCGATCATGGGCACGTTGATGGAGCTGCCGCCCGAGACGGTCATCTACCCCGGCCACTCCGACGCCACGACCGTCGCGCAGGAGTGGGGCTCGAACGGCTTCATCCGCATCTGGCGCGGGCTCGACGCCGAGGGCTCCGAGCAGTGCATCGCGCTCGGCGAGCCGGCGACGCTCGTGCTCCTCGGCGAGGACTACGACGGCGGCACGAAGGCGTGGATTCGCCGGCCGGACGGAAGCGACGACATCGTCCCCGGCTCGCGCGTCGAGCGCGGCGCGTAGCTCGGCGGCCGTTCGTTCGCCCGGCGGCCGCGCCCGCGGCCGGCCGGCGCGCCCTAGGATGACGGGGATGGCGCGCGAGAGCGAGAAGATCCCGACCTCGCGCGTGCGGCGCACCGCCACGGTCGCCTCGCTGGCGGCCGGCGAGGCGGTCAAGCAGTTCGGGACGCGCGCGGCGAACGTCACGCGCGGCGAGCAGGCCTCCGAGGAGGCGATGGCGCGGCGCCAGCTCGAGACCGCCAAGCAGATCGTCGCGGCGCTCGGCACGATGAAGGGCGCGGCGATGAAGCTCGGGCAGGTGATGTCGTTCCTCGACATGGGCCTCGTGCCCGAGCAGCATCGCGAGGAGTTCCAGCGCGAGCTTGCGAAGCTGCGCGACGCGGCGCCGACGGTCTCGTTCAAGCAGATGCGCAAGGTGATCGAGGACGACCTCGAAGAGCCGATCGACGAGGTGTTCGCGTCGTTCGATCAGCAGCCGATCGCCGCCGCCTCGATCGGGCAGGTCTATCGCGCGAGCCTGCACGACGGCCGCGAGGTCGCCGTCAAGGTCCAGTATCCGGGCGTCGCCGGCGCCGTGCGCGCCGACATGCAGAACCTCGAGATGATCATGCGCCTGCTCAAACGGATGACGCCGGCGCTCGACGTCAAGGCGATCGCCGAGGAGGTCAAGGAGCGGATCGTCGAGGAGCTCGACTACGAGCTCGAGGCGCAGAACCAGCGATCGCTCGCTCGGATCTTCGCCGGCCATCCGTTCATCTTCGTGCCCGAGGTCGTCAGCTCGCTCTCGCGCGAGCGCGTGCTCGTCAGCGAGTTCGTCAGCGGCGTCGGCTTCGAGGAGCTGAAGGCCCGCCCGCAGGCCGAACGCGACCGGATCGGCGAGATCGTGTTCCGCTTCTTCCTCGGTTGCCTGTACCGCCATCGCCAGTTCTCCGGCGACCCGCACCCCGGCAACTTCCTGCTGCTCGACGACGGGCGCGTCGCGTTCCTCGACTTCGGCCTGTTCAAGCGCCTCGACGAGGGCCCCGTCGATCTCGAGCTCGCCGCGCAGCGCGCGGTCGTCGAGGGCAACGCGACGGCGCTGCACAGCCTGCTCGCCGAGACCGGGTTCCTGCCAGAGCCCGAGCGCGTCGATCCCGAGCACCTGCTCGCGTTCATCCAGTCGGCGATCTGGTGGTACACGACCGACGAGGTCGTGCAGCTCTCGCCGCAGATCGCGACCGAGGCGATGATCGAGAGCTCGGACCCCCGTTCGAGCCACTTCCGCGAGATGCGCCATCAGGACATGCGCCCCGAGCATCTGTTCGGGCGTCGCATGGAGATGCTCACGCTCGCCGTGCTCGCGCAGCTCGGCGCGCGCGCCAACTGGCACCGGATCGCGCGCGAGTGGATGTACGGCGACGCGCCGACGACCGAGCTCGGCAAGCAGGAGGCCGACTTCTACGGGCGCTCGGGCGTCGGCGCGCGCTGAGCGCCAGACCGGCCGGCGCGCTGAGCTGCACGCGCGCAGGCGCTGGGTTCAGCTTCGGTTCCCGATTGTCGATACTTCGTTCGGTGAAGATCGCTCACGGGTGCGGGCCCGTGGGGTAGTGCGCGCCAGCCGGGAGTTGGCGATCGACCAAATCGGGTAAGGAGAAGTCTCGTGCGTCAGGCGCCATTCGAGATGGAGAGCACGAATGAAGGCGAGACAGGACGGTTGAGATTGTCCGGCGAGCTCGACATCGCGACGGTACCGCGCGTCGAGGCGGCGGTCGACGCGATCCTCGCCGACGGCGCCAGCCGGCTGACGCTCGACCTCGCCGGGCTGCGCTTCATCGACTCTTCGGGCCTGCGCATGTGCATCGTGCTCGACCAGCGCGCCGCGGCCGAGGGTTGGACGCTCGCGCTGACGCGACCGTCGACGCAGGCGCTGACGGCGTTCCGCATCAGCGGCGT
>Ga0210386_10000910_pt1 | contig 26987 bp, 23 predicted proteins | sample IncBWH32OmetaG_FD_160091 | JGI IMG/M metagenome (GOLD analysis project Ga0210386, IMG submission 160091) | Forest soil microbial communities from Barre Woods Harvard Forest LTER site, Petersham, Massachusetts, United States - Inc-BW-H-32-O ...
ACAGACTCTTCAACGCCAGCAAGGCCACACTGCTCACATGGGCCTCGCTCTCCTGCTTCACCTGGCTGCAGATGCCCGGATCAAACATCCACTCCGGTATCTCTAGCGCTGGCGAACTGTTCATATCATCCTGCCCGCAGCGCAGAACCCTACTACCACCTCGACGCGCGTCGCCTCGAACAAACGCACCTTGCCCAAACCATGGATGCCAGCGGTACTGTACTTCGCGAATGCAAGTTTTATGGGTGACTTGTACCCCGGTTATACAACATCGTAAGGCCACACTCCTCGTTAGGTTACAGGCCGCCGGCACCGGGTGCCTGACAGATCGAAAACAACCCGGGCATGGAAAAGTGGAAAGCAAATATCCCTTCCCACTTTCCCACATCCCCGACTGCGACGGGATAACTACAAACACCCATACCCGCTTTTACGGAAAGGGTTAAACATGGGCCACCCGGCAGCGTCTTGATTCCGCGCATCCCAAGCCAGGAATTAAACGGAGAGAGAATGGCGCCGGCCGCGTTCTGGATGAGCTGAAGCCGCTCGGCTATCTCGCGGGAGCGGGTGGGGGCAGGGGGGCGAGAGGGAGGGAGGGCATGAGGAAGGGAATCCCCGCAGCGAACCACGACCCGCTGCCAGTGACCCGGATGAGGAGCACCGGACTAGTGCAAGTATCCGGCGGCGCAGGCGAAAGCGAGTCCTGAATGCGAAAATCGCCATTTACCTGAAGCGGGACGCCTTCAGCACTTGTGCTGTGCTGGACATTCCCGTCATTTGCGCAGAACAGCGTCGCAAATACGCTCGCGCCGGCGTTGCTTCCGATGGCATTGCCTGCGCCCAGAAGGAGACCCCGGCCGTCGACTTGGATGCGCCCGCCCACTCTCACTTCGGCTTGAAGGTCCCGGATCACCCAGATCTGGCCAGCGGCTTCGACGCCTAGCACGGTGGTATCTGTTGAACCAGTGGTAATATCGCCGATCCCTCCATTGAACTCGACCAAGTTCTGGGCCAGGGCCGATTGAGCCATGGCTCCGAGGAAAAGTACGGCGATTAACATGCTAATCTTTTTCATGATGATGTTCCTCTCTGATTTCAGGGTTGTAGTTGTAGGTGATCGGCAAGAGGCCTCGATATGTAGATGGATTCTTGCCCACGTGTTCACAGTGACAGCGTGATCGGTTTTATGCCACGCTCCGCTGCGCTAGAGCATCTGCCCCGCTTCGTCCGTCGCGGTTGGGGCCGGAGGCGCCTTCCCTTACATTCGCGGTAGAAGCTCCATGGGCGAAGCAACCACGCGCCGGCCTTTTGGCTACGCAACAGGAATCCTACCCACTGAACGCTGGCGAAGTTGTCAAGGACTTGTAGCCGAATTGTCTTCGAATATTCTGAGTTTTATCTGATCAACAGCTTGAAAGTCTCGGAACGAGGGGGAGCCAGTGCCAGTACGGAGTTGGAACGACGCTGGGAACCTCGCTTTACAACACGTGCACGAGATCGAGATGCGCATTCAACAGCACACTGCGGCTATTGACCTGACTCCGGCCGGCACCGGCGAAGACTTGTACCAACTCGCCACTCAGCTCGAGGCGATCTGGACCGATCGAGGTCGTTACGAAACTCAGTTCAAGAGATGGAACAATGATCTGCGGCTCTCGCTCATGTTCTCTCAAGATTTGAGATTGCGGCTTCCGTTGGTGCGCCTATCAGGCGTGATGAAGCGCGCTGCTCGGACTCACACTTGTCTTTCTGATGGGCAAAGTGGGTAACGCTACTATCCAAGCTCAAGCGTCTGCGGGTGAATGCCAGCTGACCGTCCCCGATTCCCATGATTATCATTCAAAGTTGATCTCGGACTTGAAAGTTCCAAGCCAGACGTGGATTCCGTTTCTCCGCCAAGGGTCATGCACGCGGTGTCTCCAGAATTCCCTCGGGGATCTCTGATCGGGAATTTTCCGGCATCGTGGCGGTTGCTATGCTCCTAGACACGAATGGAATGCCGCAGCAGGTCCATGTAGCACGTTCACTTGGGCCCGCTTTCGGCCAAAATGCTGTTAAGGCTGTCGAACAATATCGATTTCGGCCAGCCAGTCTCAAAGGCAAACCTATTCTTGCGAGGATATGCATCGAAATCAATTTCCGGCGTTGAGTGAACTTACTGCGCGGCCTTGCGAGCCCAATCAGAATCTTAGAACGTGGCCCTATAAAATCCGTGCCGGTCGAAAAACGGCGTTCACGGTAACTTCAACCCTGCTACCGTGAACTCAATCCAAACATTTAACCGTAAATAGCGACGTCATTCGTACTAGCCGGCTTATGGAAAGTAATCGGTTGCTGCGGGTTGATTTCAGTGCGTCGGAAAGTAGAGTAGCGTTCAGCCAACCACGTATTTACTCCCTGGTGCGAGCGAAAGAATCTTGATCAAGCAGTAAGTTGTCACAAAGGCGGTCAAAGCAATCGATGGAACACGTAGGAACGCATTTGAAATCGTAGAAGCTAATAGCGCGTGGATGGTATTGAGCACAATGATGTGTGCCAGGTACATGCCGTAGCTCTTTTGCGATACATCACGGACGAATTCAGCCAGCACACCATCCGGCTCGTTTTTCTGGAGATTACGGAAAAGAAGAAAGAGCCCAGCGGTCATGAGGGCGACATTAATCGCTGTGAAATTCCAAGTCAGCTCGACTTTCGGAAGTGAGTTTTCAGTCGGTACCCTATGGAGGAAGCCACCCGCCGTAATGGCGTATCCCACGATAATCATTCCGATCGCGGCGCAATTAACACGCAATGAGGGCTCCATACAGAATCTTCGGATGTAAGCGGCTAGAACTGCATATCCCATGAAGCCTGAGAAGTAGTACAGCATCGGCGTCGAGTTCCAAAAGGCTTCACCCCAGATCTGCGGAAAATATAAGTGGATATAAGGAATCGATAGCGCGACCGCCCAGAGCACGAGAAATAGCTGCATGCTTCCTCGGCTCGCTGAAACCACCCAGGGAGAAAGGACAGGAGCCATCAGATAAATACCCATGAGCATGTATACGAACCAGAGATGCCCGACATCGGTTCCATAGTTCACCGGAATCTTCGCGATATTCTCAAACGTGGTTGTGAGGGAGGCCTGCCCCTGAGCGTAGAAGTAAAAGGCATAGACGATGCACCAGAAAATGAATGGCGTCAGCACCCGGGTAAAGCGCTTCCTGAAAAAGACGCGCTCATCGCCGACTGGGAACAGGAAGTAGCCCGAGATCATGACGAAGAGCGGGACGCAGGAGCGGAACAGAGAATTTATCCAGCCCACTGCCCACGCACCGTCTGAGTGGATGACACCGTTCGATCCGATGTACTCGAACTCACCGGTGTGAATCTGAATGACCATATAGGTGGCGAAGACTCGAAGAAGGTCGAATCCGAAATGTCGTCGTTGGGTAAGTGCAGCTGGCATATGCTCGATTTCCTGATGCTTTATGTTCGGTCGTTCTGAGATATTCGGCCTTCGTTGCACTATGTTGAGGCCAACATACAATCGTCCCTTGTCTTCGGTTCGTAAAGTTCCCTTGCTTATGAGAGGCGCATTTATGGGTAGTTACCTAGACCCGGACCTCTATCTCGTTCCCCTGCCGATGTTGTTTCTAAGATAGTTTTCGCTCTTTGCCACATATGAGCGAATAGAAAAATCCAAGCTGCAGTGACAGCGAGCAGTACGATCATCGCCGTTCCGAAACGCACCACCCGGATGCGGGTCATCAGCAAATCTGCCGTCAGCCAGGCGGGCGCGATCAAGACTTGGACGACGAGAAATAAAGGTCCTGTACGAACCTTCCATTGGTCGGCGATAGCTCGCTTGCTGTGAAACGCGGCGTAGTCGGCCACTTTCTCTATGTCCTCAATACGCGATCTGCGCCAGCTTTCTACAGCGAGAAAGCCTGCGATCGGGGTCGTCATCCAGACACAGACGGCCCATAGAACCATTTCGCGGCTGTGCATTCGCGTGGCGATAAGAAGGCTTGCGCCGAGCAGCAGAACAGCAAAGATGATGTTCGCAGCGAGGGTCAGCTGTGAGCAGCGCTGATATCGGGTGGCGGCTGCGATGACGTCCCCGGGGGCCGGGCCATCATCCCCATCATATGCGCTTGACCATTCTTTTCGCCACTGTTCCAACTCCGGATCTACATTCATCCGTTCCTCCTCAGGCGTTCCCGCAACACCGCACGGGCGCGCCTCAAACGCACGGCTACGTTATTATCAGTCAGGGCCAGTACTGCGCCGATCTCCACATTAGACATGTCTTCCAATGCAAGCGTGATCACCTGCTTGAGCGGAAGTGGCAACCGCCTGATGGCCCACAAGAGTTGCTCCCGGGTCGCCGCTGCCATCGCGATTTTTTCAAGGCCGGGCCGCGCATCCATCAAGGGAAGCTCGTCAATGGGGTCGGAAACACCCGCGTATTTCCTGCGCCACACGTGGGTCAACGCGCGGTTATGAGCAATCCGGTAAACAAACGTTCGGAGAGATGCTTCATTCCGAAACTTTGGTAAGGCCATCCAAAGCGCGACGCGGATGTCCTGCAGCAGGTCCTCACGCGACTGTGGAACGGCTTCATAGGAAGGCGCGAGCCTGGCAAGTCCGCCGCCAAACTCATGCAGGAGCTGAACATATTGCTCCTGGACCGAGCCTCTGCTGCCCGGCTCGTCAGATGTTTGCTCCTTAAGAATTCTCGTACCCTCCCTATAGGTTGTCTCGCTTTGCGGTCGACGCTTACAACTTGTTTTTGCTCTGCTTCCTGAAAAAGACTGTAAGGAATTCGCGGCTCCGAGACTACCTGAATGAATGCAAATGAGGACCAGACTTCGGGAGAGCATAATTGAACCGCCAACACAATCATTCGTTACCGTGCAGCTTATTCGGATGTAAACCAGCTCTTCTGACTAGCCTTATGGTCGGATTCAGCATCACAGCGATCCGTCACGCGCAGACAGGTTCGACGACAAACAGGTCAACGCGGTGTATCGCCTTGGCGACCAGCCGATGGGAACGTTTACCGAAAAGCGCTCACAGGATTCGGCCAGAAATATCGTCACACAAGTCGATTCCGACATGATCTTCAACCGCATCGGCAAGAAGCTGGAGCTGAGGAGCACAAGCCGTTGTCTGGAAAGGCTAGCAGGCGAACTCGTCAGCATCGACAGTGTGTCATCCAGCTCGCAACAGCCCACGGCTATCCATGCTGTCGTCAACAAGGACTCCATCAGCGTGACAACGACAGTCGGCGGCCACTCCTATGACCGTTCGATTGCCTTCATCGGGAAGCTGATCGGCCCGGAAGCGGCGAGACAGCTTGCCGTATTGCATCTGCACGCGATCGGCGACAAGGTCTCCTATCAGACCTTCAGCCCTGAACTCGGCGGGGTCGCCACCGTGACTGACAAGGTGCTCGCGCTCAATGATCCGTCCGGGGCTGCTCAGGCAAGCGGCCTGAAAGTAGAACAAACGGTGAGCGGCATGCCGGCTGCTCTGACGCTTTGGATGGACGGGACCGGGTGGATGCGGCGAGGTGATGTCAAGTCCCTTTGGAGACATCGAGGCCGTCCGCGCAGACGGTGCTTCTGTCGAAAACACATCCACAACTGGCGGCACCCTTCCTGCTTAGACATTTAACCGATCCATCGTGACAGCGAACGTTCGTCTGCCTGAAGAACGCCTGATTGAGAAGATCAAACTCAAGATCATCACAAGGCGTCCTGAGGCTGGATGGCCGGACTTCTCTGCAGACAACCAGACGGTGCTGGAGAAGACCTGTGAGTACGTCGTGCTCGAAGTGCGCCGCCCGGTACCGCGGACTGTAGGTGCGCGCCCTGTTGCGTCTACTGGCGCTCTGCGACCTTATTTCGAACCCAACCCCTTGTTACAATCGGATGATGTTGGGGTCCGCCAGATCGAGACCGCCATCGTGCACAATGGCGACAGTGCCTGGGCAGCCGCTCGTGCGTTGCAGCGCTGGACGGCAGACAACATGCATTTCGACCTCGGAATTCAACAACAAGACTTGACCTTGCTGGTAATTCGAAAGGTCCTTCTTCTGTGCTTCAGTCCATTGCAGAGGCGTATGGCGCTCGAATACTGAACCGGCTCCCAACTCGTCGCTTGCTTTCATGCCCTCTCTAACGGCATGGGTAATCCTGGCAATCTCTTCGTGTGTACCTGTAACGACGAGCACTTTGCGGTTTGGATCAGTTGTGAGTTCTCGATAGGTCGACGCTCCTGCCTGCGGACGCTCCAGATACGGAACCTCACGAATGGCCCCAAGCTGCTCAAGTTTCTGAAACCCTTGCTCGGGTGCCTGCCGCAAGGTCTGAATCGCGTCTCTGTATTCAGCCTGTGTCTGCCGTTGTACGCCGGTCAACGACACACTTTTCATCTGCGATTCCCGCTCCAAGATGCGCAAGGCGTCCGATGCTTCGACACTCTGGATCTGCCGTGTATCTCCGGAGACGATAATGCGCGCACCCTCGTGCTCGGCCAACTTGAGCAACCCTCCCATCTGCTTGCCAGAAACCATGCCCGCCTCGTCCACGACCAGTACCTTGCCGAGAAGGGAAGGCTGCTCAGCATTTCGGTCAAGTAGTCGTGAAATCGTCATAGCATCATCAAATCAGACCTTCCGCAGCTCTTCGACCGCGCTACGGGTTGGAGCCACGGCAACAATCTCACGGCCTGCATTGCGAAGACCGAGCTCGATTTCGTGCAGAGTTGCAGTCTTGCCGGTCCCCGCAGCCCCACGCAGATTGATGGCGAAGTCTTCGGAGTCCAGGACCTGGTGCACGGCCCGCTGCGGCTCCTCTCGCAACCGCTCAGAGGGATGGAATTCCCGTTCACCGCCCAGTCGTTGAAACAGTCCAACACCCCGATCCACTACCGCAATCATGCGCTGTTCGCGTTCAAGGCTTTCGCGTGTAGCCAGGTTGTCTCCCGCTCTAATGAGAGAACCCTGAGACTGTTCCACTTCCAATGCCCCGCGCAGTTGACCAGGATCAATCTGCCCGCGACCAAGGCGCAAGGCCTCAGCCATCAACTCGTGATCGCGAACAACGGAGTTGCGTTCAAACAGATGTTCCTTTGCATACCGAAGAGATTCAGCCGCGCGGGAGGGTTAGTGAAGAATCCCAGAAGGGCGCTCTTGAGAATTCGCGTGAAGATGGTACAGCGTGTGGCTCGCGATCTCGAAGTCTTTCTAGTTCATCCTGGAGGACCACTCTGGGCCAAGAAGGACAAGGGCGCGTGGACGATTCCGAAAGGTGAATATAGACCAAACGAGAATCCTCTTGACGCAGCACGGCGCGAGTTTGAAGTGGAGACGAGCTTTCGGCCTAACGGATAATTCCTCGATCTGGGTACGATCAAGCAGAAGAGCGGAAAGCTGGTGATAGCATGGGCCTTTGAAGGCGATTGCGACGCAGCCGACTTGACGAGCAATAGGTGCGAGATCGAATGGCCCCCACGCCCGGGTCGCCGTATCGAAATTCCTGAAGTTGATTGTGGCCGCTGGTTCTCTATCGAGGAAGCACGGAAGTACCTCCGCGAAGAACAGCGGCACTCTTAGACAATCTGTGCGCGCTGCCTCAACTCGCGAACGGTGAAGAGGCTTTCTGACCGGCTTCCGGTAACCGCTTCTCAGCTTCGGCCGACTTTGCCCAACCTCCGGCGACCTGCTTCGTAGTAATGTTGAGTCGGTTCCAAACATTGATCAGCCTGTTTCCTGGTTGAAGAGAATGGGATGGGTGGACGTTTCGTCGAGCTCCTGAAAGTTACTCAGGCCCACGCCGACCAGGCGAAAGCGCTGGTTTACCTCCGAATTTACTCGTTCTCGCAGGGACAGAGCGATGTTAGTCAGTTCCTCACACGATGAAGGCGCACGGTCAGCGGTATGACTGCGCGTAAGAATGTTGAACTCGCTCGTTTTCAGTTTGAGCACGACCGTGCGGGCAACTCGCGCTTCTTTACGGGAGACGGACCAAACTCTCTCGGCAAGTCGCCTGATCATCGGCTCCGTCTCATCCAATGGGATGTCACGTTCAAATGTGTCTTCGGCAGAAATGGATTTTGTCGGCCTGTCCGCGATTACAGGATTCTGATCGACGCCGCGAGCCAGTTCATAGAGCCGCGTCCCATAGCGTCCGAAGCGCTCTTCGAGCATTGCTAATTCCAACGTTCGCAGGTCACCAACGGTCTTGATGCAAATCTCTTCCAGTCGTTTTTCGGTCACCTTGCCCACGCCTGGGATTCGTGCAACCGGGAGGGGCGTCAGGAACATCTCTACTTCTTCGGGCTGGATCACGAACAGGCCATCCGGCTTGCGCCAGTCGGATGCAATCTTGGCCAGGAACTTGTTGGGTGCAACTCCGGCCGAGGCGGTGAGATGAAGTTCTTCGCGGATCTGCTCACGAATCGTTCGTGCAACACGCGTGGCGGTCGGCAGGCCAGTCTTATTTTCGGTTACGTCGAGATAGGCTTCATCGAGCGAAAGAGGCTCAATCAGATCGGTGTGAAGTCGGAATATCTCGCGGGCCGCGCGAGAAGCGGCTTTATAGCGGGCGAAGTCGGGCGGCACAAAGATTGCATCGGGGCACAGTCGTTCGGCATGAATCGCCGGCATCGCCGAGCGCACACCAAACTTCCTTGCTTCGTAAGAAGCCGCGCACACAACAGAACGATTACCCTTCCATGCAACCACGACGGGTCTACCGCGCAGTCGCTGATCGTCACGCTGCTCGACGGAAGCGTAGAACGCGTCCATATCGATATGAACGATCTTTCGAAGTGTGGTCGATCCGCGCATGAGCTGCCGGGGTCAGAGATTTTGATGATTCGCCAAATCGCCCATTATATGGAGCGTGCTGAACTAAGGTCTGCTCAACCGCTTGTAGTACTCCGCGACTGAATTCTGATATCCCTCGGGAACCAAGAACGGCTTGCCAGTGCGAGCCTCTGTTGAAGCGTTGTCGTACTGCAGCTGTAGTTCGATGCGGTCGAGGGAACTGAGCACCTCGCGATGCATCTGTTCTACAATTTCAGGATTGCCGGGGAAGCGTTTGGGATCGAGCAATTGCATCTGTCTCGTCAGAGCCTGCACTTCTTTCGTAGCCTGCGGATCGTTTTGCACCATTTGACGGAGTTGGTTCAGCTCGCGCACGCTCTGTTGATAGAAGCGCTCACTATCTGCAGGATTACCTGAGGCATCGGTTGGAACATCCCGATGTGTCGCTTGGCCATAGCGGTTGTCGCCGGTGTTGATATTGCCGAGGACAGTGCCGTCCGTTACAGCTCCCACACTATGGCGCACGTTGCCACTGAGTGGGCCCGATCGATCTCGCGCTTTCTCGCCGTTCGAGCCATCGCGCTGCAAGCCGCCCTGTTGTCTTTGGTCTGGCTGTCCTCCAGCGCGCTGCTGCTGGCCGGTATAGTTTGACTGTCCCCTGGGATCTTGGCCACGACGTTGACGATTCTGGCCCTGCGGTTGGCCGCCGTTCATCGCTTCAAGCTGGTTGCGCAGCCGCTCTATCTGGTTCAGCATGGCTGTCTCATCTCCGGATTCCGCGCCGCCAATCTGTCCGGTTTCTTCTTGTCGCCGCCCGGGTTTCTCTTGCCCCATGGCTTCCTGCGCCTGTCGAAGCTGCTGACTCAACTTTTGAAGTCCATGGGCGATCTCATTCTCGGTGCCATTTGAGTTTGGATCGATTCCGCTCCGCAGCCAGTCCGCCGTTCTCTGCACATGGTTATCGAGATCGGATTGGTCAATCTCAGTCAGCGCATCGCGCAGCTTCTGCGAGACACCTGGCTGCTTCGGTGCTATCTCACGCGCCGTGTCACGAAGGTTTTTCTGTAGCTTTGACAGATCATCGGAGAGTTGCTGCCGTTCGCCCGCGAGCTGATTGCGTTGGCTGAGCTGCTCCAGCATGCGATCTCGATCCATCTGGCTGGCTGCCGCCTCATCCGCCGCATCGGCGTCACCTTGCTGGCCCGCGAGTCTATTGATTCGGTCTGACTGTGCTCGTTCTTCCTGAGTCAACCGGTCGGCTTCGTGAGAGAGCGAATTCAGCTTGCCAGATGCCAGCTGCTGCTGTGTGCCACCCAAAAGATTTGCCGCCTCGCGCAGTTGGTCAGCGGCCTGACGGGCCGCATCTGCACTTAGCTGCGGACTGCCGCTCCGCTTCATTGCCTCACCCGCCTGGCGCAGACGGCTCAACGCCTGCTCGATGCGTTGGTCTGAGTTTTGTGCGCCAGACTGGCTGCCTGCTTGTTGTTGCCTCGACGCTTGAGATTCGCTTTGCGACGATGCACTCTGCTGCTGCGAACCAGATTGCCCTGAAGAAGACGCTCCATTTGAGCTTTGCTGTCCATTCGGCTGCTGGCCCTGATTGTTCTGCGCCAGGTGCTCCATCTGCCGTTGTAGTTGCTCAACTTCACGTCGCAGCATTTCCTGCTGCCAGCGCTCCTGAAAACTCTGCTGCGGATTGTGCTGCTGGTTCGCTAAATCCTGCTGCCGCCTAGCCAAAGCATCGAGCTTCGCAAGCGCATCCTCTACATCCTTCTGATGCTGCTCAGCCGGAGACGTACTCTGCGCTGTTTCATACTGGTTCTTCTCAGTGTCCAGCTCGAGGTCGAAGAGGCTGGCCAGGTCACGTCCTGCACTGTTGACGCCACCGCCCCCGCCGCCGCCCTGCTGCCCGAAGGCCACTTCAATCTCGCGGAACGTTGCCTCAGCATGAAGCAGCGCCTGCAGCGCCTTCTGCTCCCATGGAATAGCATCCCTCCATTGCATTGCCTTGAGCTTGTCAGCGGAAGGAGCCATAGCCGCGGCTGCCGTCTGCATATCCTTTTCAAAGCCGGTGAACTCTTCGTTCGCTTCGGAAAGATCGCGCGCCTCCATGCGTGCCGAGAGTGCCATAACCTGGTCACGCAGCTTCTGCTGCGCGTCCGAGAAGAACTGTCCTTGCGCCGCCGCATCCTTCGGAGTCGCCGACTTGTCATTCTGCTGTTTCCAGGTTGCGGCGATCAGCTCTTTTTCGCGCTTGGAAACCTCTATCCGGTTATTCTGCCCGCCACCACCACCGCCGCCACCACCCATTTGCTGCGACTGTGAAAACTCGCGCTCGAAGGGATCAGCCTGGATGAAGGTGATATCCGTGCGTGACTCGGCATGCCCATCCTTGGCGATTGCATAAAGACTTACCAGATCGCCGGGCACCAGCTTGAAGTCTTCGAGGGAAAGTATGTAAGAGCCGTCGGCATTCTTTTCTCCGGGAGTTTTGAGCAGACTGACGTCACGATCCGGGCCTCCATTCACGGAGTAATGAAGGCGAACATCGTTAAGCCGAAATTGATCAGTTGCCTTAACGCCGACCGTTACCTCTTCAATCGGACTGGCGCGGTAGTCGCCTCCTGGACGGCTGATGGCAACTGCCGGAGGCGTCGCCTTGTCCGTAGCAATAAAGTAATCCTCTGACAGCCTCACTGGCTGGCCTTCGTTCACGGCGGCGACATGATAAGCGCCATCCTTCTCCATGTGGATCGTGCCCTGATACCTGTTACCGCTGCCATCCTTCAGCTGGAATGTCTCTCCGTCATCGAGCGTTAGTTGACCATTCTTCAAAGGATGATCCATCTCAATCTCGATTGTGGCATTCGTTCCTTCGATAGCGCGCAGATCTCCAGAATGCTCTTCGGTGACCGGTTCCATGCCGGTCCACCTCGGATACTGGTACGTCACTCGGATGCTCTTCACAGCGGGAAGGTCCACAACACGCACTTTGTAGTGCGGTGAAAGCAACGGACCGGCCGCCACGTAGTATTCAACGTTCTCTGGTAAGCCGGAAAAAATGAATTGATACGTTGCCGCACCGCCCCCATCCGGTTGCGCCTGCATGGTTACTGGTTCCCACACGTTTGTGCCCTGGTAACGAGCGAAGATCTGCGTCCTCTCCGGCCTCATGCCGAGTACGCGCGCGGTAATCAACTCGTCGCTGTTTCGCCGCACAACAACGTCGCCGGGAGTCACCACGATCGAGTAGAACGGAGTCGCATTCTTCTTTGCGCCGGTCCACAGCAACGAAGCGCCATAGCCCAAATAGCCTGGCCCGGCAGCGATTGTCCACACGAGCACGCCGAGGCATGCGATTCCGGCGCCGCTGAGCGCAAAAAGTCGGTTATCTGGAACCAGAAAGGACGGCTTCACATATTGTGCCTGCGATAGAGAATCGGCAGCCAGCAACTCGAGAAACGGGTCGCTGTTGTGATAGCGTTCACGCTCATGGAAGGTCATGAGCCGTTGTTCGAACTCAGGATATGCCGCTTCGGCCCGGAGCACCGCATGTGTCCGCGTCAGGCGGATGAGCGGGTGCGCAATGCCGAACGCGACAGCAGCAGAGACCGCAGCGAAGAGTGCCAGACGTGCCCCTGCGACACCATGCGATGGAAAGGCGAAATGGTTGAGCAACAGTACCAGCGCAACTGTGACAATGAGCGCCGTGCCCGTAAAGATCGCAGCACCGCGCAGCCACGCTCCCAACCGCAACCTCTGCTGCAGTCGAGCAATGTAGGAATTGAGCTCATCCCGCCTGCTCATGCTTCCTCCCGCTGCGTACCCATGTAGCGGCTGGCAAGCGTCGCCTCTGCCAGCGCCACTACCAATGTAAGCAGCATAACGTACCACCATAGATTCACTCGGCGATATTTGACGTCATCAAGCACGGTCGTCTCAACTGGCACGCCTCCCGCGTTGTTTCCACTCCAGAGTTGCTGCACATCTTGAGGAATTGGCCTCAGATCCGACTCACGGCGATCAGGATTCACACCAATGACCGCATCCCGTCCGTTCGCAAATCGAACCTGATAGAAGCCGGCGCGCTGCAAACGAAGAGTTTGCGCCGTTCGAGCCTCGCTGAGTGAGAGCGGTCTGCGTCCGCCCGGATCGATTACTTCTACGTTTGCGACCTCGCCGGCCGGAGCGGCAGCAAAGCGAAGTTGTACGAATGAATCGACGAGTTGAGATCCGCCGAGCCGCTCATGTCCTGAAAGATAGCGAGCAGATTTGTCGATGAACGCGACAAAAAGAGGATGTAGTGGCAGATTGTTCGTCAGGTTTTCCAGCCCTGATGTGAACAGCAGCACATGTCCCTCGCCCGACTGTTTATCCAACAGAAGCGGTGTCCCGTCACTCAAACGGGCCGCCACGCGCGCCTGTCCCGGATCCACAGATGCGGCATAGAAAAACTTCGCCTCCGCCCAACCGCCGTTGTCGCGTCCAGGCCGCTCCTGCGCGAGCGCGGGATGAGTGAAGTCCACCTGACTGACGGTAGCGGCGGCTCCCATGCGGGCGTAGTCATGCACTTCCTTAACATCAGTTCCCCAGAGGGGAATGAGCGCCCGTAGCCCTGCGTTCGTGCCAAGAGTAATGAGAACGCCTCCTCCTTTTGCAACATATTGGGTAAGCGTGTGCTCGAAAATCGATGGCAGTGTTCCAGCATCTGATAGGACCACAAAACTGAACTTTGAGGGATCGAGGTCCGTCGTTTGTTCTGCAATCACAGATTGCAACAGGAAGGTTCCCGCTCCTGCCGCGCTCAGAGCAGCACCAAAGTAGGGTGCAGATCGGCTATCGTTCGACGCATGAACGAACAGCACCCGCTCAGGGTCCGACCGGTGAATCACGAAGAGACTTGCATCATCCGCGGGAAGGACGTCGCCTCCTTCAATGCGTACCTCACATTTGTTGAACCCGTACCCTACATCAATCGGAGCGAACTCCACGACCGTACGCCCATCGGCGGGAACGTTCACCTTACGTGTCGCGATCGCCTTGCCATTGACCACTAGCGATACCGTCTTCTCTGCCGCCGGAGTGCCGAAACCAGCCACAACGGCCTGTACGCGTGATCGCTTCAGGTCTTTAGGATCGGCGAGTTCTACCGGTGCGCTTACCCTCTCAACCGTCCAGTTGGGGGACGCTGCACCTTTCGCCACATCGTGGAGCACGAGTGTCGCGTTCGGCGGCAATATCATCTCAGCAAAGTTCGCAGGCATGGCCGTACGCTGCATGTCGCTGAAGAGATGCAGATCGATCGGCTTTTGCGCAGTTTCAGCCATCGTGCGGATGCTTCGTCCCAGTTCGCCGAAGTTCGCATGTCCATCTTGTGGCTGGATGCTCTCGAGAGCTGAGCGCAGCTGCGCCTTGTCGGCGATCGGTTGCGTCAGCATCTCGATCTGCCCTCCGAGCGCAATCACTTGCGCCTTTTGAGACGAAGGCTTCGCGGCCAGCAAAGCAAGTGCCTGCTGCTTCGCGTCTGCGAGTCTCCTTCCCGCCTGCATGCTGAAGGAGTCATCCAGCACAATCAGTAGTTCATGATCTCTGGTACCCGCTGCCGGTCTCCGCACAAACGGCTCCGCAAACGCAAACACCACCAGCAGCAGTAATGCGGATCGCAGCGCAAAAAGCAACAGGTATCGTAAACGCTGATGTCGCGTGGAACTCTGAATACCGCGTTCGAAAAACATCAGAGAGCTCACTCGTCGCGGCGTGGTCACATGCTTGCGCAGCAGATGCACGAAGACCGGCACGCCCAGCGCTGCCAGGCCCGCCAGAAACCATGGCGCCAGAAAACCCATCAGTTTCCCGCATGCCGCAGCGAAAGATATTCGCGCAAAGCCGTATCAAGTGGCTGATCGGTGACGAGCACGTGATAATCCATCCCCGCTCCCCGCGTGCGTGAGCGAAGCTGTTCGATATGCGCCCGCATCTTCGTCCGGTAGATCGTCTTTGTATATTCGGGGATAACCTCCATCTGTCGATCAGTCTCAAGATCAACAAGGATCGCTGGTCCCTTGAGTTCAGGCTTTATTTCATGGCGATCGAGAACATGAAACAGAACTACATCGTTGCCATGAAAGCGGAGAGGCTCGATGATGCGCACAATCGTCTCCGGTTCCTCGTAAAAATCGGAGATCACGACGACGATGCCGCGCCGGTGCAGCAACGCCTGGAAATGGCGGAGCGGCTTCCCATAGTCCGTTCGCGCGTGTGGCTCCGCTCGCTCGAGTCCCGCGAGGAGTCGCATCAGCTGGCCTTGCCGTGTTGAAGGTCTGATATAGTCTCGAACCTCGTCGTCAAAAACAATCAGCCCTGCAGCGTCCCTCTGGTTCCTGATCGCGAGATAGAAGAGCGACGCGGCGATGAAACGCGCGTAGTCCATCTTCGACAGCGGCCCGGATGTGTATTGCATCGAATTGCTGGCATCGAGCAGCACCGTCACCTGGCTGCTCGTCTCGCCACGATACCGTTTCAGATAGCAACGCTCGGTACGCGCGAATAGATTCCAATCCACATGGCGGAGGTCATCGCCGGGGCTGTAAGCGCGATACTCAGCGAACTCCTGACTGAAGCCGAAGTCCGGAGATCGATGCAGGCCGGCGACGAAGCCATCCACCACCGTCTTTGCCAGCAAGTCCAGTGAAGATATGCCGGCGAGAACACCGGGATCGAGAAAGCGCTGCATCAGCCTTCCTTTGGCCGTGGCACTTGCGCAATGAGCCGGCTAAGGATTTCGTCCGCGTCAATCCTTTCGGATTCAGCATGGAAATTCAGCAGGATCCGGTGTCGCAGCACCGGAACCACAAGTGCGGTAATGTCATCGTAAGTTATGTGATAACGCTTTCGGGAAAGTGCTCGTGCCTTTGCGGCCAGCACAATGCACTGTGCTGCTCGAATGCTTCCTCCGTAGTTCACATATTTCTTCACAAAGTCAGGCGCGCCCCCGCTGTTGGGCCGTGTCGCACGCACCAAACCCACCACGTACCGCGCCAGCGTGTCAGCGATTGGCACCATGCGTACGAGTTGATGAAAATCGAGCAGTTCCTCGGCCGACGTCACCGGTTCGATCTTCGCTACACGCGTGGTCGTTGTCATATCGACGACTTTGAGTTCATCCTCGGCGCTCAGATACTCCAGAACGGCGTTGAAAAGGAATCGGTCCAGCTGAGCCTCTGGCAGCGGATATGTGCCTTCGAGTTCGATCGGGTTCTGCGTTGCCAGCACGAAGAATGGCGCCGGAAGCTCATAGAGGTGTCCGCGCACGGTGCACGAATGCTCCTGCATGGCCTCAAGCAGAGCAGCCTGTGTCTTCGGAGGCGTTCGGTTGATCTCATCGGCGAGAAGAATGTTGCCGAAGATGGGACCTTTCACAAATGTCCATTTGCGATGGCCGGTCGTCAGGTCCTCTTCAATAATGTCCGTGCCCGTAATGTCCGATGGCATCAGGTCGGGCGTGAACTGAATGCGCCGGAATTCAAGGCCTAGCGTGTCGGCGATCGTCCGCACCATCAGGGTCTTTGCTGTGCCCGGCAGGCCGGTCAGCAGGCAGTGACCACCCACGAAGAGCGCGATCAAGATCTGCTCCAATACTTCATCCTGGCCCACGATCACTTCGCGCACCTGCTTGAGGATGCCCTCATGCACTGCGTGGAAGCGCTCGACCCGCTGTTGGAGTTCCGCTGCATCCGAATTCTGCTCAGCAAAAATAGCCATCCGTCGCGTCCTCGTCAGTTCATTTTTCCTGATGCTTGATTCAACTCGAGCAACAACTTCTGCGCCGGACGGTACCCGGGCGCAGCTTCAAGTGCCGCAAGCACGCTTTCCTGGGCCTTATCCTTCTGCCCTGCGGCGAGATATGCCTGCGCCAGATGAAACTCAGCACCGGCCTTGTCTATGGGACCTGATGCCACGACCGCAGCATATTCGCGAATCGCGCCGTCATATTGCTTCTGCGCATACAACAGATCGCCAAGCCGGCGATGCAACTCCTCATCTTTGACCGGATAGATATAGTTCACGCGCTCGAGTGTGGCGGCCGCCTTAGCCTGCTGCCCAGCGGTTTCTTCGAGCGTCGCGAGCCTCTTCAAGACGACGGGATCCTGACCGCCCTCTTTTTCATATGTAGTCAGTACCGTCGCCTCAGCCTTCGCATCGCCCTTCTCTTTGTATGCATCCGCCAGCAGTTCATACACATTTGCCTCTTCCACATATTCGGGATACATTGCCAACGTTGCGGGACCTTGCGCCAAAACAGCGTCATACTGCTTCTGTTCGGATGCTGCCACAAGCGCCTTCAGCTTTTCTCGCCAGTCGTTGAAGTGCATAGCTTCCGCACCGTACTTCTTGTCAATCCATGCAAGATACTGCTCATCAAATTCTTCTGGTGTCAGCCCGAGCTCCTGTTGGACCACCTGCGGCGTCGTTTTCAGCTGAGCGTAGGAATGAATCATCGCCAGCAGCTTTTCATCGCTCCATCGTTCCTCAACAAAATCGCAGATGCTGCCCGCCTGAAAGTACGACACGTTCACTTGCGAGGGATACTCGGGATATACAAACCCTCGGTCGAGCTTAGCTATCGGCAGCAGCTTCTTATCACGAATGGCGACCAACACGTCCGGCGTGAGACGGACGGCCCACTCCGACGAGTGCGCGCCTTCTTCGTGCACCGCCAGGCCTTCCGTGAACCAGCGCGGCACGCGATGGTTGGTGGCGGCAAGAACATAGACGTGGCTCATTTCATGCCATAAGGTCGAGCCCCAGTTAAAATCTCCGGGCTTTCGTGCCGATGGACTGTCCATGGCCACGACTTCCCCGAAGGTAACTCCGAGTGCACCGAGCCCCGGCATTCCTGTTGTACGCACAGCAAAGTCCTCGTGGTCCGGATAAACTTCCACCTGCACCGGCCCTGGCAGCTTCATGTGGTACTTCTTGTCGTAGATCGCGATAATCGCATGCAACTCGGACTGCAAGTACGGTTGCAACAGGCTGGCCTCAGTCTTCTTCAGCTTCAGGATCGTTGATTCGTCGCGAATTGTTTCAAAGTTGTTGTAGCTGTCGAGCAGGCGCAGGCTATTGACCGTCGCAGCATTGCGATAGCCGTTGTTATAGCTCAACTCCAGCTCTTTTATCGGCTCGTCTTCTTTGCCAAGCCGCATGAGGTCGATACCGAGCGCCGAATGAGCACTCCAGAGCTGGGGATTAGCCTCGATTGCCTTCCGATAGTAGACAGCGGCATCCTCGTAGCGGTAATGCAGTTCGAGTTGGTCCGCTACGTCTGCATAGGCCTCGCCATAATCCGGATTGATCGCAATAATCTTTGCGAACCATGTAGCCGGAGAGCGATCGGCGAGCAACTCAGCAGCCGCGCGAATAGCCATTGCGTCCAGCGCATCGTCTTCGAGCGCGATAGCCTTGTCCGCTTCAGTGTCAGCCGTCTCGCGATCATCATTCTGCAGAGCGAGGCTGGCCATCAGTTCATGTGCTTCAGTAAGCTTTGGATCGAGTGCGATCGACTTCGCCGCGTATTCCGTCGCTTTTCCGTCAAATGTATCTGCAGAAACAATCGCGAGTCCGAGATACGCCGGAGCACTCGACGAATCTTTTGTCAGCGCTTCGCGGAAGAGGTCGGCTGCTTCGCGATTGTTGAAACGCTCGTGTAACAACATTCCCCAACGCACTTTGTATAGAGCGCTGTATAGGGCGCTGCTGCTTTCCGGCTGCGTGGCCAGGCGAAACTGCTCGTTCGCCCGCTGCCAATCCTCCAGCCCCCAGAACCCCTCAGCGCGAGCGTATGCATCGCTGCTGCGCGTCAAACGCTCGAAGCAGGCCTGTGCCTCTACGCGATGTCCATGCTTGCGCAGTGACCAGCAGTCTGCGGGCGATGCCGCAAATACACACGCTGTCGATACGCACATCTGCAGCAGCAGAAGAGCTGGTGCGAGGTGTTTCATTTGTCCAGATCCTCCTGCACCTTCGCAAGTTCCAGAAGTGCTGCCGTCAACTGTTTCTTATAGTCGTTAGGATCCATCGCCGCTTTCTGATATTTCAGAGCGTCGATTTTCTGTTCTAACTCCTGCTTTTTTGCCAGCAAGGCCCGTTTTGCCGGATCATTAGCTGCCTGCTGACTTGTGCCGAGCCGCAGCAGCGTGAAACTTGAGATGAGCGCACCCTGACCATTGCCAGCTTCGCGCACCGGCGCGCCACTGCCTGTGTCGTCAAAAACCGCATGTTCGGTAGCCAGCCGCTTCTGCGAGTCATAAAAGGCCGTCGTCTTTTTCGTCGCATAGATAAAGGCTTCCATGGCACTGATGGAATCGCTCTTATCCGTATCGGCTTCAGGGTCCTGTAACGCCTCAACCCAGTACCGCGCGAAGACCGTGGCGTTCTTTTCCGTGCCTGATTTTGTGGCCGCGATCACCGCGCGCCCCGGCCGCTCGAGGGCTGGGACAGCACCACCGCTCGCGCTGGTTGTATCAACAATCAGTTGACGTCTCGCCTGGATACGATTGCACATCGCCGCGATCTCGCCAGCGGTCACATCCGGACCCGGCAGATTGAACTTGTATTCCACGCCATCGAACGAACCATGGCCTATGAGAATGAGCACAAAGTCATCGTCTGCCTTGGCTTCGCGCGCCACCACGTCAAGCATCTGTCTCAGTTGAGATGCGGTAGCCTGCTTGCCCGTGAGTGTGTAGACGTGCGCAGTGCTGCCGCCAGTCTTGAAGACCTTATCCAGATCCTTCGCCGCCGCCGTGAAGCGCTGCTCGTAATCCGGCTCCCCGCCCAGCCCGGCGACAGTAACGTAGTACACCGCGGCACGCGATTGGAGGGCCAGTGCAAGAAACGCGGAGAGAACTGGTATCCGTCTCAGTCCGCGCTTCATACCACACCCCATTTGCGCCGCAAAAGCCACTCGGCAATCGGCAGCCCCAGCAGCAATACAAAGACGACCGGCATGTTCCACAACTCATTTGTGGTCCGGACAGAGATGCCCGCTTCGGAATACGCAATATCGCGAGGCAGGTTCTTCAGATCAGACGGTTCCCAGTAACGTCCGCCGGTCTGCGATGAGAGCTGCTCGAGCAGTGTCCGATTCTGCTCAACGTGAAAATTCTCGGCGATGCCATTTTCACGCTGGAAGGTGAATACATCACTGCCCAGTGCCTGCGGCTGAGTCCCTGTAGACTCAGCTGTGACCTCAGCTAGGTACGCTCCTGGTTTTTCTGCGGCCCATTCAGCCTGATATAAACCCTGCGTGTCCCGCGATGGCGTGAGATCGATCAGCGCATTTGTGCCCTCCGGCCCCGCTATGTTTGCTGTAACGTGTGCATCTGACGTGGGCTGAAACTGGCGGTCACGCACCTCCACCGAAAACTGCACATGTCCTTCATCCATCAACACGCGCTGAGGTATGGACGCTGTCACGCGACCGGGAGAATCCGCCACCAGCCAGCGCAGAAGCTGCTGCCAAAAGAGATCATGGGACGGATCGCCCAACGCTTCACTCATCTGCCAGCGCCATGTGCCGCCGGTCGCCATAATCGCAGTGCGTCCGTGGCCGTAGTTCTGGGTAATCAGGAGCGGCAGCTTGCGATGTCCGGCGTTCGTTTGCGCCAGCACGGTGGCGCCCGGCTTGGGAGAACCCGCGTCCTCATAGTCGGCCAGATAGGTCAGTTTCTTCCAGCGCTCAGCGTTCTTCGCCGGATCATCCAGCAACCGCGTAATGGGCGAATCCACGCCCGCCGCAGTCAGTTCCACTGTTGCAGAATTGCGATGGAAGTTGTTGCGGCCCGAAGGAAGAAAGGTCGGCAGCAAGTCGTTCATGCTTGACTCACCCCAGCCACCGTCGCTCAATGACGAACGCCCGCCGAGGAAGAGGACACCGCCGCCGCGTCGATCGACATACTCGCGCAGTAACTCCTGCTGCAGAGGCGTGAAGTAGTCGGCATCGACAGAACCGATGATGATGCCAGCATAGTCGAACAGGTTCTCCGGTCGCACGGGAAAACCATCCGCCAGATCGCTGGGATCGCTGATGCCTTGCCTATAGATCTTGTTCTCACTTGTGCGCAGCATCGAGACGAACTGTACTGTTGGATCGTCCTCTTCCGCCCGCCGGATGAACTTGAACTCCCAGCGCGGTTCGCCTTCGACATACAGAATCCGGCGCTTGGCGTCTGTTACCAGCATGGGCAGCGTCATCGCATTGTTACCTGGATTTTCCTCGCCAGCCAGCGGCTCGATCTCGAACGTAAGAGTCTTCGCGCCAGCCGTACCAGCGGAAAAGAAAAGCTGTTCCGTCTGCAGGACTCCATTGGGTGCCAGCGTTACCTCGCGCGCCGCAAGTCTCTTGTTTCCATCGCGCACCGTGAGCGTTGACTTCTGACCGGCGAAGCCATCCTGTTTAAGGCTGACGGTCGCGGTCAGTCGCGCGTTGACGATCGCGCTCGAAGCAACACTCACGTCTTCCAGCTCCACATCATGCGCTCTGTTCACTTTGCCGAATCCCACCGTATGGACAGGCAGACGGCGATTTCTCAGCGACTGCACGGCATCCACACCTATCCCCGATCCGCCCATGCCGGCCGTGTTCTCTCCGCCATCACTGAGCAGCACGATCGCGCCAATGGGAAGGTCTGCAGTCTCTGCAGCAAGCTGCTTCAACCCATCCCCAATGTGCGTCGCCGTTTCCACGGGCCGGAGTTTGTTCAGCCCATCCAACTGTGTGACTCCATTGCCAATTCGATATAAACGTACCTGAAAACGCTTCTGCAACCCGGAGAGAATTCCGTCCTGAAGCGTGGCCACAGCTGCCGCCTCGCGCGTTTCGCCATCGCTGTCCGCGATCGCCATGCTGCGCGAGTCGTCCACCACCACGGCGACGATGTTCTGTTGCGAGCTGAGCGCTGACACGATCATCGCGGGCTGCCACAGTAACAGCAAAATGAGCGCCACGCACGCCGATTGCATTCCCCATACGGCCCACCCCCGCCAGGTTTGCAATTTGGGCGAGGCATCACGCAGCCGCCTGCGAACGAGCATGGCGAGTCCAGCCGAAAACGCAAGGATCAGTACTGGCAGCAGCCATTTAGGCCACGTTGACAGCAGCACAAACCGTCCTTTAGCAAAGACCGGGCTCGGGTATTTGAAGATAAATTGAAACATTTACGCTAATGCGTCATGCCATAGATTATGTAGTCGAGCCCCACCCGAAAGGCCATCGATGCAAAGGGTTCCGGATAATTCGGATCGTCGGCCCACTCCCACGCGTCGCCCAGGTGCATGTTATGGCAAATGGCGACTATGATCCGCCCTTTGTCATCGCGGATCGCTCGCCACTTGGGCTGATAACCGTCTTTCTCATACGTGCGTCCGGTGCGAATCCACTGCTCTCCCGGAATTTGCATCTTGTCATCCACATCGTAGAGCGTATGGAAGATTTCGTCACCGCTGGCAAGGTCCTCAACCCGGCGGTCAGGCAGCACCTGTCGCATGCCGTTCATGAAGTTCTCCCAATCTTCGGTTCCGTGAAAGTCATCCACCATCAGGAAGCCGCCCTTCAGCAGATATTCTCGTAGCCGCTTTGCCTCCTCGTCGGTAAAGGACCAAAGGTGTACCTGCACCGCATAAATCCACGGATAATTGAAGATCTCGTCGTTGTCGAGCGTGACCACCTGCTCCGTAGGGCGGCCATCAACGCGGGTCAGCCGGTGCATGGCGATAAGAAACTGGCGGTCAGCCTTCGGATAATCGCGTGACCAGGCAAAACGGCCCCAGTATCCATAATGGCCATAACCGCCGAAGGCCTGCATATTCACGTTGTAGGCCAGGCGCGACCAGTAGAACTCAGCTTTGACGTTGGTCGGAGAGTCGTCATTGCCAAAGCCGAAATCAGCAACCCGCTGGTAGGCTCGTAACCCCATGCAGCAGCCGGCAATCACTGCCGACACCAGTGCGATCTGCCAGAGCTTCATCTAGACCTCCGCGAAGGTAGCTGTGGGGCGAGAGTACCAGAAACAACAAATTGCGCTGTCTAAATAGACGAAGAGAACGGGTCGCTGGTCACTTCCGCGCTCTTGTCTTCGCTCTTTTGCACGTGAGACGATGCAGGCTCAGCACATCTATTAGACTTGTCTGTGCAACGTCGCGACTTACTCAAGCTTGGCGGTATGGCCCTGGCGCAGGCGGGAATGGCGCGTCTGCCACTTTTCGGCCAAACGGGTACGGCGGCTTCTCCGGCCAAAGCAGACTACACGCTGCGCATCGGCCCCGCGACCGTCGAGCTCGACCGTTCGCATATCCTCTCAACCATCGGCTACAACGGCTCCGCCCCGGGTCCTGTGCTGCGGATGCGCGAGGGCAAACCAGTCGCGGTCGACGTCATCAACGATACTGACTCTCCAGAGTTCGTGCACTGGCATGGGATGCTCATTCCGGCAGAGTTGGATGGTACCGAAGAAGAAGGCTCGCCTGCAGTGCCACCGCATGGCCGTCGCCGTTTTCAGCTCACACCCGGGCCGGCCGGAAGCCGCTGGTATCACTCCCATGCGATGGCAATGGATAACCTCCATAAAGGCTCGTATACCGGCCAGTTCGGCTTTGTTTATGTCGACGGAGGCAACGATCCGGGCCAGTACGATCAGGAGTTCTTCCTTGCCCTGCGCGATTGGGAGCCTTTTTTCACCAGCGTGATGGAAGATGATGACGACGATACCCACAGCGGGCCACTGCTGGAAAAGCCCACAATATTGAACACTGATCCGGACGGCCTCGAGGTAGGCTCGATGACCTACTCGATCAACGACAAAGCGCTTGGTTCAGGCGAGCCAATCCGTGTGCGCGAAGGCCAGCGGTTGTTGATCCATTTCCTGAACGCCAGCGCCATTGAGAACCGGCGCATCGCGCTCGCAGGTCACAAAATGAAGGTCATTGCGATGGATGGCAACCCGGTTCCGTCACCACAGATGCTCGATTCGATCTTCGTCGGCGCTGGAGAGCGCATCGATGTCGTCATCGAAATGAACCATCCCGGAATCTGGATTCTGGGTTCAACAGAGAAGCCGATCCGCGAATCCGGGCTCGGCGTCATCGTGGAGTATGCTGGCCAGCACCGTCACCCGCTATGGATTGACCCGCCCAAGTTACCGTGGGACTACACGATCTTTGGGACTTCCACCTCCAATTCGCCGGCGCCCCAGCAAACAATCGAGATGATCTTCGAGAAGATCCCCCGTGGCTTCGGAAAATTCAATTCCTGGCTGATTAATGGCAAGCCCTATCCACATGAGGGCGAGTTCGCGCTACAACAGGGCACGCGTTACCGTCTCGTAATGCGCAATCGCACCGATGACGCCCATCCCACGCATCTGCACCGGCATCTGTGGGAGCTGGCTGAGATCAACGGCAAGAAAACATCGGGCGTGCTGAAGGATACGGTGGTCGTTCCCTACTATGGGCGCGTCACCGTTGATTTTACCGCCGACCAGCCCGGCCTCTCTCTCTTTCACTGTCATATCCAGCAGCATATGGACTACGGATTCAAAGCACTTTTCGTTACGCGATCATCCTGAGCTACGTTTCTGGAGACTGGAATGAGTTCAGGTATGAGTCTTCAGCACATCTTCAATTGTCTCCGCGGCAACGTCCGGACCGTGGATATCCGCAATGAGCTTTTAAATCGTCGCGCGCGTTTTCGCGATAGGGTGGTTGCCACATCACCTTATTGATCAAACCTCCCAGCAGGTCAGCCGAAAGCTCTCCCACCTCGACAAACTCACCAACTCCTTGATGGCCAATTCTCGCCGCTACTCCAAGCTGGTCGAAGCGCACGGGGATTGCGCCCATTGGCACACCCTGTGCCCCGGTAAGCCGAGTGGATTTCTAGTAGAGGGTAGAGAAGACGGTTGCGCTACGATCGCCGCCGTGTATGCCGGCAAGGGTCATCGTAGTACCCCTCTCGTTCACCTAGGATGCAGTTGGGACAATCCCGTTATCTCTCTTGCCCTAAGTAGAGACGGAAAGCTACTAGCCACCGGTAGTCGAAGCGGATTAGTAACCCCTTGGGACCTTTCTCAGCCTATGGAGAACAGCAAAGACCCTATTATGCTAGGCTCGCAGATCCAAGCAAAGCGCCAAGCGGTTGTGGTAGCAGTGTAACTTCTCTTGCATTCCTAGCGGGCGACAGCAGTCTTCTAGCAGCGGGCTGTCCAGATGGGAAAATTATTTTGTTTGACATTGCAGCTCCCAAGTTCGGTGAAGCCGCCGACTTCAAGTATTCACTGAGATCTACATCGCTCACCGGGGCAATCGGTAGTGTGTCCAGTTTGTCTTTTGATTCTGATAGGCAGCTTTTATACGCCGGTGGGAACACCTCCAAAATCGAAGTGTGGAGAATCCCAACGGTAGCCCAGGATAAAAAATTGGTAGCGGTCCGTCGTGATTTGGAAAATTTAATCGCTGCTGCAGCAAACGCGAGCGATATCAAATCTCTCGATGAGAAAATCGACGGCTCAATTCGAGATGTCTGTCGAACATCTGAGGAGCTGTCAGGCTCTGATGCATGTAAACTGCGATGAAGCACACGAGACACACGCCCACACAACCCGATGTGACTTGTGCGAGAATGGCGCTCGCGGATAAATCAACCAGTTTTTGCCTGATTTCTGTTCACACATTCAGCTCCAAAGAATCCTCGATTTGCCTTACAGCTCCTGTCTCGTTTCAAGAATTCCGCGTTGTTCCTTTGTGATGTCTAGTAGGCATCAACCCTTGACGTAAAAGGTCTTGGACAGTCGTGGAAAACAGGGTCATGATGGCGCCATAAGGAGATCAAAATGGCGTACATATCCTCCACTTTCCCTCGCCACGCCACAGAAAAAGTTCAATTTGGTCCTACCGAATTTGAGCCGCTGCTCGACAGCAAGCATCCTGCGTGCCTGTTGCGGATTCACCCGAAGACGCTGCAGAAGATGGCCAGGCGTGGCGAAATTCATGGAACCCAAGTGGGCAAGCTCTGGCGCTTCCGGGCCTCGGAGCTCAATGCATGGACCAGCCGTCCAGAACGAGCGAGCTGACATTCGTTTACGACAATCTTTCTAGGTCTCTACCGTCGACGCGGTCGGATCGTTATCCTAGCCATAGCCATCCGTGCCGTTGGACGAAGGAGAAGGCATGTCCCAACGGACGCGATGTCAGGAAGGAACAAATTGTTCGCATACGGCGCAGGCGGGTTCCGGACTACTGGATACTTCGCTGGTGGGAGCAACTGCCCGCAAGGCGGCAGAAGCTTTGCGTATGTCCATCAACGAGGCGTCGCCACAAGTCACGCAACGCCCCATATCGGTTTCGGCTTTCATCGAGCACTATATCGAGCACGAACTCTGTGCCGGCGATGAGGAAGAGGCGAAATCGTTTGCAACGCAGCGGACCAACAAAGACTTCCTAGGGCTGTACATTAAGCCGCTGTGGGGAAACTTTAAGCTCCGCGAAGTTCGATCAGTTGCTGTAGAGAAGTGGCTCAAGGGCCTGACAAAGGAGAACGGAGAGCCCTTCCTGCAGCTGCAATTCTCGGTGGCTCGTTCCGTCTACCAGTCGGTCGTGGGCCGGTGCAAGACCGAGGCGTCGATGAAGCCGGTGCCGCTCCATCCCTGGGTCGCTGCGGAACTACTCGAGTGGAAGCGGACGGCTCCGTACAATCAGCCGGACGATTGGGTATTCGAAAGTGAACTCGAAAAAGCGAGCCGCACAGAGCAATGTGGTGAGGATGATGGTGCCCGATCCGGGTCAGAAGAGAAAGAAGAGAGAGGAAACACCCGCAAACTGTAGAGTAGCAACAGTGCGGGCTTATTAGACATTAATCGGACCATGATTTGATTGTCACTGTAGGGATGCCATTTGATTCTAAGTCTTGTAGAATCAATGGAGGCGACGAGGGGCTCGAACCCGCGACCTCTGCCGTGACAGCAAAAAGGAAACGCGTAACTAACAGAAAACTAAGCCGGTTTCGGAAATTCGGACAGCGGGATAAGTGGAAGGGTTGTTCCCCGACGGCCATTAAGATGGCAGAAATGAGGAGCAACGATGACGCGACGTCCACGCCGGAACCACACATCGGCCTTTA
>Ga0210386_10000913_pt1 | contig 26920 bp, 28 predicted proteins | sample IncBWH32OmetaG_FD_160091 | JGI IMG/M metagenome (GOLD analysis project Ga0210386, IMG submission 160091) | Forest soil microbial communities from Barre Woods Harvard Forest LTER site, Petersham, Massachusetts, United States - Inc-BW-H-32-O ...
CGCGTGGACGGGTCATCGCATCGCGACGTCGCCCGGCTGGCGGTGCTCGTGACGGCGTTCGCGCCGATGACGTTCTTCCTCTCGGCGGTCTATTCGGAGTCGCTGTACCTGGCGCTCTCGATCGGGCTGTTCTACGCGGCGCGCCGCGGGCGCTTTGGGCTCGTCGGCCTGCTCGCGGCGCTCGCCGGCGCGACGCGCAGCGCCGGCGTCGTGCTGATCGTGCCGGCGCTGATCCTGTACGTGTACGGGCCGCGCTCGGATCGCCCGCCGGACTTCGCGCACGCGCGCGGGATCGCGCCGCGCTACCGGCCCCGGCGCGACCTTCTGTGGCTCGCGCTCGCACCGGTCGGGCTCGGCCTGTTCGTGGGCTACATGGCGCTCGCCGGCGGCGATGCGCTCGCGCCGTTTCACGCGCAGGACGTGTGGGGCCGCTCGTTCGCGGGCCCGTACGTCGGCGTCTGGGACGGGTTGCGCGCGGCGTTCGAGGGCGTGCGTCAGCTGATCTCCGGCCAGCAGGCCCACGCGTACTTCCCGGTCGGGCCGAAAGAAGGCGCGACGATCGCGGCCCAGCACAACATCGAGCTGGCGGCGTTCCTGCTCGCCGGGATCGTCGCGACGGTGGGTGTGCTGCGGACGCTGCCGTTCGCATACGGCGCGTATGTGATCGCGGCGCTCGCGCTGCCGCTCTCCTACCCGGTCTCGACGCAGCCGCTGATGTCGCTGCCGCGTTTCCTCGTCGTGCTGTTCCCGCTCGGCATCTGGTTCGCGGCTTGGCTTTCGGCGCATCCGCGCGCGCGAACGCCGGCGCTGATCTGCTCGATCGTGCTGCTCGCGTTCTTCACGGCGCAGTTCGCGACGTGGCACTGGGTCGCGTGAGCGTGCGCGAGCACGCGACACCGCAGCCGTCGCCGCTGAGCCCGCCGGGCGAGCCGGCGCAGCCGCCGAGCCGGCGCAGCGCGTCCGGAGGGGCCGGCGGCGCGCCGCCGTGGCCGCCGTGGATGGCGCCGGCCGCGCTGTTCGGCGGCCTCGTGCTCGCGACGGTCGGCAGCCTGCTCGTCGACATCCCGGCGCTCGCGCTGGGCGCGAACGTCAGCGCGTCGCACCTCTCGCCCGGTCTGACGATCGCCGACACGGCCGTGCAGGACGTCGGCTTCGTCGCGGTCGCGATCTTCCTTGCACAGCTCGGTGGGCGTGCGCTCGACGCGGGCATGTTCGGGCTGCGCCCGACGCGGCTGTGGCGCGCGGCGTGGCTCGCGTTCGTCACGCTCGCGGGCTTTCTCCTGTTCAGCCTGATCTGGACGACCGTGTTCAACGCGAGCAAGGAGAAACTGCTCGAACAGCTCGGCGCGAACGAAACGACGGCGCTGCTCGTGCTGAGCGCGGCGCTGACGTGCGTGATCGCGCCGATCGCCGAGGAGTTCCTGTTCCGCGGCTTCATCTTCACGTCGCTGCGCAACTGGCGCGGCGACTGGCTGGCGGCGCTTCTCACCGGGCTGCTGTTCGGCGGCGTGCACGCCGGCTCGGCGCCGGCGGTCGACCTCGTGCCGCTCGCGGCGCTCGGTTTCGGCCTGTGCCTGTTGTATCGCGCGACAGGATCGCTGTACCCATGCATCGCGGCGCATTGCGTCAACAACACGATCGCGTTCGGCAGCCTTGAGGAATGGGGTTGGTGGCAGGTCGCCGTGCTGCTCGCGTCGGCGCTCGGCGCGCTGACGCTGCTCGGCTTGCTGCTGACACGGCTCGGCGTCGCTTCGCGCGAGCGCGTAAGCGTGAGATGAGCGCTGTGCGACTCGTCGCTCGCGCCGGATAGGATCGCGCGGATGAGAGCGCTTCGGATCGCCTCGGGGTTGGCGTGCGCGAGCTTCGCGCTAGCCGCTCCGGCATACGCCGCCGAAGCGCCGACGCCGACGAGCCCGGCTTCGACGCCGAACGCCCCGCCACCGGCGCCGCCGCGTCCGGCGCCGGCAGCCGCGGCGCCCGGCGGCATCCAACTGGTGATCCAGCGCGCGTTCGGCAAGCCGCCGTTCGTGATCGCCGGGTCGCGCATGGTGATTCGCGGGATCGTGATCCCGTACGTCGGCGGGCAGAAGGTCAAGGTGAGCATCTACCGCGACGGGCGCAAGGTCGCAGTGAAGACCGTCAGCGTGCTGGCGATCGGCAACGGCGCCGGCCAGTTCCACCTCGGCTACACGAGCGCGAGCGCCGGCGTCGTGCAGGCGCGTGCGGTGCACTATGCGACGCCGGAACAGGCGCAGTTCACGGGGCGCTCCGAACAGGTGCACTTCGCCTCGCCGGATCTTGGTCTCGGCGCGAGCGGCCCGTCCGTGCGGCTGCTGCAGTCGGAGCTGAACGCGCTGCATTTCGTCGTTCCGTTGAACGGGGTGTTCGACGAAGCGACCGGGCGGGCGGTGGTCGCGTTTCGCAAGTTGACCGGTCTGTCGCGTGCGCCGTACACGGAAACGGCGTTCTTCCGGAGAATGCAGGAGGGCGGCGGCGTCTTCCATGTCCGCTACCCGCACGACGGGCGCCACGTCGAGGGCGATCTCACGCGCCAGGTGCTCGCCGAGATCGAACCGGGCGGCCGCGTGCGCGCGCTGTACACGATGAGCTCGGGCAAGCCGTCGACGCCGACGGTGATCGGGCGCTTCCGCGTGTATTCCAAGACGCCGGGAACGAACTCGGAGGGAATGGTCGACTCGAACTACTTCATCCGCGGCTATGCGATCCACGGCTACGCCGAAGTGCCGACGTACGCGGCGAGCCACGGCTGCCTGCGCGTGCCGATCCCGGACGCGCCCGCGATCTACGCGTGGGTGCGCGAAGGAACGCCGGTCGACGTGTACAACGAGAGCGGCGGCGGCAGCCACGACATCAGCAGCCACGCCGGACCGTAGGTCCGCGTCTATGCCCTGATGCGGATCGAGCGCGCGACGAAGCCGAGCCCGACTCCGTAGACGACGAGCGCCAGCAGCAGGTCGATCGTGCGCGCCAGCCACTGGCTGCTGGAGCCGTCGGTCAGGCCGGCGAACGGCGAGGTGATCGCTTCTGAGATTTCGTCGATCGTGCGCCGCGCCGAGCTCTTGCCGCCGCCGGTATCGGGCGCGACGCCGGCCTCACCTTCGCCGTTCGGCTTGCTCGTTTCGCCGTTCAGCTCCCGCTGCTGATGCTGCGAGGCGCTGCTCGTGCGATTGACTGCGAACAGGACGAACGACACGACCACGATCATGCAGAGCACGAACGACGCGAGCTTCAAGACGCTCGCCAGCGACGACAGCACATCGCTAGATTAGACCGGCGGATGGACGTCTTGGCCGAATGTTCCAGCACGCGCGCGGAGGCTCGCGGGCGGCTGATCGAGCAGCTTCGCGAGCACGCGCTCGTGATCGGCGAGGTGACGCTGAGCAGTGGAGCGCGCGCGCAGTACTACGTCGACGCGAAGCGCGCGATCCTGCGCCCGGTCGGCTTCGCCGCGCTCTCGGCGCTCGTCGCCGGCTACGTCGCCGAGTGGGAGGGAACGGCGGTCGGCGGCCTGACGATGGGCGCCGACCCGGTGGCGTGCGCCGCGCTCGCGGGCGGCGCACGCGCGAAGGCGTTCTTGATCCGCAAGCAGGCGAAGGACCACGGGCTGCAACGCCGGATCGAGGGGCCGCCGCTGGCGGACGAGGACCGCTGCGTGGTCGTCGAGGACGTCGTCACGACGGGCGGCTCGACGCTCGCCGCGATCGAGGCGCTGAACGACGCCGGCCGGCGGATTTGCGGCGTGCTCAGCGTGCTCGACCGGCTCGCGGGAGGCGGCGCGGCGATCGAGCGCGCCGCGGGCGCCCCGTATGTGGCGCTCAGCACGATCGACGACGTCTATCCCGACCGCCCCGACCGCGCGGGCGGCTGAGCGTTGTCCGCGACGGAGGCCGACACGACCGTCCGTGCGGCCGACGCCGGCGACGTGCCGCGCCTGCTCGAGCTGTTCGCGGCGCTCGCCGACTACGAGCGGCTGCGCGACGAGCTGCGCGCCGACGAGCGGAGCCTGCGCGAGGCGCTGTTCGGCGAGCGCCCGGCGGCGAGCGCGCTGCTCGCCGAGCGCGGCGGCGAGACGGCCGGCTACGCGTTGTTCTTCGAGACGTTCTCGAGCTTCCGCGTGAGCCGCGGGATCTGGCTCGAGGACCTGTTCGTGCTTCCGTCTCATCGCACCGCCGGCGTCGGGCGCGCGCTGCTCGCGGCGGTCGCGGCGTGCGTGCCGGGTGACGACGGGCGCCTGGAGTGGGCGGCGCTCGACTGGAACGAGCTCGCGCTCGGCTTCTACCGCGGGATCGGCGCGCGCCCGATGGACGGATGGACGTCGCTCCGCCTCGACGGCGACGCCCTCGCCCGACTCGCGGCGGAGTCCGACGATCGCCGATAGCCCGATCCGCGCTCCGCTCGCGCCGAGGAACGCCGGCTTGGGCTGGTCGGCGCGTGACGCGCGCTCAGGGGCGCTCGCACCGCCGGTAGCCTTGGCGCACGCGCCGCGCCGGCGCTCGCCCTCGTAGTCCAATGGACAAGACGACCGCCTCCTAAGCGGTAGATCCAGGTTCGACTCCTGGCGGGGGCACTGGGACGAGTCACGCTGCCGAACGCTCAGGCCGACCGGATCGCCGGCAGCAGCGCTCGATAGGCGAGCGGCGGCAGGTGCAGCACGCGGCTCGGCTCGACCGTCACGCCGTCGGCGGTCGTGAACGCGAGTCGCCTGCCGCGCGCGCGCCGCCCGACGCGCCGCAGCGCGGTCGTGCGCCAGCGCCGCCCGGCGAGCGCGAGGTCGACGATCTCAAACGCGCGCAGCCTCAGCTCGAGCTCGGCCAGGCTCAGCCGCTCTGGTTCGTCGATCTCGCGGATCGCGGCACCGTCGGCGCGGCTGAAGCTCGAGCCCGGCCGATCCTGCCCGCTCGCGCCGGCGAGCGGGGCCGCGAGCAGATCGAACAGCTCGTTCAAGCGCGAGCGCGCCACGCGCGTCTTCTCACGCTCGACCGGCGCGGCGACGCTCGTCGGCGCGAGCGCGACCGAGCCCTGCAGCAGGATCCGCCCGCGGTCGACCTGCTCGCTCATCAGATGGAAGCTGAACCCGGACGACGGCTCGCCGCGGTAGATGCTCCAGCCGGTCGGGTCGACTCCGCGGTAGTCCGGCAACAGCCCCGGGTGGTAGTTGACGGGGATGCGGCATGCGGCGAGCAGCGGCGCGCGAAACATTTGGCTGACCATCAGCGTGAGCGCGACGTCCGGCTGCAGGCGCGCGACCGCCTCGACGAGGCTTGGATCGTTGACGCCGGCCGCTCGTGGCGCCAGCACGGGGATCCGCCGCCGACGAGCGAGCGAGGTCACCGACGCGCGCGGCGGGGCGTCGAGCGGCTCGGCGGGCGTGTTCACGTTCAACAGGCGCCGCAGCGTCCACGCCGCCCGTGCCCGCGGCAGCTGCAGGCGGGAGGGTGGCGCGCGCGCGGTGTCGACGATCGCGACGGGTTCGAGGTCGCCGCGCGCCGCGGCTAGTCGCAGGCACGCTGCGAGCAGGTTCATCCCGTTCGCCATCGCCGGATCGACGAACAGGATCAGCCTCATGACGCGCGTGTCGATCGAGCCCCGGCGATCTCCGTCCACACACGCCGCATCTCGGACGCGAGCTCCGCGACGGCCTCGCCCGGTGGTCCGAGTTGCGTCTCGCCGACCGAGCGGACCGGCTCGACGCCGCGGACCGATCCCGTCAGGAAGACCTCTCCGGCGGCGATCAACCGCTGCACGTCGACGCTCTCCTCGCGCACCTCGAGGCCGAGCGAGCCCGCTATCGCGATCGCTCGCGCGCGCGCGACGCCGGGCAGGATGCGGCCGTCCGCGGCCGGCGTGACCAGCACGCCGTCCTCGACGGCGAACACGTTCGCGCGAGACGCCTCGAGCACCTCGTCGCCGGTGTCGAGCACGAGCGGCAGCCAGCCGGTCGATTCGCCGGCTTCGGTCCACGCGAGCCCGGCGCGATCGGCCCACTTGTGCGCGCCGAGCCCGCCGCGCACGACGAACGGGCGCAGCGCGGTCGCTCGCTCCCACGAGGGGAACAGGTTGCCGGGATCGACGGCCGCCGTGACCGCATCGGCCGCGAGCACGCCGCCGCTCGTGGGCGCAACGGTCAGACGCAGCCGACCGACCGGCAGCGGCGACGCCCGCTTGCGGACGAGCTCGGCGGCGTCGCTCGGCAGATCGGCGCCGAACAGGTCGCGAACGCTCCAGCTCAGGCGTTCGAGGTGAGCCTCCAGCTCGATCGGCGAGCCGTCGATGATCAGGATCGTCTCGAACACCCCGATCGCTCGGTCCGGCCAGAGTGCATCGGGCACGAGCGCCATTGTCGCATCCTCCGGCGAGCCGCAGGCGCAGTTGCTCGACGGCGGTTGCTTGTGGCATTCTGCTGCCGTGCTCGCGAACGTGCGGCGGCTGCGCCGTTACCTGCAGACGAACGGCGCGAGGCGGACCGCCGCTGCGATCTGGAGCCGGTTGCGGCGCCTGGCGTACCTGCAGGAGCGCGTGATCGTGATCGTCGGCGAGCTCGATTCGATCGTCGTGCCGTGGCGCGAAGCCGATCTGCGCCTCGTCGACCTCCGCGCCGAGCACCTGCCCGAGCTCGCCGAGCTCAACCGCAGGCGCGGGCGACCCGAGGTCGACGCGCGCTTCGCGCGCTATGTGGCGGACGGCTTCCACGGCTTCGTCGCCTATGGCGACGATCAGCTCGTCGGTTACTACTGGTGGGTCGACCGCGACGGGCCGACGCTGTTCCCGGACCTACGCAAACGCTGGCTCGGGATCGAGTTAGGCGAGGGAGACGTGTACGGGTCCGATTTCTTCCTGCTGGACGAGCACCGCGGCCGCGGCGTCGCCGACGACTTCCTGTACCGCGTCGAGCGCTCGCTCCACGAGCGCGGCTACAGTCGTCTGTGGGGCTACGTGGCGAGCGACAACCGGCCCGCTCGCTGGATCTACAGTACGCGAGGATACGTGCCGATGTGGACCGTGAAGCGAAGCAGACTCTTGATGATCCAACGAACGTCTCGCGAGCCTTCGTGACGACGGAGGTGCAGGCGTGAGCACGGCGCTCGAGATCGAGCAGTTCATCGTCACCGACATCGCGGCCGGGCGCGGCATCGACGCGGTCGGGCACGACCGCGACCTGCTCGCCGACGGCATCATCGACTCGCTCGGGATCACCGAACTGATCACGTTTCTCGAACGGATGTACGGCATCAGGGTCGACGACGACGACATCGACGCGGAGAACTTCCGCACGGTCGACAGCATCGCGGCGTTCGTCGAGCAGAAGGGTGCGTGAGCGGCGTGTTGATGGGACTGCTCTACGAGCAGGCGGAACGTCGGCCCGAGCACACGGCGCTCGTCTATCGCGACGAGCGGATCGCGTTCGCGGATCTCGTCGAGCGGATCGAGCGCCTCGCGAGCGGCCTCGCCCAGCGGGGGATCGGCGCGGGCGACGCGGTCGCGCTGGTCCTGCCCGACGACCCGTGGTTCGTCACGAGCTTCCACGCGATCACCGCGCTTGGGGCGATCGTCGTCCCCGTCAACCCGGCCTTCAAGCAGGCCGAGCTCGAGTTCAACTTCGCCAGCACCGGCGTTCGCGCGATCATCAGCGACGAGCGCACGGCGGGCGTCTGCGAGCGGATCGCCTCCGGGCTCGACGGCGAGGTCGAGGTGATCACGACGAGCACCGCGCACGGTCAGGCGCACACGCTCGACGCGCTCGTCGAAGAAGGGAGCGCCGAGCGTCTGGCGGCGCGCTTGCCCGAGGAGACGTTCGTGTACCAGTTCTCGTCCGGCTCGACCGGCCGCCCCAAGCGCGTGCCGCGAACGCATCGCCAGTGCGCCGCCGAGGCGAGCGCGTACGCGGCGCTAGGGCTGGCGCACGAGGATCGGATCTTCTGCGCGATCCCGCTGTTCCACACGTGGGGGATGGGCTCGTGCCTGTTCGGCGGCGCCGCGTCGGGCGCGACGGTCGTGATCCTCGAGGACCCGCAGCCGTTCCTGCTCAAGCGCCGCCAGGCGATGGAGCTGATCGAGCGCGAGCAGGCGACGGTCTTCCCTGGCGTCCCGTTCAACTTCCGCCTGATGGCCGAGGCGCCCGCCGGGGCCGACTTGAGCTCGCTGCGGCTTTGCTTCTCGGCCGGGACGGCGCTGCCGCGAGCGAGCTTCGAGGCGTTCGGCGAGCGCTTCGGCGTGCTCGTGCGCCAGCTCTACGGCAGCACCGAGACGGGGATGATCACGGCCAACATCAGCGATGACCCGGTCTCGACGTTCGAGTCGGTCGGCGCCCCGGTGCAGGGTGTCACGGTCGCGATCGTCGACGACGAGGGCGCGCCGGTGCCGACCGGAGAGGTCGGCGAGGTGACCGTCGCGAGCCCGGCGGCGAGCAACGGCTACGCCGGCGCGGAGGACGCCAACCGCGAAGCGTTTCGCGAGGGGCGCTACTTCACCGGCGATCTCGGCCGGCTCGATCAGGACGGGCGGCTCTACCTCGAGGGGCGCAAGAAGCTGTTGATCGAGGTCGGCGGCTACAAGGTCGACCCGATCGAGGTGCAGGACGTGATCGTCACCCATCCCGCCGTCAGCGACGCGATCGTCGTCGGCGTCGCGGGCGAGACGGCGGGCGAGGAAGCGGTGAAGGCCGTCGTCGTGCCGGCCGCCGATTGCGAGGAGGGCGAGCTGATCGCCTTCTGCCGCGAGCGCCTGGCCAACTTCAAGGTTCCTAGAGCGGTCGAATTCCGCGACGAGATCCCGACGAGCCCGCTCGGCAAGGTGTTGAGGAAGTATCTCGTGTGAAGACGCTGCTGATCGACAACTACGACTCGTTCACCTACAACCTCTTCCAGCTGCTCGCCGAGGCCAACGGCGACGAGCCGATCGTCGTGCGCAACGACGCCGCCGAGTGGAGCGAGCTCGAGCGGCTCCAGTTCGACAACATCGTCATCTCTCCGGGTCCGGGCAGCCCCGACCACGAGCGTGACTTCGGCGTCTGCGCGCAGGCGATTCGCGACGCCCGCGTGCCGCTGCTCGGCGTGTGCCTCGGTCACCAGGGCCTGAGCTGGATCGCCGGCGGCAGGGTCGTGCGCGCGCCGGAGGTGATGCATGGGCGGATCAGCGCCGTGCTGCACGAGGACTCGCCGCTGTTCGCCGGCATCCCGCGCGAGTTCCAGGCCGTGCGCTATCACTCGCTGTGCGTCGAGCAGCCGCTGCCCGACGAGCTGGAGCCGATCGCATGGACGAGCGACGGCGTGCTGATGGCCGTCGCCCACCGAACGCGCCCGCAATGGGGCGTGCAGTTCCACCCGGAGTCGATCTGCACCGACTACGGGCGCAAGCTGCTCGCGAACTTCCGCGACTTGACGCGCGAGTTCGGCGCGTGCTCGAACGGCGCCGCCGGTTCGGCGCGGAGTGCTGCGCCGAGCGAGGCGCAAGCGACCGCGGCGAGCCGCGCGAAGCTGGTGCTGAAGGTCAAGCGACTCGACACTCTGTACGACGCCGAGCGGGCGTTCGTCAACCTCTACGGCGACAGCGACACCGCGTTCTGGCTCGACAGCAGCAAGATCGACGAGCGCGCGCGCTTCTCGTTCATGGGCGGCGCCGACGGGCCGCTGGCGGCGACGATCAGCTACGAGGTCGCAAGCGGCGAGCTGCGCGTGGCGCGCGCCGGTGGCGAGGAGATTCTGCACGAGTCGATCTTCGACTACCTCAGCCGCGAGATGCGCCGCGTGCGCTACCTCTCGCACGACCTCCCATTCGACTTCAACTGCGGCTTCGTCGGCTACTTCGGCTACGAGCTGAAGGCCGACTGCGAAGGCAACGACGCGCACCGCTCGACGATGCCGGACGCCGCGTTCGTGTTCGCCGACCGGCTGATCGCGTTCGACCATTTAGAGCAATGCACGTACGTGCTCTGCGTCGCCGAGCCGGGCGGCACCGACGAGGCCGATCGCTGGATCGCCGAGACGAGCCTGCGGCTTGCGTCGCTCGCGCCGCTGCTCGCTCCCGAGTGGAACGGCGCCGAGCTCGAGCGGCCGGTCCCGTTCCGCCTGAGCCGCTCGCACGAGCAGTACCTCGAGGACATCGCCACGTGCAAGCAGCGCTTGATCGAAGGCGAGACGTATGAGATCTGCCTGACGAACAAGATCACGGCCGAGGTCACGGTGCAGCCGCTGGCGCTGTACCGCACGCTGCGCCGCGTCAACCCGGCGCCGTTCTCGGCGTATCTGCGCTTCGGCTCCAGCGCGATCCTCAGCTCCTCGCCCGAGCGCTTCGTCAGCGTCGGGCGCGATCGCTGGGTCGAGGCGAAGCCGATCAAGGGGACGTGCCCGCGCGGAAAGACGCCGGCTGAAGACGTGCGGCTGGCGGAGGAACTGCGCGGCGATGAGAAGAGCCGCGCCGAGAATCTGATGATCGCCGACCTGCTGCGCAACGATCTCGGCGTCGTCTGTGAGGTCGGCACCGTCCACGTGCCGAACCTGATGCACATCGAGTCCTACGAGACCGTGCATCAGCTCGTCTCGACCGTGCGCGGGTTGCTGCGCGAGGACGTCGAGCCGCCCGACGGCATCCGCGCCTGCTTCCCCGGTGGCTCGATGACCGGGGCGCCGAAGAAGCGCACGATGGAGATCATCGACGAGCTCGAGGGCGAGGCGCGCGGCGTCTACTCCGGCTCGATCGGCTATCTCGGGCTGAGCGGCGCGTGCGACCTGAACATCGTGATCAGAACGATCGTCGTCGAGCGCGATCGGGCGACGCTCGGCGTCGGCGGCGCGATCGTGATGCAGTCCGACGCGGAGGAAGAGTACGAGGAGACGTTGCTGAAGGCGCGCGCGCCGATGACCGCGATCGACCCGCGTGTCGATCCGCAGGCGGTCTTCGAGACCGCGTCCAGCGCCGGGCGCCCGTCGCTTGTTGAGCGGCGATAGGCCAACTGCTAGCTTCACGCCAATGTCGACGCTGAGTCGCGCGGCCGTGCGGGCGGCGCTCGCGTTCCTCGTCGCGGTCGGCATCGCTGCGCCGCTGACCGGCTGCGGCGAAACGTCGAGCAAGAACCCCGCCACGGAAGCGGGCGGTCAGTCAGAAGAAAGCAATCAGGCGGGAGCGGCCGAAAAACAGGAAGAAGCGGCCGAAGCGAACAAAAACCGCGAACTGCTGTCGCTGCTGGAATCGAAGAAGCGCGAAGAAGCGGCCGAAGCGAAGGCGCAGAAGACCGAACGAGAAGCCGCCGCGAAGGCGAAGAAGCGCGAACAGAAGGCTGAAAAGGAAGCGAAAAAACGCGAAGCCGGCGCGCTCGCGAAGGCGCAGGAGCAGGAACGACAACTGAAGGCCGAAGCCAACAAGCAGCGAGAAGAAGTCGCGAAGAAGAGGGAAGCAGAAGTGAACCAGCAGGAAGCCGAACGCGGCGCCGCGCCGCACACGACGACGACGCCGTCGACCACAGCGACGTCGACGTCGACCACCTCGACGCCGCCGCCGGCCCCGTGACCGGCGCACGATTCAGCCCGGCCCGGCAGGAGCGCCCGGACGCCATTCGGCGGCGGTTGCGCGCGCTCGTGCTCGTCCTCGCGTTCGTCTCGCTCGCGGCGCTCGTCGCAGGCTGCGGTGGGAGCGGCGGCGGGAGCGGCGCAGCCGCGGGGACCGCCGGATCGCGTGAAGAAGCTTCGCTTGGCGCCGAAGAAGGCGCCGAACGCGCGGCCCGCGAAAAGCAGCGCGCGGCCGAGGCGAGCGCGGCGCGGAAGGAAGAAGCCGAACTCACGGCCAAACGCAAGCAGCGCGAAGCGACGATCGCGAGGGAGCAGGCCGAAGCGTCGAAATCGGCGAGGACGAAACCGGCGCACAAGAAATCGGCGAGCCACACGAAGACCAAACCGTCCTCGTCGGGCACGAGCAAGAAGACGAGCTCAAAGAACGGGAGCGGCGCGACTGAAACCCCCGCCGAAAAAGCGGCGCACGAACAGTTTGCGAAGGAAGAAGCGCAGGAAGCCGCGCGCTACAGGCAACAGGAAAAAAGCGAAGCCAAATAGGCCTCGCTACCGGGTCTCCTCCTCCGCGTCCTCGTCCGCGTCCTCGTCCTCCGCGTACAGCGACTCGCGCGCCAGTTCCTGACCGCCCGCGCCGAACAGCTTGATCTCGAGCAGGTCGTGGCGGTAGTCATCGGGCGCGATCAGCGTGAAGCGCTCGCCGCTCAACTCGCACTGGTCGACCACCAGATCGGCGAGCTCGGCCGTCGCGATGCGCCCGCCGGAGACGAGCGGGTGCCCCCACACGAGCGTCATCGAAGCGACCGCGCCGCCGTGCCCGCGCCACGTGCCGATCACCTCGTCGCACAGGTCGAGCTGCCACTCCGGGTTGCGCTCGGCCGTCTCCTCGGTGGAGTCGACGTGCGCGACGAAGTCGCTCGGCTCGCCGCCATCGCCGCCCGGAACGAACCGCACGTAGCCGAACAGCTCATGACCCTCGCTCGTGCTCGCCGTCCCCGGCACATACGTCCGGCCGTGCCACGTGCGGTCCGGGTACCACACGATCTCCGCCGGCGCCCCCAACTCGACGCCGCCGGCGCCGGGCGACGGCACGGCGGCGAGAAACTCGTCGGCCAGCCGCCGCGCCCAGCGGCCGTACGGCAAATCCTCCTGCGGCGGCTCGGCGGCGAAGCGCGGGACGAAACGTTGCTCGGGCGGCATTCGTGCGCCAGCCTAGCCTGCCGCGGCCCGGCCTGCGGTGGGCAGGGGTGGCAAGGGAAGGAAGGCGGAGGTGATCGCTCGCTTCGCGAAACGCGATCACAATTGTCAATACAACGTATATACGTTTGTATCTACGTTTGTATCGGTGCGTGACTTGCGCGGCGCGCGTCCCGTGCCGGCGCGCACGCATCGCTCAAGCCTCGCGCAGCAGCGCCGCCGCGTGCTCGGGCGCGACGATGTTGAGGTTGACGTCGGTCGACAGCTCGAGCCCAGCGAGGTGCGTCAGGCGCGGGACGATGTCGATCCGCCAGCAGAACTGCTCGGCCCCGCGCGGCGCCGTGCGGACCCACATGTTCAGCGGCGGGCTCGCGCCGAGATGGCGCGCGAGCCGTCGCAGGCCGTCGTGCAGTAGCGCGGCGCCGGTCGGTCCGTCCTGCTCGAAGCGCGGCCGCGGCCGCCGCGGCGCGAGCATCAGCTGGAACGGCAGGCGCGACGCGTACGGCGCGATCAGCACCGCGTCGTCGTCGATCGCGACGATCCGCTCGCGCAGGCGCACCTCCTCGGCGACGAGGTCGCCGAGGAGGCTCTGGCCGACGTTGCGCGTCGCATAAGCGCTCGCGCGCTCGCGCTCGCGCGCGACCGCCGCGGGGACGAAGTCGAACGCGTACAGCTGCGAATGCGTGTGCGGCAGCGACGCGCCGGCCTCGCGTCGCTCGTTGACGATCAGCTGCACGTAGGCGCTGCGCTCGTGAAAGCGCATCCGCTCGCGCCACACGTCGAGCGCGGCGCCGACCTGCTCGAGCGGCAGCTCGGCCAGCGACAGCACCGGCTGCGGGCCGTTGACGATCACCTCGTGCGCGCCGTGCGCCGGCATCGAGGAGAACAGCTCGCCGCGCGCATCGCCGCGCAGCGGCGCGCCGCCGCCGGCGGCGCGTCGGCCCGCGCCGGCGCTTGCCCGCCGGGCCTCGCGCGCGTCGTCGTCGTGCTCCTGCGGCGCGAGCGCCGGGAACAGGTTCGGCACGACGCGGACCGTCCAGCCGGGCGAGTCGGGAACGCCGCCGCCCGGCCTGAGCGCGTACAGCTCCGGCGGCGTGCTGTCCTCGTTGCCCTCGGCGAACGGGTCGCTCGCCGGGTCGATCGGCGGCTGCGAGCGCATGCTCTCGGGCAGCCCAGGCGCGCCGCCCGGACGGCGCGAGCGCTCGTCGGCGACGATCGTGCGGTGCCCGCTGAGCGGGTCGACGCGGATCTCCGGCACGCTCTCAGGCCGTCTTTTCGTCGAGCGCGTAGCGCCTGACGTCCTGTTCGAGCTTGGCCGCGCTCGGGTACGGGCCCTGACGGATGTACTGCGCGCCGGAGCTGTCGTAGAAGACGGTCACGGGCGTCGACGACGAGTCGGTGACGGCGCCGCCGAGCGCGCCGCTGCGGTCGTAGTAGCTCGGGTACGGGACCGGGAAGCTGTGCAGGAACCGCAGCGCGGCCGCGTGACTGGTGTCGAGCGAGTCGATCCCGACGAACGCCACGCGCCGTCCGAGCGCGACCGCCGCCGCCTGGAAGGCGCCGAGCTCGGAGCGGCACGGCACGCACCACGACGCCCACTTGTTGATCACGATCGGCTCTCCGTGCAGCCCCGCCAGGCGCGTCCGAAACGCGCCGAGGCCGCCCGGCAGCAACTGGCTCGCCTGCGCGTGCAGCGACGCGAGCGCCGGCGGCGAGGAGGCCAGGCGCGCCTGCATCTGCGCGAGCGTCAACTTCGAGCGGGCGGGCGCGGTCGACGACGAGCTCGCGAGCTGCACGAGCCCGACCGCGAGCAGCGCCAGCAACGCGGCCACGGCGGCCGCGATCGAGATGCGCTTCGCCGTCATCGCGGTAAGCGTGGCAGATCGCGCCGCGCACGAGGGCGTGTGAGTCGCCTGCGGACGTGCTATATCTTGGATGCACTCAGAGGCCGGGTAGCTGTCAGCGACCGGCGAAAGGCGTCATCCGGACGCCAGTCTTTTTCGAGCCGCGCCGAAGCCACTTCTGCGCCGGCTCCGTCTCGAAGTCCAGAGCCTCTAAATGGCCGAGTCCACCTCAGTGGCCCTCGCGGCCGCGCCCATTCCAGGTTCCGCCGAAATCGCTCGCGCGGAGAAGCTGGTGCGCGAGCGCTTCCTGCACACCGGCGAGGATCCCGCGGTCGCGCTCGCGCGCGTGGGCGGGTCGGCGACCCCGCGCCGGCGCGCGCTCGACGCGGCGCTCGCCGAGCTCGCGGCCGACCCGAAGGCGAAGAACCCGTCGACCGCGTGGCGGCGCGAATTCTCGCTGCTGCTCGGGCTCGAGCGGCTGCTCTCCGAGGACGAGCCGAAGCTCGCCGACGGCACGGTGCTGTCGGCGCACCAGGTCGACGCGCTGTCGGGCACGCTCGCGGCACTGCTCGCCGCGGCGCAGGTGAGCGCGCCGAACGGCAACGGCCGCGCGGCCGCGTCGGCCTCGCCCGAGCTGCTCGCCTCGGCCGAGATCTTCGGCCTCGAGGAGGACTCGCGCGACGCTGGCGAGCCGCCGCGCGAGGAGCCTGCGGCCGACGCCGACGAGGAGGACGACGAGGAAGACGAGGACGAGGAAGACGACGAGGAAGACGAGGACGACGACGAGCTCGGTCCGATCCAGCGCGCGGCGCCCGACGATGACGACGAGGACGACGATGACGAGGAGGACGATCTCGACGCCGGCGAGGACGACGACGTCGAGGAGGAGGGCGAGGGCGAGGAGGAGCCGCGCGACTGGGCCGAGGAGGGCGAGGACGATGACCTGACGTCGCTCGACGAAGGAGAGGAGCAGCCGGAGGACCCGAACGCCGACAAGCGCTTCTGGTTCGAGCACGCGACCGGCGCCGGCAAGACGGTCGCGGCGCTCGGCTTCGTCGAGGCGACGCAGACCGGCGGCGTGCTGATCCTGACGCACAGGCGCAACCTCGTCGACCAGTTCAACGGCGAGCTGCGCGAGCGCGGCTACGCCAAGCGGATCAGCAAACCGCTGCTGAAGGGCGAGGACTCCTCGCGCGGGCCGGTGACGGTCGAGACATACCAGTGGTTCGTGCGCAACGCCGGCAAGATCTCGAGCGCGTACACGATCGTGATCTGCGACGAGGCGCACACGGCGCTCGGCGAGAAGACGAGCGCGGCGATCCGCGAGTGGACGGGACCGATCTTCATCGGCATGACGGCGACCGGCGCGCTGATCGCGCGCCACGTGACCGACCTGTTCCCGACGCAGACTTCGCGCTTCGACCTCGCGCAGGCGGCGCGCCGCGGCGTGATCGCGCCGCTGCGCTGCTTGCGCATCTCGCCGGGGGTCGGCGTGCGGACGATCGCGAAGGTGCCGCTGCGCCGCGGAGAGATCGACACCGAGTTCGACCAGGACGAGCTCGCGAAACTGCTCGACCAGCAGCCGTTCAACCTCGCCGTCGCGAACCTCTACAAGACGCGCTTCAACGGCGTCCCGGGCGTCGTCTACGCGGCGGGCGTGCGCCACGCGTACAACCTCGCCGAGGCGTTCCGCGCCGAGGGGATCAAGGCGCAGGGCGTCTCCGGCGAGACGCGCAAGCGCGAGCTCGCCGAGATCCTCGCGCGCTACGAGCGCGGCGAGATCGACGTGCTGATCAACGCGCAGCTGCTCGCCGAGGGTTGGAACAGCCCGCGCGCGACCGTCTGCGTGCACTTGGCCCCGACGGCGTCCAAGCGCATCTACCAGCAGCGCGTCGGGCGCGTCACGCGCCGCCACCCGGGCAAGGAGGCGGGGCTCGTCGTCGACTTCGTGCACCCGGCGACCAAGCACGACGACCCGGTCGTCACGCTGCACTCGCTGCTCGACCGCGACGTCTACCGCGGCGGCGCGATCGTCGTCGGCCCGGTCCGCCGCGGACGCGGGCGGCGGATGCGCGTCGAGCGCCGCGTGCTGCCCGTCTGCGCCGAGGAGGAGCGCCGCTTCGCGGTCTTCGAGCGCGAGCTGTGGCGGATCGCCGTCGAGCACCTCGACTACGGCGAGCAGCACGTCTGGGCGGCGCTCGCCGGCGCGCGCGTGGCCCCGAACGGCTGGCGCCGGGCGCGCGCGATGCTGCACTTCGACCGCACCGGCGAGCTCAAGAGCCGCTTCCTGATCACGGCGGTCCAGCGCAACAAGAACCCGCAGCTGCGCCTGCGCGCGCTCGCCGACATCCCGGCGCTGCGCGACGCCGACACGTTCGACACGGCGATCGACATCGTCGGCGGCTGGCCGCGCGAGGAGCGGCGCGAGGCGAGCAAGCTCCTGCTGCGCGCGCTCGTCGAGCGCCGGATCGGTCGCCGTGACCAGGCCAACGCGTGGATCTGGCGGCTGGCCGAGTACACGCGCGACGTGCACGAGGAGTACGCCGTGCAGCGCTGGCCCGAGACCAAGCGTCTGCTCGGCCTGCTCGTCAACTCGGCCGGCGGCGCTCATGCACGCAACGCGCGCCGGCTGATCCACGCCGCGCGCAAGCAGGACCGCCGCCTCGCCGCCGCGCTGCTCGCGGCGGCGCTCGCGCACACGCCCGAGGCCGAGGAGGCGCTGCGCGGCGCGCGCACGCGGATGGCGCGCAAGCCGCCGGCGCTCGCGCGCGAGCTGCTTCGCAACTTCCCCAAGCGCCGCGCGCGCAACTCGCGCCGGCGGCGCAAGGGCGGCGGGCAGAACGCCCGCAACGGAGGGAGCGCCGGCGCCGCGGCGAGCGCGCGCGCGGCCGGCGCGGCGCCGCCGAACGGCAGGCCGAACGGCGCGGGCGAGCTACACGACGCGCTCGAGGTGGACCTCGCCGGCGTCGAGCGTCGCGCGTCCGCCGCCGGCGAGCGCGACGACTAGCCGCCCGTCGCCGTCGATCCCCTCGGCGCGCCCGGCGCCGTCGCTCCATCGCACGGCGCGTCCGCGCAGCGCGTCGCGTTTGCGCCACGCGCTCAGCGTCGCCTGCGAGGGGTCGGCCAGCCGCCGTGCGAGCGCGTCGAGCAGCCGCGCGAGCGTCGGCTCGATCTCGCTCGGCGCGCGCGCGAGCGTCGCGGCCGTCTCGCGCAGCTCGGCCGGCAGCTCGTCGATCGCGACGGCGACGTTGAGGCCAATGCCGAGCACCGCCCATCGCTCCTGCGGGCGTCCCTCGGCGAGGATGCCGGCGAGCTTCGCGAGGCGCTCGTCGCGCGCGAGCACGACGTCGTTCGGCCACTTGATCAGCGCGTCCTCGCCGGCGACGTCGCAGACGGCGAGCGCCGCGATCAGCGGCAGCAGCGCCGGGGGCTCGCGCAGCACGAGCGACATCAGCAGCGCGCTGCCGGGCGGCGCCGACCAGCGTCGCCCTTGCCGCCCACGCCCGGCGCGCTGCTCGGCGGCTGTCACGAGCGTCCCGTGCGGCGCGCCGGCGATCGCGAGCTCGCGCGCGCGGTCGTTCGTCGAGTCGGCGATCCGCAGGTGCACGCGCGGGCGACCGAGCGCGCCGCCGGGCGTCGTCGTGAGCGCGTGCTTGCGCGCGCGCTCCGGCGTTGGGCTCACGGCTCGCGCGCGGCGGCGTCGGCGAGCAGCGCCTCGAGCAGCCCGTCGACGTCGTGGCGCGTCGCCTCGACGTCGACGTCGAGCCCGTGCTCGCGCAGCGTCGCGCTCGTGACGGGACCGATCGAGACGATCCGCGTGTCCGGCGAGAGACCCGCACGGCGGCGCCCGTCGACGTCGGCTCCGCCTCGGCGCACGGCCTCCGCCGCTCCGTCGACGGCGGCCGCTCGCAGGAAGTTGCGTACGGTCGAGGACGACGTGAAGGCGATGTAGTCGGCTGCGCGCGCCTGCGCGAGCGTCTCCGGCGCGAGCGGCTCGACGACGGTCTCGTAGAGGTCGAGCACGTCGACGTCGGCGCCGCGCGCGCGCAGCGCGTCGGGCAGCGCACCGCGCCCGCCGCGCGCTCGCGCGATCAGCGCGCGCGTGACCGGCACGTCGGCGAGCGCCGCGGCGAGGCCCTCGCCGGTCGAGCGCTCGGCGGTCACGTCGGCGACGATGCCGTGCGCGGCGAGCGCGTCGCTCGTCGCTTGCCCGATCGACGCGATGCGCGCGCCGGCGAGCGCGCGCGCGTCGCGCCCGCTCTCGCCGAGCCGCGCGAACAGCCGCTCGGCGGCGTTCGCGCTCGTCACGCAGACGACGTCGTACGGCGCCGGGTCGAGCGGCGGCCCGGCGAGCGGCTGCGTGCGGATGCTCGGCGCCTGCACGACCTCGCCGCCGAGCTCGCGCACGCGGCGCGCGAGGCCGCTCGCCTGCGCGCGCGCGCGTGTGACGGCGATCGTGCGCCCGGCGAGCGGACGGACCGGCAGCCACGCGAGCTGCTCGGCGAGCGCCGCGACGGCGCCGACGACGGTGATCGACGGCGAGCCGACGTTCGCCTCGGCGACGCGCTCGGGCAGCGTCGCGAGCGTCGCGAGCACCGTTCGCTGCGTCGGCAACGTGCCCGCCTCGACGACCGCCGCCGGCTCGCCGGCGTCACGGCCGGCGTCGATCAGCGCGGCGGCGATCCGCGCCAGACGCTGGACGCCCATGTAGAACACGAGCGTCCCCGGGAACGCGGCGAGCGCGCGCCAATCGAGCTCGCGCTCGTCGCCCGTGCGCCCGGTCACGAACGCGACCGCCGTCGAGGAGCCGCGGTGCGTCACCGGGATGCCCGCGTACGCGAGCGCCGCGACGCCCGCCGTCACGCCCGAGACGACCTCGAACTCGATCCCCGCGTCGCGCAGCGCGAGCGCCTCCTCGCCCCCGCGCCCGAACACGAATGGGTCGCCGCCCTTCAGTCGCACGACCTCCTTCCCGTCGCGCGCACGCTCGATCATCAGCGTCTGCGTGCGCTCCTGCGGAACCGACGCGCCACCGCCCTCCTTGCCGACGTACAGCAGCTCGGCGTCAGCGCGCGCGCCTTCGAGCGTCTGTGCTCCGATCAGCCGGTCGTGCAGGATCACGTCCGCGCGCGCGATCAGCTCGAGCGCGCGCGCCGTAAGCAGGCCGGGATCGCCGGGGCCGGCGCCGACGAGGTAGACCTTGCCGCTCACTCGCCCACCGGCCAGTGCTCGATGGTCAGCTCGGGCATCGGGAAGTGCTTCGGGTTGCCGGTCACCAGGCGCGCGTCGACGCCGGCGGCAGCCGCGGCGATCAGGCAGTCGGCCTGGCTGAGCGTGACGCCCCGCCGCGCGAAATCCCGACGCCAGCGACCGGCGCGTTCGCCCTCGGCTCGGCCGAGCGGCGCCATCTGAAGTCCGCGCAGGAAACGGACGGCGCGTGTCTCCTCCTCGACGTGTGCGCCGCGCAACACCTCGTCGACGTTGACCGCGCAAATCCACGGGACTCGGTCGGCGCCGCGGAGCTGCCGCAGCCGGTCGGCGACCGGGAGGTCGCGCAGCACGTCGATCAGGACGGTCGTGTCGAGCAGCAGCGGCAACCGTCAGCCGACGCGGCTCGGGTCGCCGAAACGCTGCGCATGCACCCACGCGACAGGATCGTCGTCCCACTCGTGCTCGCGTCCGGCAAATGCGCCGATGCCGGCTTCGATGTCGTCCCATCGACGCTCTTCATCGAGCGCGCGGCGGAGCGTCTCGCCGATATACGCGCTGCGACGCCGCTGGCCGACGCGTTCGTCTAGCTGCTTGACGAGGTCGTCGCCGAGGCTTATGTGCAAACGCATGGCCACAACATAGCACACGATTCCTTGGCCGATTGAAGGCCTGCCGCCTAAGTGGAAGCTTGACGCGCTGCGCTCTGAAGCAGATCGCGCGCACCCGCGAGCTCCAGGCGCCGCGCGATCTCGGCGGCGAGCGCCTGTGGTGCGCCGGCATCGCCGCTCAGCTCGTCGACGATCCACGCAGAGCCGTCGGGCAGGCCTACCCACGCACGTAGGCGCATCGCGCCGTCACCGATCACCGCGTGTGCGCCGAGCGGCGTGTCGCAGCCGGCCGCGAGCGCCGCGGCGAGCGCGCGCTCGGCGAGCAGGCAGGCGAGCGCGTCGGCGTCGCCGACCGCGGCGAGCGCCGCATGCGTGCGCTGATCGCCGGCGCGCGCCTGCAACGCGAGCGTTCCTTGTCCGGGCGCCGGCACGAAGCGCTTCGCGTCGAGCACGCCGCCGATCGCATCCTCGCGAGCAAGGCGCTGCAGGCCCGACCGCGCGAGCACGATCGCGTCGACGTCGCCGCGCGCGAGCTTGCGCAGGCGCGTGTCGACGTTGCCGTGCATCACGACCGGCTCGACGTCGCGGCGCACCGCACACAGCTGCGCGATCCGCCGAACGCTGCTCGTGCCGACGTGCGCATTGGGCGCGAGCGCGTCGAAGTCCGCGGCGCCGCAGAGCACGTCCTCGGCCGCTGCGCGCGGCGGCGCGGCGACGAGCTCGAGGCCGTCGGCGAACACGCCGGGCACGTCCTTGGCCGAGTGCACGGCCGCGTCGATCTCGCCGCGCAGCAGCGCGCGCTCGAGCTCGGAGACCCAGCGCGACTTGTCCTCACCCGGCGGCGGCGCGCCGGGCGGGCCGTCGCCGGCGAGCGCGCCGGCGGCGTCGTCGACGCCGGCCGACTCGCGGTCGCCGCGCGTCACGATCGGAACGATCTCGACCGATCCGGCGAGCGCGTCCGCGTCCGCTCGCGACGCGGCTTCGAGCAGCTTCGCGACGAGCTCGGCCTGTGCCAGCGCGAGCGCGCTCGCACGGGTGCCGAGGCGCATCAGCCCTCGCGTCGGCGGCGCGCGCGCGAGGGCACGCGCAGGTCGTGCACCTCGGCGAGCTCGGCTGACCGCTGCGCTTGCGGTGCGGCGTCCTCGCCCTCTCCGCGCAGACCGAACAGCTCGCGCACGAGCTCGAGGGTTGCGTGCCCGCGCTCCTCGGAGAGGCTGCGCAGGCGGATCGTCGGCTCGTGCAGCAGGCGGCTCATCACGGCGCGCGCGACGGCCTCGATCCGCGCGAGGTCGCGCGGCGAGGCCGACTCCCAGCGGCCGGCGTTCTCGGCGAGCACCCGCTCGACGATCGCGTTGCCGTGCTCGCGCAGCGCCGTGACCGTCGGCAGCGTCTCGAGCTGTCCGAGCCAGCGCGCGAAGCGGCGGATCTCCTGCTCGACGATCTCCTCCGCGCGCGGCGTCTCGCTCTCGCGCGAAGAGAGGTTGCGCGCGAGCACGGCCTGCAGGTCGTCGATGTCGTACAGGCTGACGCCGTCGAGCTCGCCGCACGAGGACTCGACGTCGCGCGGCACGGCGATGTCGATCAGCAGCAGTGGTCGGCCACCGCGTTCGCGCATCACGAGCTCGAGCTCGTCGCGCCCGACGATCGGATGCGGCGAGGAGGTCGAGCAGAGCGCGATGTCGGCCGCGAGCAGCTGCTCGGGCAGGCCGTCGAGGCCGACGACGGCGCCGCCGAAGCGCTGTGCGAGGCTGAGCGCGCGGTCGGCGTGGCGATTGGCGACGAAGAACGTCCCGGCGCCCTGCTCCGACAGCGCTCGAGCGGTCAGCTCGCTGGTCTCACCGGCGCCGAGCACGACGACGTGGCGGTCCGCGAGGCCGCCGAGCACGCTCAGCGCGAGGTCGACGGCGACCGACGGGATGCTGACGCGGCTGGAGCCGATGCCGGTCTCGCTGCGCACGCGCTTACCGGTCGTCAGCGCGGCGGCGAACAGGCGGTTGGAGAGCGGGCCGGTGCAGCCGGCGGACATCGCCGCCTCGTATGAGCGCTTGACCTGACCCTGGATCTCGGCCTCGCCGACGATCATCGAGTCGAGGCCGGCGGTGACGCGGTACAGCTGGCGCGCGGCGTCGCAGTTGCGCGGCGAGTAGATCGCCTCGGCAAGCTCCGTCGGGCGGATCGACGCGCGGCGCGCGAGCAGCCCGAGCACGTCGGACTCGGCGCGCACGGGATCGCCGACGACGAGGTACACCTCGGTGCGGTTGCACGTCGAGATCACGACCGCCTCGCGCACGTCAGCCGTAGCGGTCGCCTCGCGCGCGAACTCGATCGCCTCTGCCTCGGTGAACGCGACGCGCTCGCGCAGCGCAACCGGCGCCGTCTTGTGCGAGACGCCGAGCGCGAGGAGCTCAGACATGCTCGCGCCTCCATCCAGTCGGCGCTTCCGTGACCGAGCGCGAGCGCAGCGAGGCGGACATCCGTGCTCGCGTGACCGCGGCTTCGCCGCTCATACGAGGCTCGACTCCTGCTGCGCCGGCTCGCGCTCGGCCGCCGCGGCGGCCTGCTCGCGCGCGAGCAGCTCGGCGAGGTCGCGCTCGATCCGGCTCTGGCGGATCGCCATGATCGCGACGTAGACGAGCACGAGCGCGAACAGCACGACGTATGCGCCGGCGACGTACTTGCCGGCGGTGTGCAGCGGCAGCGCCGGCAGCTCGGCGAGCAGCGAACCAGCCATCAGGAGCCCGGCCTCGCGACACGCGGCGCGCCGGCGGCTCCGGTCGTGCCGCCCGCCGCGCGCGGCGGACGCGCCGTCATCGCCGTCGCGTGCACGCTCGGCGCGGCGCTGCGCGCGCGGCGCGCGGACGTGGCGCCGCTCGTCGCGCCGTCGCGCCGTTCGGCGAGGCGGCGCAGCGCGCGCAGCTGCATGCGCGTGTGCTTGACGGTCAGCTCGTATTTGCAGAGCGTCGTGAACAGCAGCGCGACGCCGAGCAGCGAGACGACGAACGTCAGCGACATCTGCCACGGCAGGTTCGACGTCGCGCCGAGCACGCGCGGGTGCAGGTATTCGCTGGAAAGGCGCACGGCGATGAAGTTCAGCGGCACGAACGCGCCGGCCGTGACGGCGAACACGGACGCGTAGCGCGACTGGCGCTCGGGGTCCTCGATCGCGAAGCGCAGCGGCTGATAGGTCGCGTAGAGCAGGAACACGATCAAAAACGACACGAGCGTCGGCTCGCTCCACTCCCACCAGTGGCCCCACGACCCCTTCGCCCAGATCGAGCCGGTTATCAGCGTCGCGACGCCGAAGATCAGGCTCATGTGGATCGCGACGTACGAGCGCATGTCCCAGCGCGAGTCGCGCGTGCGCAGGTGCTGAATCGCGAAGACGCCGCCCACGACGAAGCCGCACAGCGAGACGATCGCGAGCGGCACGTGCACGTAGAAGATCTTCTGCAGGAAGCCCTGTTCGGCTTCGAGCGGCGCCCAGAAGAAGACGAGCGCGAGCGCCACGGCCATCACGGCGACGGTCGCGATGCTCAGCTCACGCAAGCCTTTGCCGTACATCGGCGCCACTAATCCTCCAGCAGGAAGTCAAAGAGGGCGTAGGCGATCAGCCCGAAGACCAGATCATAGAGGCCGAGCGTCAACAGCCAGCGCGCCGGCGGGCCGCCGGCGTGGCCGAAGACGAACAGCGGCGCGCTCGCGCGCGCGCCGCCGATCACGATCGGGACGAGCAGCGGCAGCGTGAGCAGCGGCCCGAGCAGGTCGCGCGCGCGCGTGCGCACGGCGAGCGCGGCGACGAGCGTGCCGATCGCGGCGACGCCGAGATCGCCGAGCAGAAGGACTCCGAGCAGCCCAGGCAGCGCGTGGCCGAGCGACGGGCCGAGCAGCAGCAACGCGAACGCCGGCACGGCGATCAACTCGAGCACGAGCAGGTAGCAGAGCAGCGTCAGCGCCTTCGCGAGCAGCATCGCGCTGCGGTCGACCGGCGCGAGCAGGAACGCGTCGAAGCCGCCCTCCTCGGCGTCGGCGACGAACAGCCGGTTGACGCCGAGGATCGCGGCGAACAGCAGCGTCACCCAGAGGATCCCCGCGGCGAGGTCGCCGTCGACGCTGTTGCGGTTCAGCGCGAAGTGGAAGACGACGAACGTCGTCACGGCGAACAGCGACATGCCGGGAACCGACTCGAGCGTGCGCAGCTCGACGAGCAGCTCCTTGCGCAGCAGCGCGCGTACGGCCGCGAATGTGCCGACGCGCCGCGGCCGCGAGCCGAGGCCGGGCTGCCGCTCGTCGGCGCTCGCCGGCGCCGAGGCGTCGGGCGTTCTAGGCGCGCCAGGCGCGCCTGATGCTCCGGAGGCGCCCGGAATCGTCGCGCTCACCTGTACAGCTCGACGATCTCCTCCGGCGCGACCTCGCCGGCGGCCTTGACGAGCACCGCGCGTCCGGCGCGCAGGCCGAGCACGAGGTCGGCTTCGGCGAGCCCGCCGCCGGGATCGTGGCTGCAGACGACGCGCGTGCGCGCCGAGCTCGCGCCGATCAGCGGCTCGAGACGCTCGACGGCGGCGGGATCGAGGTTCGACCACGGCTCGTCGAGCAGCAGCAGATCGGGCTCATGCAGCACGGTGCGCGCGACGGCGACGCGCTGGACCATGCCGCGCGAGAGCGTGCGCAGCGGCTCCTCGGCGCGCCGCTCGACGCCGACGAGCTCGAGCGCCTGCTGCACGCGCGGCTCGGCGACGCCGTGCAGGCGCGCGTGAAAGCGCAGGTTCTCGCGCGCGGTCAGCTCGCGGTACAGCAGCGGCTCGTGCCCGAGCAGGCCGATCCGCCCACGCACCGCCCAGGCGTCGCCGGGCAGGCTCTCGCCGAGCACGCGCACGCTGCCCGCGTGCGGGCGCAGCAGCGTCGCCAGCACGCGCAAGAGCGTCGTCTTGCCGGCGCCGTTCGGGCCGAACACGACGAGCGTCTGTCCGCGCTGCAGCGACAGCGAGACGTCGCTCAGCGCCTCGCGTTCGCCGTAGTGCCGAGCGAGGCCGTCGACCTCGATCGCGGTCGCGGGGTGCTCGCCTGCTCTAGCGCCTTGCATGCGCATATCTTGATCGATCGCCGAGGCATTCCGAATCCGTCAGCTCAGCGCCGCGTGGCTGAGCTCGCGTATGCTAAGGAGTCGGAGCGGAGTCGGAGCGCGCTCGGCTCCGATCTGAACGGAGGTTGACGCAGTGAAGGCACATCCGGCCGTTGCAGTTACCGCGGCGATCGTCGTTCTTGCGGCGCTGCTCATGCCGGGCAGTGCGACTGCGGCCTCGCCTGTGCTCGAATTCGTCACCCCCGGCCATAGCCTGCCGGTCAAGTTCACCACCGAAAGCGGGGCGGTGAACGCCGAAATGGTCGGCTTCGAAAGCCTCGTGCACTGCGCCGCCTCCCACGGCGAAGGTGAAATAACAGGACCGCGCTCGACCGTGTCCGAATATCGGCTGACGGGGTGCGTCACGGAAAAGGGCTCCCACCAGAAGTGCAAATCAAAAGGCGCCCAAGAAGAAGAAATCGAGACGGGACCGATCGATGCGGAACTTGTGTTCATCGATCAGGCAACGCACGAAGTCGGCGTCCTGCTCGATCCGAGCGGCGGCACTTATATCGCCTTCGAATGTGGCGGCGAAGCGGCCGAAGGGCGCGGTCCTTTCCTTGCTCCGGTTACTCCGATCAACAAAGAAGCGACTGCCTTCACGGCAACACTCAGCCAGACGGCAAGCGCGCAAACGCCGGATGAGTATGAAACGCTGACGGGCGAAAGGCTCCCGGCGATCCCGACTGGCAGGCACGGCTCTAATTCGCTGGTCATGACCGGCGTAGAAGCGACGTTCGCCGTCCATCCGAGTTCGCCCGTCGAGATAAAGGCCACCACAGCGGTCGAAGTGCTGGCGGAAGAACACGCCAGGCAGGTAGCTGAAGAAGCCAGGAAACGGGAAGAAGAAGCGACGGCCGCCGCGTCGGCGAAAAGACATCAAGAAGAAGCGGCCGCGAGGAAACATCATGAAGAAGAAGTCGCGGCGGCGAGCAAGCGACAGGAAGAAGAAGGGAGCGCCGGCAAGAAACGCGAAGAAGCAGCGACGGCGGCGCTGAAAGCCGCCATCGGCCGTGCTCTGACACCGGGCGGCAAGGCCACCAAGATCGGGGCGCTGCTCAAGCACGGGGGGCTCACGCTGGCGTTCGACTCGCCCGAGTCGGGGGCGCTGGTCATCCAGTGGTGGCAGGCGCCGCCAGGCGCTCACTTGGCGAAGCGCGGCAAGTCCAAGCCGGCGCTCGTCGCGCAAGCGGTCGCGGCGTTCTCTGGCGCGGGCGTTCGCAACGTCAAGATCCGCCTCACGCGCGAAGGTCGCCGCTTGCTTGCGCACGCGACCGAGGTGAAGCTGACTACGCGCGTTCGGTTCACGCCGACCGCGCACCCCGCAATCAGCGCGACCGGCGTCTTCACGCTGAGGCGATAGTCGGTCGTTCGGCCGTTCAGGCGCTCGACGGGTATGCCGGAGCACGCCGGCGACGCGCT
>Ga0210386_10000915_pt1 | contig 26911 bp, 13 predicted proteins | sample IncBWH32OmetaG_FD_160091 | JGI IMG/M metagenome (GOLD analysis project Ga0210386, IMG submission 160091) | Forest soil microbial communities from Barre Woods Harvard Forest LTER site, Petersham, Massachusetts, United States - Inc-BW-H-32-O ...
TCGACAGACTTACATTACCCCGCTGCACCGGCAGGCTGTCCTTGATTCTTGCGTACTGCTCTTCTGTGATTTCCATCTACTTCCACTTTACCGAAGTTAGATGGCATTAGTGTTAACACGCCCTAGAACAGTCGAAGACTGCCGTTCTCGATACGCTACCGTCTGCTCATTCTCGTCGCAGCTACAAACATGCGATCGAAAACTTCATTGCCTGGTATTGCTCTGAGCCTCGACTGGGTTTCAACAGGTCCGTGGTCCTGCGATATCGCTCGTTCCTTGAGGGGCGTTCCCTCTCGGCTGCCACGATCAACCTTCAGCTTTCCGCAATTCGGCGCTTGGCCGATGAGGCTGCCGAAAGTGGCTGGCTGAGCCCAGAATTGGCAATTGGTGTTCGACGAGTTAAGGGAGTCAAGCGGCTTGGTCGAAGGATCGGAAACTGGCTGACTAGCGATGAGGCGCAAGAGCTATTGAATGCAGTTTCTCAAAGCACTCTCCGCGGCAGGAGAGACGCGGCAGTGATCGGACTGCTGCTCGGATGCGGTCTGCGACGGTCGGAAGCCGTGAACTTGCGAGTAGATCAGCTGCAATTGAGGGAAAATCACTGGGTAATCGTCGATATGGTGGGAAAGAGCGGACGACTGCGAACGGTACCTGTGCCAGTTTGGTGTAAAGCGCTGCTAGATAGTTGGCTACGTGACTCAGGGGTGTCTGCAGGTAAAGTATTCAGGCGAATCTCGAAGGGTGGTTCTCGGCAGGATATTGGAGTAACAACCGATGTAGTCTGGTGTGCTGTGAAACCTTATGCGAAGCAAGTCGGTTTTGATCATCTGGCACCTCACGATCTTCGACGCACTTGCGCTCGCCTCTGCCATACGGCGGGAGGCGAGCTTGAGCAAATTCAGTTTCTCCTTGGTCATGCATCGGTGCAAACGACCGAACGGTACATCGGATGCCGACAGAACTTCAGAGAAGCGGTCAATGACCGGTTCCAAATCTCACTCGCAAACAACGCGCCGTGAGAACCTTCGTCGGCAGCCTGCGCGATAATCCGGTTTATCAGCTACCTGCTTTCTGCGAGACCCAGCGCCGTATGCTGCCAACCGGGACCTATTGCGTTTCCCGACCGGTCGTTCATTGTGCTCTTGAGGCCGCTTAACGCGGCAAGATGCCCACCATGGTTTTGTCAAGTGACGGAAGGTGTCAATGGATTTGCCCTGCAAAATACCCAGATCCGTTGACTTTCCCAAGGTCGCGACCTAAGATTGCCGCACCGTGGCGGGAACCGACCCGCTCAACGCGCATACCGTCTCCCCCACCGCATTCTTGAAGGACCCGGTGACGGCGGCATGGGTGGTCTAATAGGGCCGAATACCCGCGATTCTCACCTAAGCAGCCAAGCCGAAACCGCCAAGCTCTGGTGGGATTCCGCGTTGCTGTCCGTTGTGTTAAAGACTCCATCTTCGGAGGATGGGATGCCAAATAAATTACGTTCGCCCGTTTTCGTCATGTTCACCACGATTCTCATTACCGCTCTCCTCTGGTTCACTGCCATCCCGGAGCTCTCGGCTCAGCCCGTCAATCAGTACGCGCTTTTACGTAAACCAACAGTGAGCAAAACGCAGATTGCCTTCAGCTACGGCGGAGACCTGTGGGTCGTGGACCGCAGTGGCGGCGAAGCCAAGCGACTCACCAGTGACGTGGGCATTGAGATCGATCCCGTGTTTTCCCCCGATGGCACAATGATCGCTTTCACGGGAGAATACGACGGCAATGAAGATGTTTACGTAATTCCTGCCAGCGGTGGCCTTCCCAAGCGGTTGACCTCGCATCCCGGCGCCGACCAGGTCGTGGCCTGGACGCGCGACGGCAAACGCGTCGTGTTCCGCTCCCCGCGGCAAAGCTATTCTGGGTTTACGCAGTTGTATACCGTGGGCGTCAAGGGGGGCTTGCCGGAGCTGCTACCGCTGCCGATGGCGGTCGAGGGTTCTTACTCGCCGGACAGCTCGCACCTTGCCTATGTGCCTTTTACAAATTTTAGGGAGTCATGGCAGTTCAACCGCGGATTGAAGCACTACCGCGGCGGCACTGCTTCTCCGATCTGGATTGCCAGGCTTTCCGATTCGAGCGTGGAGAAAGTGCCGCGCAAGGATTCCAACGATTCCGCACCGATGTGGATCGGTGACAAGGTGTACTTCCTTTCTGACCGAGATGGGCCAGTAAACCTGTATGTCTACGACACCAAATCAAAACAAGTCAGTGCTGCCCTGTCGAGCAACGGAATGGATATCAAGTCGGCTTCGGCGGGCCCGGACGCGATCGTGTACGAACAGTTCGGCTCGATTCATCTGTTCGATCCAGCTACCGGGAAACAGAACGCTGTCGATATTCGGGTGAGCGGGGATTTTCCGGCAGTACGACCGCATTACGTAGATGTCGGCGACAAGATCCAGAACGCCAACATTTCGCCCACGGGCGCGCGCGCAGTCTTTGAAGCCCACGGTGAGATCTTGACCGTGCCTGCGGAGCACGGCGACATTCGCAACCTTACCAACACGGTAGGGGCTGCCGAACGTGATCCGGCGTGGTCTCCAGATGGAAAATGGATTGCCTATTTCTCGGACGAGTCCGGCGAATATTCGCTGTACCTGCGCCAGCAGGACGGTATAGGCGAGGTCAAGAAAATAAGTCTCGGCAATCCGCCAACGTTTTATTACTCGCCCACTTGGTCGCCCGACAGCAAGAAAATCGCTTACAGCGACAAGCGGCTAAACCTCTGGTATCTCGACATCGATGCAGGGAGGCCGATCCATATCGACACAAATCCCTATGACGGCGGACCTGGCACAGACTTCAATCCGGTGTGGTCACCGGACAGCCGCTGGATCGCATACACGCGCCAGCTCGATAGCTCGCTGCACGCGGTGTTTGTCTATGGCATCGAGGACAAAACCCCGCATCAAGTCACGGACGGTTTGAGCGATGCAGCTTCAGTAGTCTTCGACAAGAACGGGAAGTATATCTACTTCCTTGCGAGCACCGACGATGGACCTGCCATCGCCAGCAGCATGGGCGCGTACGAAGTCCCAACCACGCGCAGCGCCTACGTCGTGGTTTTGCAGAAGGATCTGAAATCGCCGCTCGCTCCGCTAAGCGACGAAGAAAAGGTCACCGTCAACCAGTCCGACGGTGCGAGCGCGCCCAATTCTCCTGCCGATACAGACGAATGCAAACCCGAAGGCGAAGCCAAGGCTGGCAGCGAAGGGGTGAGCGCGACGCTGGACAAAGGTGCCGACAAGCCAGCGGCAGAGAAGAGCGACGAAAAGCAAGGAGAGAAGAAGAACGAGCAGGGTGCAAGCAAAGCCAAAGAAATTCCCACAGTGAAGATCGACTTCCAGGACATCAGTCAGCGTATCCTGGCACTCCCGATCCCTTCCCGAAACTACGATCGCCTGCTCGCGGGAAAAACGCACGTCGTTTACCTGCTCGAGGGTCCCATTATAGCCGGCAGCGGACCGAACAGCCGTATTGTGCACAAGTTCGACGTGTGCACGCGGAAGACCGATAAGGTATTGGACAATGTCGATCATTTCGTCATTTCAGCTAACAGCGAGAAGGCGCTTTATGAGGAGCTGCCGCCATGGGATCCAATCGCGGAGACCAATGGAGGGGAACCGCCTCACGGCACCTGGACAATCAAACCAGTGGACGCTTTGGGCAAACCAGTCGAGCCCGCCAAGCCCGACGGGAAGCTGCATCTTGATACCATGAAGGTATACACCGACCCGCGCGCCGAATGGCAACAGATGTTCCGCGAGATGGGGCGAATCGAGCGCGACTGGTTCTACGATCCCAATTTGCACGGGGCGGACCTGAAGGCGCTAATGGCTACGTATCAGCCGTACGTGGACAACGTTATGAGCCGTGCGGATCTAAATTACATTTTCGCCGACATGCTGGGCGAGATCACCGCGCAGCACATTTATGTGTTTGGCGGCGATCGGCCGGAAGTTAAGACAGTCAGTGTTGGCTTGTTGGGCGCCGACTACACGATCGATCATGATCGCTACCGCTTCGCGAAGGTCTACTTCGGCGAGAACTGGAATCCGGGGCTGCGTGCACCGCTCACGGAACCGGGCGTAAATGTCCGCGAAGGCGAATACTTGCTGGCCGTAGACGGCCGCGAGGTGCAGGGAAGCGATGAAATCTACGCCTTTTTTCTGGAGCGTGCCGGCAAAGCCGTGCAATTGAAGGTAGGACCGGATCCAGACGGTAAGAGCGCGCGCACTGTGACCGTCGTACCGATCGCAAACGACCGCTCGCTGCGACAGCGCGAGTGGATGGAAAGCAACCGGAAGAAGGTGGACCAACTGAGCGGCGGCAAGCTGGCGTATGTGTATGTTCCGGACACGGCCGTGAACGGCTTCACTTATTTCAATCGCTACTACTTCGCGCAGAACTCAAAACAAGGCGCCGTTATCGACGAACGTTTCAACGGCGGCGGCTGGATCGCCGATTACATCGTGGACTGGCTAAAACGACCGTTGCTAATGGTTGCGATGACCCGGGAGGGCAGGGACAGTACCATCCCCCAGGTGATCTTCGGCCCGAAAGTAATGCTGATCAACCAATATGCAGGGTCCGGTGGCGACGCTCTACCGTGGATGTTTAAGAAACTTGGCACAGGCCCGCTGATCGGCACGCGCACCTGGGGCGGGCTCATTGGCATCGGCGGCTATCCGCCATTGATGGATGGGGGCGGAGTAACGGCGCCGCGTTTTGGACTTTACAATCCTGACACGGGTGAGTTCGACGTCGAGAACAAGGGAGTTAAGCCCGACATCGAGGTGGATCTCGATCCCGCCCTGTGGCGTCAGGGCCACGACCCGCAGCTGGAGATGGGTGTCGAGGTGACGCTCAAAATGTTGCAAGAGCATCCCGTTCCCGCAATCAAAAGGCCGAAGTATCCCGTGTACAACTGGCCTAAGGTCCGCGCCGAGGCTGCTAAAGGACAAACAACTTCGGATACGGGGTCAGGCCAAAACCAGTAGGTGCCAGCGCCAATGACCTGTCCTGCAGGGACAACTTATCGGCTGTACTGACAGGTCGTCCGCGCCGCGCAGCAAGACAACGTTGTTACACAGGATGTTCCCCAAGGCCAGATATGTGGGGGTGGAAAGTAGCCGCTTACTTGTTAATATCAGGGAAAATGCTCGTCTCCAGAGCGACCAAGGCTAGCTCAGCATCATGGCCCTGCCCGCGTTCTTGAACGCGATAATGTATTTTATCGGGTTAGGAAAGGCAAGCCGAAAAGCACGCCAGAATTGCCTGTCATCTTCACGCCACTCCCTCCGCAAAATAGGGTTGGTGGCGTTTTGGGAGTTTGGAACCGGCATCAACAGAGTGTTTGAGTATGGCGATAGGGATGAAGAATAGGGTCGACCGTCTGTTTGCGACACGCAGAGGTCTCGGCCAGAAGCAAGCTGATTTCTTCCTTTGCGAGCTTGCCGAGTTCGCAGACAAGGGCGCTGTGCCATTTGTAAAGAAGTTGCCGGGGCATAAAAGCTTCAGCATCCCGAGCGATTAGAGTGAAGGAGCATTGCTTGCGTTATGGCTCTAGCGCCGCTTTGTTGCGGGAACTAAAGAGGCGATTGAAAGATTGAAGCTAGCAGAACAGAATCCCGAGCAAAACGTATCGATCCTGACTGCGTATAAAGAGCGGCCGTCGCCTTGGTTCACCACGGCGCAGTTCGCTGGAAGCTGCTCGCCGACGATTCTTGCGTAGGAGTGGATCCTCCCGTCTAGCGGAACCTGCTGGAGGTTGTACCAAGGTTACGCGCATAAGATCTCCAACGTTCGCCGAAGCGGCGACTCGGATCTATGGCCCATTCCCAAAATGGGTATCGGGATAAGACCGTGTCGCCAGGCATCCTACTGCGCCACAATGCAACTTAATTGCGGCCTCGATACCTGGGAAACACAATTAGGATAACTATTCTGTGCAGGCAATAATTTCCTCGCGAACATTCAGGATGCGGTTATGAGCGAGAACATGTAGTGCTTCTGGTCACCTGGCCCTAAGCCTACATAAGATCCATGCCGATCGAATTGCAGGGTGCCGTGGAGAATCCCGGTGATCCTGTAGGTTCGACCCTTCTTGAAATCGGGTTTAAGCGGCCCCTGAAACCACAAAACTAACTCCTCAGGGTTAAATTCAGGAATCTCTCCGCCTCCGTCTTTCTGGATCAGCTCGCCTTTGTACCACACGGTCACCTCAGTCAGCGTATTTTTCAATTTGGCTCTATCCTTTCAAGATCACTAAGGCGGCAGAAACCACGCGTTCTTTCTGTTCAAGAGAGTAAGTATTCTCCGGAAGAGCCCGTGGAACTTCCCTTCGCATGATTGACGTCCATCAGCCGCGACGGACACATCGGGATTGACGCGGCGAGTTACTGCTGGGGGCCAAACATGAGCATGTAACTGAAATCGGCGCTCACCTTCGGAGAGCCTGCAAGGTTCGCGTAGCTGTGGCATTTCATGCAACTGTACATTGGGCCCGCCGGCAGGAATGTTTCCTGGACGGAGTTGCCGAGCTGTGCCGGCTTTGCTCCGGTTCCTGCTTCACCAACCCACTGAGTGCTGATGAGCTGATAGTAAGCCCAGGGCGTTCCCGCCAGCATCTTTTGAAAGTCGGAATTCAGGCTCTGTGCTGAAGTCGGGGTTACGGCAACGACCTGCGCCGGCGAATAGTTTGGTTTGCCCCGAGCATTCAACTCCAGCGCGGTGGTTGGATTGGCAACTGTAGGTTTGTCCGGGGGGCATTGACTGGCCGGGCAACTTGAGTTGTAGAACGATTTTGTATCGTTTTCCACTTGTTCAAACGTGGACCAAATCCAGTTATGCTGCAGGCTTGTCTTATGAATAATGTGGAGACCCACCAGACCAACCGTAACCGGATTTTGACCCGGGCTTGGGGCCCCGTCGGCGTCGTTGTAGACGATTGCCGATGTGGTGAAGAAATGACTGGCGTCGTCACCAACTCCCAGAACCTTCCAGGCGGATTTAAATTCAATGGCGCCGGTGGGTTTAACGGGAAACGATGGGATGCCCGCGCTCTGTTGGCCCGCTTTGGTCCAGAGGGTTTTGCTCATGATGTAGTTGTACTCATCCTGGTTCATGGCTACCGTAAAGCGGGCCCATCGCCCGTTCTGATCCACCAGAATGTCGCCGGTCGCCTGCAGAATCTCGGGGAGGTGGGGAGCTCTGGCCTGCAGCGACTGCGCGCAGGAGTGCTGCTCGGTCTATGGCCTTCGCGTCGTGGTGCAGGAACAGCGTGACCTCCGGATGTTGGCTCGCAAGCGCGCGAACCTTCGGCGGCAGCTGAGCCAAACGGTAGGCGCGCGCGGCGGCAAGCTGCCTCTTGCCGGCCTCCGCGCCGGCCTTCAGCAGTTTAGCGTAAGACGCGCCGAAGCACCATCCGGCCGGCTGCTGGCCGGACGGAACGAAGACATCGCCGTCCTGAAGATAGGTCGTCCACACTGGTGGAACCTGGTTTGGCGCAGAAGTGAGGATGCTCAGGCTGGTATCGGCCGCGCTGGTTCCCTGGCCGGAGGGCCAATTTACTGCCAGGAAGGTGATCCAGGAGTAGAGGTCCAGCGCTCCCTGCAGCGGTGTTCCCTTAAAGTCCGACGGGGTTACCGCGCAAGTGCTGTCAATAACAGTTGGCGTGGGCGGAATATCGCTGCTTGATTTGGCCCAATCCGAGCAGGTAACCGGCTGTTGAGCATGAACTGCGATTGGAGTCGATAAGCGGCTGCCAAATTGAGCTAGGAGGACCGATATCGCAAGCAGGCCGACGCCGCGAAAGAGCTTTTTCCATTGGGATGTTCTGGGCCGCATAAGTTTCTCCCTGCATTCACGGTTTCCGATCAGGATGGTTCTTCAATCGAAGGTGATTATCAGGTGATGAGTTTATGCGAAGGCTTCGGAGTTATCCGTTACTTATCTCCCAGATAATATCCTGCGACTGTCCTTTTTGGGTCTCTAACAGTAAAGGCCTCTCGACATTATGTCAAGATGTAAATTTCATATGCTGCCCTAACTTATAAAGCGGTAACGCAATAAGACATCTTTCCTAACAAGATACTTCGAAGGCACGGGTTACTCCCGCTTAGTAGCATTCTGACGGGTGAGGTTGTTCAGGCTGCTCAGGAGTCCGGAGTAACGCTTTCGTGACTGGTCATTCCTTACTGCGATGCCGAGAGCTTTTGTCTGCCCGATCACGACGAGCAAGCGCTTTGCGCGAGTGATCCCGGTGTAGATGAGGTTGCGTTGGAGCAGCATGTTGCATGGCCACCGTTATCACCACCAGGAACTCCGAACCCTGTGCCTTGTGAATGGTCACCGCGTAAGCCAATGACACCTCGTCAAGTTCGCTGAATTCGTATTCCACGCATGCGCTCAGGATTTCGCCTGTGGGCTCCTCCTACGCTCACGGTTTTCAAATTCCTGAACTTATTATAGCGTCCGTCGCAAAGGCTGGGAGCTTGCATATGGGGGTTGCATCCAGAGGACGTGCTCGAGAATTGCAGCCGACGACACAGCTCAAGTCCGAAAGCCCTGCGCAGATTTTTATCTGAGTTTCTTTTATGGGGCTTGACGAACATACCGGTCTCACGTATTTTTAATTTGGATTTTTGATTCGGTGACTTTCACAGAGCGCTCCTAAAGCGCGGAATGCCTCTTCTCTTCCCCTTCTGACTGCTAACAACTTAATACAGTATTTACAGGGATAGTCCAAAATCTGAGGGTCATGAGCTGAACTGTGGCGCGGGTCAGATCATCATCATTTCTGTCCCAGAAAACAGGCGGAACATCGTGCGCTGCTATGGTTCAAAAGCAACACCATTTGTAGATAGTTGAAAATGAGGGTCGCCTTCCACGTCGAAATTAACAACTTGTTAACAAATGCGAAATCAACTTTCGTAAGTCTCTGCTCTTGACTGTTGAGCCTAAGCAACGACCCTTGGCGATTATTCAGGTAACTCTGACGATTTGGGGATGTTTGCAGACATCTATTCGGTGAATAGAAATCTATGCAACTGTTGGACGGCAATCGAAAGGACTTCGAGAAGCGGTTCAATGATCTCGCTCCGGCTGCGAAGCAACTCTTACGGGGCAGTGCGGTGGCGCTCGCGTACAGTGGGGGGAGCTTCAACGCTTCTGGCGTCATTTTCTATTACGATGGAACGGGCGCAAGTTACATCCTAACCGCGAAGCACAATCTCCTCTTGGGCCAACCATTCAAACCAGGAGAGACGCCAGCTCCGTCCACGTTCGTGCAAGACTTTACCAACAAGGTCAAGATCCTTTACGGCTTTGTGGACTTCACGAACAAGGCTCCCAAATCGGCGGATTTCGATAAAAGCGCGAACAACGGTGGAAACAACCAGATCTTCGGCAGCCCCGATGAAGACAACTGGACCTATGACGTCATGATGGTGAAGTCCATGGACGCGGCGCTGCTGGACCAGGCCAAGCTGTGCGCCGTCGCCAAGTCTCAGGGTGAATTGGACATTCTGAGCGCGAGACTCGCCCTACAGGGGCTCGCGCTGAAGCGCGCGTCAAAACACGAATACATTCAAACAGGTTGCGGCTATTCCCACGACAACAGGCCGGTTAGCGACAAATATCTAGGGAAATTTCAAGTGCGTTATACCAATCCCAACGCGAACGTCATTGCCGAGGAAGTGTACGAGTACTACGAGAAAGAGAAATTTAATCAGGTCAACACGAACATTGCTATGTTAGAGGCCGACAACGATAATTCCACCGCTCCCGGAGATTCAGGGGGAGCGCTCTTCCAGTTGGACAAGAACAAAGCCACGCCGGAGATCTTCCTGTTGGGTGTGACCTTCGGCGCCAACCAAAGCCTCGTGAAGAACGAGGTCGTGCCGGACCTGCCGATCCAAGTCAATTCATCGAGCTACCTTGCAAAATTTATCTGTGATGCATTTCCAAACTCGACGGGCTGCTAATTTATGTCGACTCTACCCGAAGCCTTGGGACCCGAAGTCACCAACCTTGGTGAATTAATCGGCATTCTTAACTCCGAAGGCGACTTCGACGCCAGCTGGTTCTCGAATGTGCTCAGCGAGCTCGAGCAAATGCCGGAGCGTTTGCCGCAGCTACTCACCCTGGTTGACCAGGTGTTTGGTCCCGCGCAGGCTGACGGCCCTGCCGTGTTCCCTGGCGCGCAATGGTATTCGATCAAGAAGCCGTCCGACGGCACGCCCACGCGCTTTTTCCTGGTGACGCCGAAAAATACCTTAGGAATCACCAAAGGGACCATAGGCATCGGCGTCCTCAACCCCTTCGCGATCCAAGACCTGGTGTTCAACGCCTACGGATTCGCTCCTTTGTTTGAGTTGTCGACTACTGCGCAGCCGGTCTTTCTGCTGGGCAAGGACCCGCTGAACGCCGGCGTCATTGCGACCTCAAAGAGTCCGTTTCAGGCCCAGGGCAACGTCACCTTCACAGCGCTGAGACTCACCGTCAGCATTTTCCTCGAAAACAAAGCTCCCATTGGGGAACTGGCCTTCGAGGATCTAACTATCAACGGCCATTCCGCTCCAAAGGATAAATCCACCTACACAACACTCGCCGCTCTGGTCGACAACATCTCTGAAGTGGCCGAGTGGATCATCGCAGTTTTTCTTCAGGGTACCTATTGGCTAAACACCTATCTCGGAAGTTCGGACTACACCGTCGGCAGCCTCTTAGCCGCAGCCTGTCTGCTCCAGGTGGCCGACGCGAAAAAGGGCACCTATCAACTCAATCTTGATTATTTGAAGAAATCCTCGACTAACGGGAAGGTTATCGTCGAGAACTTCCTGTTCAAGCTGATGGACCTGTTGTCTAACTCCGATAAACCCCTGATTCCGATTCCAGCCGGCGCGCCGGGCAGCGGAATCTTCATCGTGAAGCAGGCGGCCGGCGGCGGAGCCAGCAATTACGGACTGCGCCTGGTAATTCAGGACCTGAAGGTGGGAGGCGCCAAGCCGCCTCTGGCACTTGCCGCGCCGGTTCGAAAATCGAAGGCCGAATATTCCATACAGATCGGCAAGTGGCTCGGCAAGGAGACCGACGCGAACTCCTGGGTCGCGCGCTCGCTGGGCGAAAGCAAGGATTTCCCTCTCCCAGGCGTCTCGGTTTATCTGCTGAGCAGCACCACCTTAGCCACCGATTGCTCCTCCGGCGGACCGTCGCTGACCTTCGCTCCCCACGTCGAGCTGATCAGCCTCGGGCTGGATGTCACGCGCGCCGACCAGCAGCCGCTGTTCAGCGTCAAGGGCTACGTGATGAGCGGCGCGGAGCTGCGAATTTACCTCAAACAGCTCGACGGACAGTTCACTTTCGGAGCCGCCGGCAGCCTGGATGGGCTCGGCGTACCCCTCGGTCCTAGCTTCGGCGCGGCCACGCAGGGCCCGGACACAAACAAGGTCGCGCAAAGCCTGCTCGAATCCGGAGAAGGAAAAGGCGGCGAAGCAGAGCCGGGCGGCGACCAGGATTCGGTCAATCCCTCCTTTGGAGTCTCGCTCGGATTCGTTCAGGGCGGCACTTTAGTCGCCCAACTCTACGACAAAGACGGCGCAGCAGCCGAACAGGTGGTCATTCCGATCCAGCGCGCTCTCGGGCCCCTCCAGTGCGACAAGCTCGGCCTCGGCTGGGTGCAGGACACCAACGATTCGAGTAATGATCGTCTCTCCCTCCTGTTTGAGGGCGGCCTCAAGCTGGGTGGCCTGAACATTCAGTTATTCGGCCTCTCGATCGGCATTCCCGTAACCGCGCCCGGCGATTTTTCGAAATACGCGTTGGACCTCGACGGCCTCGGCATCACCCTGACTTCGCCATCAGTCGAGCTGAGCGCTGGGTTTGTCAAACTGCCCAAGGATCCGAAAGCTGAGCCTCCGCGCAACTATGTCGAGTACAACGGACTCGCGCTGCTCAAGGCGGGGACGTTCGCTGTGGCCGCGCTCGGCTCCTACGCCTATGTGCCCGATTCCGACACCAGCGATACCGGCTACGCCTCGCTTTTCATCTTCGGGATCCTCAACGGCACAATCGGAGGTCCGACGTTCTTCTTCGTCACCGGTCTCGCCGCCGGATTCGGCTACAACCGGCGTTTGCTTCTGCCCGACCAGGACGGCGTCCCTGAATATCCGCTAGTCGCCGGCGCGAGCGACCCCGCCAGGCTTGGCGCAAAACAAAACCCCGCCGGTGGCTGGGAAGCTCCCAATCCGGCGACGGCTCTCAGCAAGCTCGGCCAGATCGTTCCGCCGGAGCGCGGCCAGTACTGGCTGGCCGCAGGTGTCCGCTTCACCAGCTTCAATCTGATCAACTCGACCGCCCTGCTGGTAGTGTCGTTCGGCAACAACCTGGAAATCGCCATACTCGGTCTTTCCTGGATGAGCTTGCCGCCTCCGCCCACCCCTGGCGCTTCCGTGCCGGCAATCAAATACGTCTATGCCGAGCTCGGCATCATGATCAAGATTCTGCCGTCACAAGGGATTTTCAGCGCGACGGCGATTCTCTCGGCGAACTCCTTCGTGATAGATCCGGCGTGCAAGCTGACCGGTGGATTTGCGTTCTATGTCTGGTTCGGAAGCAACGATCATGCCGGCCAGTTCGTACTGACCCTGGGCGGTTATCATCCTGATTTCAAGCCACCCGATTTCTTCCCCAAAGTCCCCAGGCTGGGCTTCAACTGGCCTCTACCCGGAAACGTCACCATCAGCGGCGAGGCGTATTTCGCGTTGACACCTTCGGCGGTGATGGCCGGCGGAGGTTTGCAGGTCCTGTATCACAGTGGCGACCTGAAAGCTTGGTTCAAGGCCGAAATGGATGCCCTGATCGTATGGGCGCCGTTCCACTATCAGCTTCAGATTCAGGTCAGCCTGGGCGCGTCGTATCGCGTGGACCTGTTATTCGTCACTAAGACTTTCAAGGTGGAGCTCGGCGCAAGCTTGAAAGTCTGGGGTCCAAAAATGGGGGGCGAGGTGCACGTTTCCTGGTACATCATCTCGTTCACCGTGGGTTTCGGAGCCGGCAGGAGTGGCAACCCGCCGCCGCTCGATTGGACCAACCCGAATGGTACCGGATTCGCCCAGACACTGTTGCCGCACAAAACAGTTGAGCCGAAGACTGCAGCTTTAGCTGCTACGGTTGAGCCTGCCGGCATCTACACCATCGTCATCAGCAACGGCTTGCTCAAGACCTTCACCGTCGGAGCGGCGACCATCTGGGTGGTCCGTGGGAATCACTTCACGTTTTCGGCAGTGACGGACATCCCTACGACTTTGGTCGAAATTACGCCAGTGCCCAGTGAAAAGGCTAAGACCAAATTCACGCCACAGGACTCTTGTGGCGCAGGGACAGATTACTTCGTCTGTGTCCGTCCCATGAACGCGACGTTGTCCGCTTCCGTATTCACGCTCACGCTCACCGACAACGTCACCCACTCGACGTTTGACCTGGCAGGCAGGTTCGACTTCGATCTGGTCTGCCGCAAGGTCGAAGCCGCCAAGTACGGACGCCCCCTCGGCGAGAAGCCTCCGGAGCCCAACGAACTGCTGCCCAATCGCCTGATGGGAATCGAGAACGTGACGCCGAAAGCTCCCGTGCTCACGCCCAGCGGCACGGGACTGTTGAAGATTGACATCGCCACCGCGTTCATCTACGACACGGTCGACGATGAGCCGCCGTACAATCCGCATCATCTGCCCTTGAGCACCAGCGAGAAACCCTCCGGCCCGGTGCCGCATGTGGATCCGGATGCCATCAAAAATATTCACGACACGTTGATGAACGCGGGCGTAGTGCAAGTGCGCAACGAGATCTTCGCGGCCGTGAATCTGTTCGGCATCAATCCCATCACCAACGGTGCCCTCGATATCTATGCGGCCAATCCGGGTGCGGTGCTGGCGGGCAATCCGCTCATCCTCAAAGGAGCAGCGTGATGAGCGACACCGTCAAAGTAGACGTCACTTTTTACGATAGCTACGTGCCATCGGTCAAAGACGGTGAGTATACGCTCACCGTCACCCAGGCGCTCACCTCCGACAACCCGAACGTAAAAAGTCCACCGGAGCCGCCCGTATCGCAGACCTTTTTCATTCGCGGCCCGCGCTTCAGCGTGGACCCTGCGGATATTCATCGCATGTTCCCGCCGCCTACCAGCACTGGCATCTGGGCGGAATTCCTGCCGATGATTGTCTTCAACAAACGTTCCCTGCCATGGGAACGCCGCATGCAGTTCGCAGTGCCCGATCCGGAGGAATATCCGTGGCTGGCGCTGCTGGTCTTCACCCAGGACGAGCTGCAAATGCCCCAGGGCGAGCCTCCTCCGCCCCCAAATAGCCAGGCCAACCCGACCCGCGTCGCTTCGTTTCCGCTCACAGATGTTGTACATGCGGTGTGGGAGGGGAAACCGACTAAAGGTCCGCCTCCTGGAGTTATCGGACCCACTATCACGCTCGCCGACGATGAGGATCCGAACGAGATTTACGTCAACGTGATCGATGTCTCTGCCGGCACTTTCGCCAACCTGATGCCGACCGTGAAGGATCTTGGCTACCTGACGCATGTCCGCGAAGTATCGACCGAAAACAAGGAGCCGCAAAACGCCGTGCACGACGGCTGGTATTCGGTGATGATCGGGAATCGCTTCGCAGTGCCCCCGCAATCTGAGCCACTGCGCACGAACGTGGTGCATCTGGTTTCGCTCGAAGGACTGGAGCAGTATATCGGTGTCGACGCGCCCATCACCCCACCCGGTCCGGTTCGTCTGATTTCTCTCTCTAGCTGGATCTTCAAATCGCTGCCGGTCCCGCAGGAGAACTTTCGCGAGCTGATGCTCCACCTGATTACCGCGTCAAGTGAGCAAGGTACGGACCTGTTGATTCGCCTGCCGGTCAACAACGCCGCTGAAGCCCAGTCCGATGCACAGAAGAGCGCGCTCGATCGTCTCCACCGCGGCTATCTCCCAATGAGCTACGCGACCCTTACGGGTGAGTCGACCTTCGCGTGGTATCGCGGACCTCTCGCGCCGGTCGTCACCGAACGATTCCTCAACGTGACCGGCGCCGTCTCGCCCCTTAATCTCCAGGCGCCCCTCAACACCTCCGAGGCGATGGTCTACGAACCGCTCACCGGCCTCTTCGATCAATCCTACGCAGTAGCCTTTCAGACTGGACGATCACTCGCGTTAGCCGATCTGCCCTTCGCGACCACTCTCTTCCAGTGGCGCCGCGACGCTCACGCCATTGTCGATCTGCTGATGGAGCATCTGCGGTCCCCGCACCTCCAAGGCATCCTGCGAACCCTGGGAATCTCGGACGCAAGCACCGTCGGCGACCTCAATCGACTGCTCGACACGGACCTGGTGTCGAATGCCTTCCTTTCCTACCTTGCGAAAAATTTCAGCGTAACCGTCTCGAAGCGCGTCGGTCTCTCAAGCGGCGTTACGCCGGTCGACGCCGACCAGCTCCCGCCCGATCCGCCGACGCCCGCCGATCTGGCCGAGCTAATGCGGCGTCCCGCCGTCGTCTCTCTGCTACGCCAGCGCAGCGGTCTTGAAGCCCCCGAGGGAACTGCTACTCTACCTGCCACCAGCATCATGCCGCAGTCGATCGTCGACTGGCTGTGTCAAGCAGCTCTGCTCTACGGCGTACCCTTCAACAATCTCGTCCCCAGCGCGCGTATGCTCCCTGAGGAATCCATCCGTTTCTTTTACCTCGATTTCAACTGGATCGACGCGCTGCTCGACGGCGCGCTCAGCGTCGGCATCCAGTCGAGCCGTGACGCTCTTTTTCACCAGTTGATGCGCGACCCCTTGCATCGAGCCGTCGACGGTACGCTCCACCAGGTTCGCCAGCGCCTGCGCAAAGTGCAAGTGACGGCCGCCATTGATCCAATCAGTTCGATGTCGGGCTTCGTCCTGCGCTCCGCTGTCGTCTCCGGATGGCCTGGACTGGAGGTCCGCGCTTTCTCCGATGAATCCAGGACCAACCTCATTATGCCCCTGCGTATCGACCGCATCTCCCCGAGCGTGATGATCGGCATTTTCCCCGAAGTTCCCGTCGCGATCGAGCTGAACGAGCCCTCCGAAGGCTTAGTCTTCGGCCGCGAAGATGAAGGCGTCTCGCTCCGCTATCTCCCCGGAACGCAAGGCTCGACCCCGTCCAACATCGGCGAACTGATCCAGCCTCCCATATGGCTCACACCCGCTGAGGTCGATGCTCTCCGCCGACCCAACCCGCCCGGCAGCGGAGCTCTCAGATTCGCGAACGGCCTGGTCGACGCGCTTGCGAAAAAATTCCCCGGAACCCCACCCTCGCTAAGCCCGGCATCGCTCGGCGTCGAAATGGTCAAAGTGCCACAGCAGATGCTGTTCCTTCCAGTTCTCGTAAACGGAGGTCAACAGTAATGGCGAGCGATCAAACCAGTCTCATCGTTCCCGTCGCTCTCGACGCCTGGGTGGTAACCTCGCAGAACACGCAGGGCCTAGCCTGGTATTACGCCGACTATCAACGGCTCAGGCAGTTCAAGAGTCCCATCCCCGCTCCCTTCGACACCTCGGTAGCCGCCAAACCCTCGCCTGGCGTCCATCTCCACTGGGCGCTCCCAGACGCGCTAACCCACGGCCAGGAAGGCTCGACCGGAACCAGCTCCATCGATCTTGCGGGCTCCCTGGACGTGATTCCCTTAGCCCTTCCGGGCGCGACAGGCACTGCTCCCATCGGCGCACGCCTCACCGTCCTCACTCCCGATGGAGCAAACGCCGTCACCGTGATCGTCAAGAAAGCCGTCGCTAAGGGCGACACCGCGATCAGCATTCAGGCGCACGATTTCGTCCCGGTATTCCCGCCCGGCAGCGTGATTCGCCCCAACTCACCCGGCGTCGATTTTCCCTACGTACCCAACCGTTGGCTCATCTCGCGTTTTCGCAATGACAGCGGCCAATGGAAGTGCAAGACCTGGGTAGTCCGCAGCGACTATCTCACGACGCCAGCCTCGGTCGCCGGCACGACCGCGGCTGTCTTGTCTGGATCGCAAAGCTCCATTCCGATCGTCGCTCCTGGCATCACCCGAGCCTTATTCGCAGGCCAGAGCCTCGAAATCACCAGCCCCGATCTCTTCAGCTCAGCCATCGTCAGGACCTCCCAGGACGTCCCTCAAGGCGCGACTGCGATTCCGATCGTCACTCACAATTTCATTCCCTCCCTTGCCGCCGGAAGCACAGTGCGCCTGACCGCAACCAGTGCATTTCTCAATCCCGATCAGCCCACCTTCATGGCTGCTGAGCCCGGCAAGAGCACCGTCTTCGAAATTCGCACCGCACGCATCGGTGCGAGCTACACCATCGACGCTTGGGAGGCCGAGGAGGACAAGGGCGGCAATCTGTTTCTCAACGCCGTCGGTCCCGGCGACGTCGCCTTTGCTGCCTTCGTGCCCCTGGTCCGCGACGTCTTCTCCTTCACCGATACCGATCTCCCGCCCGAAGGCACCGGCGTGTATCACTACACATATATGGTTACCGGCTGGTACTCCGATCCCTCCACAGCCGATCCGATGCGCGGCGTCGACGTCTTCGTTCCCGGCATCTGGAAGAGTCTCGCCGAGTGGCAAAGTCAAACCCCCGCCCAGCGCTTCGAAACCTTGCTGGCGGTCTTGCAATGGTCGACGTCGAAAATCCCTGCGACCGCTCCCTCGACCAGTTTGTATCATTCGCTCGTCGCCGATGTTCAATGGCCCTACTCCTATCCTGGCCACGCCGAGGTCGACCCCAACAACGTGCAAGTGGCCGTCGGCAACACCGCCATCGACGCCGTAGCGGCCTTGATCAACGCTTACGCGCAGAAAGAAGCCCTCGATCATCCCAACGAAAAGAACGCCTGGCTCGCCGCGGGCGAAACCCTCGCCAACCTGATGCAGGCCGCGCAATACGACCTGTTGAAGGAATACGGCAAACCCGGCGGATCGCAGCTCATCCAACAGCAGATTCACCAGGCCTGGTACGGATCGAATCCAGGCGGTACGCTGTGGGAAGTGGTCGCCATCGATCCCGACGCAAGCGGCGAACGGCCCCCATCTCCAGACCTCACGCCGGAGCAGCGCCAAGCTCTCAACCAGCAGCTCGCCGCGCTCAATACCGCGCAGGACGCCCTCGATCAGCAGCGCCGCACCCTCGCTTCTCTCCAAAGCGATCTATATATGATGTGGTGGAAAATCGGCCGCGCCAACTCCTTCGGATTCGGCGAAACCCCCATCACGACGCCGCCGTGGAATCAGTTGAAGCCGGCCATAGAAACGATCCTTTATCCCGACCTCTTCCTATCCACCTGGACCCAGTACTGCGCCGTCGCCGAAGCGCAACGCGGGTTGCCCGATGCGAAGGACGAGACCAAGGCCGCTCAGTGGGTCAACGCCAACTGGACCTTTCCCGACAACAGGACGCTCTCCGATCTCAGCCTCAAGCTCAAACCCGGATCTTTCCCGCGTTTCTGGCATCCCAATGACCCGGTAGTACTCCTCGCCGGCTTGCATCGCGCTTTCAAGCATGGACAAGACGGCCGCTTCAGTGAGGACAATACGCTCCTCTGCCGCCTTCCTGGCGAGACCATCACCGGAATCAAAATTACTGGCCAGCCGGAGGTCACCGTTGCCGCGCTCCAGGCCAAAGGCATAAACCTCGACCCCTGTGGCAGTTTCAAGAGCATCCCCTCGATCAGCTTGCTGGTGCATGAAGCCTTTCTTGCCGCTCCGCTCAATGCCTCGATCATGGCCGCGGCCCTTGGCGGCAGCGCCGAGGCCATTGAGCAAGGCATCAGCGACCTGATGCAACAAAAAGGCGGAGCCAATCAATGGATCGGAACTCCGCCTGTACCTTTCGCGCTCGAGATCTGGACGCAGGCCTGGTCGCCCCTGTTTCTCGAATGGTCGGTGCAGTATTATCCCACCGGCAAAGCCGAATTCTCGCTCGCAGATTGGACCTTCAATGGCGAACACTTCACCTGGAACGGCACCGGCTTCGATATTAACTACCTGCTTCCCTACAAAGGCCGTACCTTCCTCACGCCGCAGGCTCCGCTCCTGTTCAAGGCCAAGATCGAAAAATATCTGGAGGGAAATCCCGATATCGACACGAAGGAGCTGAAAGCTCTGATCGCCGCCGTCGCCGATTGGGACCTCATGTCGCAGTCGCTCAGCGGCTTCTCCGACCAGTTGATCACGACTTTTTCGCAGGAAGCATTTCCGCCTCCGCCGTGCGACGACATGTCCGTCCCTTGCCCGCCCGGCGCAACGAGGCCCTGCGTTACCGCCCTGATCGCCGGCCAGTTTCACGAGGTGCCGGTGCTGCAAGGCAGCGGCGCCGACGTGAATTATTTCTATCCCGTGCGCGGCGGATTGTTGACCTTCCAGAAGCTGCAAGTGGTGGACGCATTCGGCCAGACCTTCAACGCCGCCCGTCCTAACACGCCGCAAGGATTCCAGCCGTTCCTCGGTCAAGGCCTTAAGCCGACCAATCCGCCTCTCAATCTGCCCCTCGGCTCGGTGCAATTGCCACCGCGCATCATTGAAGCCACGCGTCTCGACATCCGCTTCAACTCAAACGACGGCTCGGGCCTGACGACCATCGAAAGTGCGAACCCCAACGGCATCTGCGGCTGGCTGCTGCCGAATCATTTGGATGTCGGGATCTCCGTCTACGATGACAACGGCTTTCTACTCGGCGAACTCCTGGCCTTCCCCGCGCCCAACAACTGGCGTCCTCGCCCCGGTCCTCCCGGATCGAACCCTCCGCCGCCCACTCCCTCCGATATCAGAAACCCCACACTTCGCGGGGTGGTCGTAAGCATCGCCGCGCAAACTCCCGCCGTGTTTCGCGACGTGTTGCGCACCATCGATCAGACACTCTGGATGGTCGATCCGCTCGGCGGCCGAAAGGATCAATTCCTGTCTGTGTTGATTGGTCGTCCCCTGGCCGTCGTCGCCGCGCAGCTCGCTTTGCGCGCTGATGGAAATCCCGCCACGGACCGCACCTGGGACAAAATGGTTGCGCCTCCCTACAATCCTCCGTTGAAGCCGTTTCATGACACCGGCGTCCTGACCAAGGTTCCCTTTCCCGTCCGCCTCGGCAGCCTTCAGCTTCGCGACGACGGCTTGATCGGTTACTATCTACCGCAGAAAAATTATCAGACGCTCTACACGGTGCATTACCCCGAAGAGATCAGTACCGGCGACATCTATCTCCGCCAGATCGTGAAAGACAAAGTCTTCCAGGGCGACATCTATCTCAAGCCGCAGGTCGATACCATCACAGTCGCGATGATCATCGACCCGCGAGGCAGCGTCCACGCCTACACCGGCATCCTGCCCGTAACTGCCACCGCGCTACCGGGTGGCTTGGTGGAGGATTTCATTCAAAACTTGAGAATCACCTTCCGCACCGGCCCGATTATCGCAGACCCCGGCACGCTTCGCTTACCCCAGCCCGCTGACGACCAGGGCGTATGGAATTTCCTGCAACGCGTCGCACCGCCGGTCGACTGGGAAGTCGACCCCATCGTCGATGCCGACGACCGCGCCCGCCTTCCTACCGATCAACTACAACTGCGCGAGGGTTGGCTCGAATTATCGGGCCTGAAGCGCCAATAGGATGCCAATGTTCCTTACCGCGCCCGTTCTCACCTACGACGTCAACACGGTCCCGTTCCCGCTGCTGGCCAGTGCTGAAACCGGAAACTTAAACAAGGCCACATTCACCGCGCTCGCCACCAATGCAACCGGCGGGGACGTGGTTCTCGAAGGCATCGTCGTTCAGCTCCCGGTCGGCAGCGACGCGAGCACACTGACGCTCGACCCGAGCGTGATCGGACCCGTCGCGCCTCTGGGCTGGACGCTGGCCAGTACACAAACGCCACCTGGCTTCGTGCAGTTCGTCTTCCACCCCATGTCAGGCCACGCCACCTTACCAAAAGGCCAGAGCCTGCGCTTTGTATTCAACAACATCGAGGTCAATCGGACTCCCGGCACGTTTGCCTTGGCGATCACCGAAGGCACGGGCAATTGCGTACCTCCGGATTGTCCCGTCTACACCACCCACATCACCAAGTTCCCCAATGGCTGGGGGCAGGTATCGTTTTGGGTGAGTCCGGCGAACATTCCGTATCAAGGCAGCACCACGCTGTTCTGGTCCGGTCCGCAGGGCGCCACCTACACCATCGAATACATGGCCAATGGACAAGTGGTGAACGTCCCCGTTCAGGGCGATCCGCCGCTGGGGAATAACGGCCAGTATCCGGGTCAGGGCAAGCCGGCATTAACACTCGAAACAACGACAGTTTTCACGATGAATGTCGCGCAGTCCATCGACAACCAGGAATTTCACGCTCAGCAACAGGTGACCGTTAGCGTCGGTCCGCCACCGCCGCCGAAACCGAAGATCACGAAGTTCAACGGCTCGATCAAAACCGACGGAACGAAGGTGGAACTGACGCTTTCCTGGATCACAGAGCTGGCCGATCAGATCACGATCACGAATATTAACGGCCTTCAGAAACCGAGCGACACGTTGGTCATCAAACCGACGCAGACCGATCCGCTCGCCAGCACCTACACCCTCGAAGCCCGCAAGGGAGCGGAGGCGGCCACCTCCACCATCAGCATCATCTGGACCGGATATAAGAGCGCGGCGGTTGGGTCATTCCCCTGGGATTGCGCCATTCTACCCAACGGCACGCGGTTATTTGCCACCAACGGCGTGAGCAACAGTGTTTCTGTGCTGGATCCCGTGACTTTGGCGAACGTGCCCAACTCGCCGTTTAAGGTCGACAACCCGGTTGCGATCGCGGCTTCGCCTGACAGTTCACGCGTCTATATTAACCGGATCGCTTCTCCCGCCAACAAGCTCAGCGGATACAACTCGGGCAATTTCGGCAGCGTCTCCGGTTCGCCCGTGGACAGTCAGAAGACTACATCCGGGGTGGCGGTGACGCCCGACAGCAAACGGATCTATGTTTCCGGCAATTTCGAAGTGCGGGTGTTCGACGCATCGAATATGAAGCAGGTGGGGAAGGTGAGCGTCGGCAACATAGCGCAGGGAATCGCCTTCACGCCGGATGGATCGCGAGCCTTCGTGGCGATAAGCGGAGATGCCGTGGTCTCCGTGATCGACACCGCCAAGATCCAGCAGATCGCCACCATCAAAGCCGGATCCTACCCCATCGATGTCGCCGTAACTCCGGACGGCAAGCAATTATATGTAGGCAATCAGGGCAACAGCTCGGTGTCGGTCTTCGATCCGGTCACGCTCCAGCAGTTACCAGGTTCTCCCATCGGCGTATCGGGCGGCCCGCTTCGGCTTAGTCCGTCGAGCGACGGCCGGCTGATGTTCGTGCTCAGTAACCTGGGAGCGGCGAGACTGAACGTCATCGACACGACAACGCGCACGCTGGTCGGCTCGGCCCCAACCGGCGGTTCGCCCAGTGGTCTCGCCGTCTCGCCGGATGGCCTTCGTGTTTTCGTGGTGCTCATGAGCGACAACACGATGTGGATGTTTCTGCCCTCCGCCATGGGTGGAATCGGTTAAGAAGAAACCCACTCCCCAACGTGACCAAACGAGGTGCTGATGTTTCTCACAAGGCCCATTCTCGACTACGACGTGATCACGGATCCATTCCCGCTGCTGGCAAGCGCCGAGACCGGCAACCTGAACAAGGCGAAGTTCACCGCGCTCGCCACCAACGGAACCGGCGGGGACGTGGTACTCGAAGGCATTATCGTTCAGCTCCCAGTCGGCAGCGACGCGAGCACACTGACGCTCGACCCGAGCGTCATCGGACCCGTCGCGCCTCTGGGCTGGACGCTGGCCAGCACACAAACGCCACCCGGCTTGGTGCAGTTCGTCTTCCAGCCCCAGGCCGGACACTCCGTTTTGCCCAAAGGCCAGAGCCTGCCGTTCGTATTTAACAATATCGAGGTCAATCGGACTCCTGGCACGTTCGCCGTGGCGATCACCGAAGGCACGGGGAATTGCGTACCTCCGGATTGTCCCGTCTACACCACCCACATCACCAAGTTTCCCCAATGGCTGGGGGCAGGTATCGTTTTGGGTGAGTCCGGCGAACATTCCGTATCAGGGCAACACCACGCTGTTCTGGTTTGGTCCGCAGGGCGCCACCTACACCATCCAATACATGGCCAATGGACAAGTGGTGAACGTCCCCGGTCAGGGCGATCCGCCGCTGGGAAATAATGGCCAGTATCCGGGTCAGGGCAAGCCGGCATTAACACTCGAAACAACGACAGTTTTCACGATGAATGTCGCGCAGTCCATCGACAACCAGGAATTTCACGCTCAGCAACAGGTGACCGTTAGCGTCGGTCCGCCACCGCCGCCGAAACCGAAGATCACGAAGTTCAACGGCTCGATCAAAACCGACGGAACGAAGGTGGAACTGACGCTTTCCTGGATCACAGAGCTGGCCGATCAGATCACGATCACGAATATTAACGGCCTTCAGAAACCGAGCGACACGTTGGTCATCAAACCGACGCAGACCGATCCGCTCGCCAGCACCTACACCCTCGAAGCCCGCAAGGGAGCGGAGGCGGCCACCTCCACCATCAGCATCATCTGGACCGGATATAAGAGCGCGGCGGTTGGGTCATTCCCCTGGGATTGCGCCATTCTACCCAACGGCACGCGGTTATTTGCCACCAACGGCGTGAGCAACAGTGTTTCTGTGCTGGATCCCGTGACTTTGGCGAACGTGCCCAACTCGCCGTTTAAGGTCGACAACCCGGTTGCGATCGCGGCTTCGCCTGACAGTTCACGCGTCTATATTAACCGGATCGCTTCTCCCGCCAACAAGCTCAGCGGATACAACTCGGGCAATTTCGGCAGCGTCTCCGGTTCGCCCGTGGACAGTCAGAAGACTACATCCGGGGTGGCGGTGACGCCCGACAGCAAACGGATCTATGTTTCCGGCAATTTCGAAGTGCGGGTGTTCGACGCATCGAATATGAAGCAGGTGGGGAAGGTGAGCGTCGGCAACATAGCGCAGGGAATCGCCTTCACGCCGGATGGATCGCGAGCCTTCGTGGCGATAAGCGGAGATGCCGTGGTCTCCGTGATCGACACCGCCAAGATCCAGCAGATCGCCACCATCAAAGCCGGATCCTACCCCATCGATGTCGCCGTAACTCCGGACGGCAAGCAATTATATGTAGGCAATCAGGGCAACAGCTCGGTGTCGGTCTTCGATCCGGTCACGCTCCAGCAGTTACCAGGTTCTCCCATCGGCGTATCGGGCGGCCCGCTTCGGCTTAGTCCGTCGAGCGACGGCCGGCTGATGTTCGTGCTCAGTAACCTGGGAGCGGCGAGACTGAACGTCATCGACACGACAACGCGCACGCTGGTCGGCTCGGCCCCAACCGGCGGTTCGCCCAGTGGTCTCGCCGTCTCGCCGGATGGCCTTCGTGTTTTCGTGGTGCTCATGAGCGACAACACGATGTGGATGTTTCTGCCCTCCGCCATGGGTGGAATCGGTTAAGAAGAAACCCACTCCCCAACGTGACCAAACGAGGTGCTGATGTTTCTCACAAGGCCCATTCTCGACTACGACGTGATCACGGATCCATTCCCGCTGCTGGCAAGCGCCGAGACCGGCAACCTGAACAAGGCGAAGTTCACCGCGCTCGCCACCAACGGAACCGGCGGGGACGTGGTACTCGAAGGCATTATCGTTCAGCTCCCAGTCGGCAGCGACGCGAGCACACTGACGCTCGACCCGAGCGTCATCGGACCCGTCGCGCCTCTGGGCTGGACGCTGGCCAGCACACAAACGCCACCCGGCTTGGTGCAGTTCGTCTTCCAGCCCCAGGCCGGACACTCCGTTTTGCCCAAAGGCCAGAGCCTGCCGTTTGTATTCAACAACATCGAAGTCAATCGGACTCCTGGCACGTTTGCCGTGGCGATTACCGAGGGCTCAGGGAATTGCGTTCCTCACGATTGTCCCGTCTACCCCACCCACATCACCAAGTTCCCCAATGGTTGGGGGCAAGTATCGTTTTGGGTGAGTCCGGCGAACATTCCGTATCAGGGCAACACCACGCTGTTCTGGTCCGGTCCGCAGGGCGCTACCTACACGATTCAATACATGGCGAATGGGAAGGTGGTGAACATCCCGGCACAGGGCGATCCGCCGCTGGGGAATAACGGCCAGTATCCGGGTCAGGGCAAGCCGGCATTAACACTCGAAACAACGACAGTTTTCACAATGAATGTCGCGCAATCGATCGACAACCAGGAATTTCACGCTCAGCAACAGGTGACCGTTAGCGTCGGTCCGCCGCCGCCGCCGATACCGAAGATCTCGAAGTTCCACGGCTCGGTCGCCATGGACAGATCGCAACTGCAGTTGACACTCTCCTGGATCACGGAACGGGCCGATCAGATCACGATCACGGGCGTCCCCGGGCTTCAGCCAACCAGTGGAGAGATGATCATCCGACCGTCAACTAATGATCCGCTCCAAAGCAGCTACACGCTTGAGGCCAGAAGCGGGCAGAACAAGGTAACCTCTACCGTCAGCTTCATCTGGACGGAAAACAAGCGTGTGCCGGTCGGAGAATACCCCACGCAGTGTGCGATTTTGCCCGATGGCAGCCGGTTATTTTGCACGAGCTACCTGTCCAACAAGGTCTGGACTCTCGATCCAGTGAAACTGACGAACCTTGCGGGGCCGTTCGGGGTCTTTCGCGCATATTCGATCAAGGCCTCGCCAGACGATGCTTGTGTTTACGTCACGGAAGGCCCGCCCGACTGCAAGCTCAGCGGGTACGACCCGATCACTTTCAAGGCCGTATCCGGTTCGCCCGCGCCCACTGGGACCCTTCATCGATATCTGGCGGTGACGCCCGACAGCAAGCGGATCTACGTTTCCGGAGGATTAGACGAAGGAGTGCTGGTGTTTGAAGCATCGCGCCTGAAGCAGGTAGCAAAAGTGAACTTAGCCAGACCGGCGCGCGGAGTTGCCTTCACACCGGACGGATCGCGGGCTTTCGTCGCCATGGGACAGGAAGGAGTGGTCTCGGTGATCGATACGGAGAAGCTTATCGAGATTAAGACCATCCCTGTCAGTAGCTTCACGTTTATCCAAGATGTCGCTGTAACTCCCGACGACAAGCAACTGTACGTTGCCGACAGTGATTCGGTGCGGATTTTCGATCCGGTCACATTCCAGCAGTTCAAGGAATCGCCGATCAGGGTCTCGGGCCTGGGTTACGGGGCGTATCTTGAACCGTCGCGTGACGGCCGTTTGATGTTCGTGCTGGGTGCCAGCCTGAGCGTCATCGACACAACGACGCGCACGTTGGTGGGATCGTCCAGGACCTTTTGTACTTATTCCACCGGTCTGGCTGTCTCTCCGGATGGACTCCGGGTTTTCGTGGTGGCTGTGACAGGGATAGCCAGAGACTCCAATGCCGAGATGTTGACGTTTCTGCCCGCCGCCATAGGTGGAATCGGTTAATTAAGAAGGAACCCGCTCGCCAATGTGACCAAATGAGGTGCCGATGTTTCTCACCGCTCCCGTTCTTACCTACGACGTCAACACGGTCCCGTTCCCGCTGCTGGCGAGCGCTGAAACCGGAAACTTAAACAAGGCCACATTCACCGCGCTCGCCACCAACGGAACCGGCGGGGACGTGGTCCTCGAAGGCATCGTCGTTCAGCTCCCCGTCGGCAGCGACGCGAGCACACTGACGCTCGACCCGAGCGTCATCGGACCCGTCGCGCCTCTGGGCTGGACGCTGGCCAGCACACAAACGCCACCCGGCTTGGTGCAGT
>Ga0210386_10000917_pt1 | contig 26849 bp, 26 predicted proteins | sample IncBWH32OmetaG_FD_160091 | JGI IMG/M metagenome (GOLD analysis project Ga0210386, IMG submission 160091) | Forest soil microbial communities from Barre Woods Harvard Forest LTER site, Petersham, Massachusetts, United States - Inc-BW-H-32-O ...
AGTGCATCCAATCCGCGATTGACGAACGGGTCATACACCGTGCCCACCGGCAGCAGCCGTGCGCCATTCATCCCCGGTGCCAACCCCGCCGCGCCCAGCAGCAGGAACAGGTTCTGCTCCGCGATACCCAGCTCCACATGCTGGCCTTTCGGTGACATCCCCCAGCGCTGCGCGCTCGCCAGCTTCGCGTCGCGGAACACATCATTCCGCGTGTGCCGATCGAAGATGCCACGCCGGTTCACCCAGGGTCCGAGGCTGGTGGACACGGTCACATCCGGGCTGGTGGTCATGATGTGCTCGGCCAGCGGCTTCAACTCGCCCTGGCCGCGACCAATCTCGGCCAGGATGTCGCCGAACCCCGCTTGCGTCGACGTCTTGCGCCCGGCCAGTCTCGCCACCGGCAACGTCGCCGGAACCGGAACGATTGGTGCGGTTAGCGTCCGGCCCTCGGGCGTCAGCTTTTCAGCAAATGGGCAGGCGGACAGGAACGCCTGCAACTCCTCCGCGCTTGCATCCAGCCCCTCGAACGGGTCCCACTCACGCCCCGGTCGGATTGCCATCGCCGACCGGAACACCTCCATCTGTTCCTTCGTCATCAACCCGGCATGATTGTCCTTGTGACCCGCAAACGGCAGCCCCATTCCCTTGATCGTGTAGGCAATGAAACAGGTTGGTTGATCACCTTCGGCCGCGGCCGCGCGGAACGTCTCAATCAGCGTCTCGATGTCATGCCCACCCAGATTGGTCATCAATGCGGCCAACTCATCGTCCGATAGCGGATCGATGATCGCGCGCAGTCCCTTCGATCGCGCCAGATCCGCCAGCACCGCCTGCCGCCACGCCGCACCGCCCTGGAACGTCAGCGCCGAATACAGCGAGTTCGGGCAATCATCGATCCAGCTCCGTAACGCCTCGCCGCCCTCGCGCGCGAATGCCGCCTCCAGCTTGCGACCATACTTGATGGTAACGACGTTCCAGCCCATGTCGCGGAACAGGCCCTCGATGCGGCCGAACAGCCTATCGGGTACCACTGAATCCAAACTTTGGCGATTGTAGTCGATCACCCACCACACATCGCGAACGTCGTGCTTCCAGCCCTCCAGCAGCGCCTCGTAGATATTGCCTTCGTCCAGCTCTGCATCGCCTGCAATGGCAATCTGCCGCCCCGCCGGCAGCCCCTCGCGCGCCAATCCGTGCAGCCGCGCATAATCGGCCATCAGCGCCGCGAACGTCGTCATCGCCACGCCCAGCCCAACCGATCCGGTAGAGAAATCAACTTCCGGCCCGTCCTTTACCCGACTGGGATAGGGTTGCACCCCACCCATCGCGCGCAGGCCCGCCATCTTCTCCACTGTCTGCCGGCCGAACAGATAGTTGATGGCATGAAACACTGGCCCAGCGTGCGGCTTCACCGCGATGCGGTCCTGCGGCCGCGCGATCTCGAAATACAGCGCGGCCATGATGGAAATCACCGACGCGCAGGACGCCTGGTGCCCGCCCACCTTCAACCCATCGCGGTTCGGCCGGATATGGTTGGCGTTGTGTACCATCCACGCCGACAGCCACAGCAGCTTACGCTCGAGCTGATTGAGCAGACGCGTGCGGTGCGTGGCGGTCTCCGGTGGTGGTGCGGCGACGATGCTGCCCGGCGCGTTCATGGCGATGTGATTCCCCCGGTCTCGATCAGGCGATGCCTGATAGGGGCATAGCATAGCCTGTCGCCATGGCATGCGCACAGTCCGCTCGGCCCTGCGTGGCGGCCCGGGCAGAAGCGGCGCGATGGTCGTACTCGACCGCGATCAGCTCGGCGCCAATCGCTGCCGTGGACCGGTGCACGATCGCATAGCGCGCATGCGGCGACCCGGCTTCCGAGACATGCGGATCGCCGCTGGGATCCTGACAGGCCGAGCAGCCGACACTGCCGGGATGGAGCACGGTTGGCCCGTCGGGCAACCGCGCCGGCCGCGGCAGGTGGCTATGGCCGCACAGCACCGGCGCGGGCGCGACGCCCAGTCGCGTTGCGATGGCGGTTGGCGCGTCCAACACCAGATGGGATCTTGCGACCCGCTGGAGCAGGTAGCGGTTGTCGTCACGCGGCATGCCATGCACGGCGAGGATCCCTGGCATTACCTGTCGCGGTGGCAGACTGCGCAGCTAGGCCATGTGCCGCTCCCCCAGCGCGTGGCGCGTGTATCGATCCGTGGTGCCGCGCGGCTCATCCGCCGGGTCGGCTACCCAGCGGTCGTGGTTGCCGTGCACGGTCGGCAGGCCGAGTGCCATCAGCCGATCGCAGGTTTCCGCCGGCCACAGCGGGCCCGACACGCAGTCGCCCAGATCGATGATGCGCGTGATGCCACGCGCCGAGATGTCACCCGGCACGGCCTCCAGCGCCGGCAGATTGCCGTGAATATCGGCGATGACCGCGAACGTCTCGTTCATTGCCACAGCTCAAGGATATCACGCGTGGGTGGCCAGTTGGGTTTACCTCGGCTCGGTCGGATGTCGGCTTGCGTCCAAGATCCAACATGCTCGTCGACCACCCCGTCTCGGGCGATCGCAGGCTAGCTGCTCGCGGCCTGAGCATCCGAACGCTGCGGCGGCGCGCGCGCACCACGCAGATTCATGATGTTCTGCAACAACCCGAACCAGAATGGTGCGCCCAGTGAGATGGCAAATCCGGTAATCACCCAGCTCAGCAGCGTCCACCGGTTCCATCTCGTCCAGCCCTCGCGGTACGTACTGGTGTCCTGGCACGACACGGCCCAAGTGAGCCAACCCCGCAGGTTGTTCGGATTGGTCGGCGCGTTGGGGCAGGGCGGGTTGGGGCAGGGCGCGTTTGGGCAGGACGCGTTTGGGTTCGGCATGGTTTGCAGCGGTTCGCCGAAGAAGCTGGCACAATACATCCGGCCGATTGGCAGTGGCAGGCTCTGCAGCTGTTGGATCGCATCGTGCACCGCGGCATTATTGGCTTGCGCCGCATCCGACTGGACCGGCGTGACGGTGCCGGGCGCTTGCGTCCCGCCAACGGCCTTCGGATTCGATACCGGCACTTTGGCCACAACCTGCGCGATGATCTGTGCCCGTAATGCCGGCTGATTCCACAACGCGATCGCCATGTGCACCGAGTCGATATTCAATGTGGCCGCAATCACCAGACCCAGCGTCAGCAGGACGTGCTGGGCGAAGCGCTTGTAGATCCCGCTCAGCCGATCCATCGCGTCGTCGAACCACCCCTCGATCCGGGCACGTAATCTATCCGGATCGCCGGCCGCGTCGGCGATGAAGGCGGACAAAATCTGTTTGACGTCTCCATCGGGCAGCGTGTCAACGGTGCGCACGACCTGGTTGAATACCGGGCTCGCCGAGCTATCTCGCAACATGTCGAGCATCGCAGTGGCAAAATCGCGCGCCGATACATAAGACGGCAAATTGGTTGGTGTACCCTTGAGCAACGGATGGGTCTGTATACTGAACACGCTCAGCGCGGCCCTTGCGGTAGCGACGGCTTTCTCGGCGTCGGCAAGGTCCGCGGCAGCGCGTGAGACGACCGCCGCGGTCGTCTTGTCGACGACGTGCGCAACCACCATAGCAAGAGCGGTACTGTCCGGCCTGCGCGCTTTGATGATTGCCCCCCGGGCGGTCGCACCATCGGCCGCTGCTGCCGTCGCGGCGTCGGTCGCGCCTGTCGCTGCGGCGGTGGCGGCTTGGGTCAGGGCGGGCGTCGGGTTGGCGGCAGCGGCAGCCGCGGCGGCAAACTTGGCCGCGCTGATCGCCCTGACCGCGGCGTCGGCGGCAGTCGTTGTGGCAGTGACCGCACCGGGCACGTTGCGGGTCAGGTCCATCCAGGTCAGATGCGCGGCCAGCCATTTGCGGGGGTTCCGCCACGTGAACGAGCTTCCTGGCGCGTTGCTTAGCAGGACGCCGATGCCATGCTGCAGGTAGGTGCCGCGCCACTCGAGGACACTCGCGACGGCCTCCTTGATCGCGGAGGAAACCAATGAGGTGATCAGGTAGGTGAACATCAATCCCATGGCTACGCCGACGACGGGGATGTTCGTCACGGTGGCGTACAGTCCATCGGTGTTCATGGGTCAACTCGCCGGCGATTGAGGGGCCGTGGACAGGAGGTTCCGCGGGAGCGTCGCCAGGCAGTCGCACGAACCCGACCCCGCGCCATTGTCATGGCGCCAAGCGACATATCGTCATTTGTGTATGCCAACGGCATGCCGAGCTCCCCCAATATGCGGGAGGTCAACCCGAATAGATGCCGTAGCGGTCGGGATGCGTCAGCGCAACGACATGCGTATCATCCTAATTGCAGCGCGGGCGTGTAATGACCTTCGCGAACCAGGCTGATTATACGCAATAGCCCCGGGGATCGCTGTGGCCTATCTCACACGGCGCCGCGCGCGAGGCGGCGTACCGCGGTGGACGCATTGCGCTTGCCTTCGCCGGCGTAATCTTCGTGATACGCATCGATCCGCGCCGGATCGTAGAGATAGTTCACCATCAGCGTGGCGCTTTCCTTGGCGCCTTTCTCCGATACGTCGCCCTGCACGCTGATGCGCTCGATGCGCGCGCCATTCGACAGATGGAAATGCGCCACCGGGTCGCGCGCCCGCTTGCCGTTGGTTTCCTGCACCAGATAGCGCGCGCCGAGTCGTTCCAGCACCGGTCCCGCGGTCTTGCTCAACCCTGGCTCCCGCCACCAGCCGCGTTTGGCCAGGATCGCGGCCAGCGCCATTGCGCCGTTCTCCGCCGGCATCGCGGATATCAGACTCGTGCCTTCCTCGTCGGTCAGCAGACCGTGCGGACCCTCAGTCAACAGCGGATCGAGCCAGGTTCGAAATCCCGGGATTGGGGACAGCGTGGCAAAGGTCTTTAGGTCGCGGAACTCCGCTGACAGCAACTCCACGACGCGCTTGATCAGGAAATTGCCAAAGCTGATGCCCGCCAACCCGCGCTGGCAGTTGCTGATGGAATAGAAGATCGCGGTGTCAGCCTTGCGTGGGTCCAGCACCGGGGCCTTCTCATCCAGCAATTGCTGCACCGACCCGGTCAAGCCCTGCACCAGCGCGACCTCGACGAAGATCAACGGCTCGTCCGGCATACGCGGATGAAAGAACGCGTAGCAGCGCCGGTCCGAATCCAACCGGTTCTTCAGGTCGCGCCAGCTGCGGATCGCATGCACGGCCTCGTAGTCAACCAGCTTCTCCAGCAATGCGGCGGAGCTGGTCCAATCGATCCGGCGCAGCTCCAGAAAGCCGATATCGAACCAGGCTGCCAGCAGACCGCGCAGATCGGAGTCGAGCGCGGTCAGCAGCTTGTCGGCACGGCGGGCGCGCAGCAGGAAGGCGCGCAGGTCGACCAGGAACTTTCGCCCATTCGGGATGGTGGTGAACTGGGTCAGCAGGCGCAGCCGCGGTGCTTCCAGGGCACGGCGCAGTTCGGTGGTCGCAACGGCGCGTGCCGCCGGATCCTCGGCCTTGCGCACGGCGGCATAGGCGGTATCCACCGCTTCCGGGTCCGAATCGAAGGTGGCGAGCGTCTCCAAAAACCCGCGCCGGCCCGCGTCGTCGAGGGATCCATAGGTCTGCGCCAGTTTGGCAGCGCGGTTGCGCGCACTGACCTCCCCGCCGCGGCCGTCGAGGCAGGCGCGGATCTGTGCCTCGATACTGTCATCGGTCTCGCCGGCGACGCTCGCCGCCATGTCCCGCCAGACCAGGCCGATGCGGCGCAGCGCACGGTCGAGCAGGCCTGATGGTGCGGTGTCTGTCGGGGCATCGTTCATCAGGCTCTCCGGGTCGGGATGTGATCGGCGATCACATCGGGTTCGGCCCGCGCCGACGCAAGCGCGGGCAGCAAATCTTCCACCACCATCGCGGGGCCAGCATGCACCGCGGCCCGGCCGTGCAGATACGCGCCCGCGGCCGCCGCCTCCCACGCCGGCATACCTTGCGCCAGCAACCCGGCGATCAGGCCCGCCAGCACATCACCGGCACCCGCGGTGGCGAGCCAGGGCGGGGCTGAGGCATTGATGGCAACGCGACCGTCCGGTGCGGCGATGATGGTATCGGGGCCTTTCAACAGCAGCACAGCCCCGGTGCGCGCGGCGGCGGCGCGTGCCGCGGCAACGCGGTCGTTACCCGGCATGCCGAAGGCCCGCGCGAACTCTCCCGCATGGGGCGTCAGCACGGCCGCGCCACGCAGCGCATCGGGATGGCCAGCAAAGGCCGTGAACACATCGGCGTCGGCGACGACGCGGCGTTTGGCCCGTAGCAGTGCGGGCAGGGCGGCGCGTGCTGCGTCTGGTCCCAGGCCCGGCCCGCAGATCCACACCTCGCGACGGAGGTCGTCCAGCAACTCCGGCAGCGGCGCCTCGGTCACCAGCAGACCAGGGGCGCCGGCGCGATACACATCGCCACGCTCCGTGGCGGCGATGCTGACCAGTCCGGCCCCGATATGGCGTGCGGCGTCGGCCGCAAGCCGCGCGGCACCGGTCATCACCGCCCCGCCCAGCACCGTCACATGACCACGGCTGAACTTGTGTCCGCCGACTGTCAGCCGTGGTGGCGACCATAGCCCGGGCTGATTCATCCAGGTGCGCGGCCGCACCTGTTGCAGAACCGCTACCGGCAGGCCGATGTCGGCCAACACCAGTGTGCCGCAGTGGGTGCGGCCGGGCTGCAGCAGATGGCCCGGCTTGAGCCGGAAGAACGTGACCGTTAGGGCGGCCTGCGGTGCGAGGCCACGCACCATACCGGTGACCCCATTGATGCCGCTCGGCACATCCACCGCCACGACGCGCCGTGCGGCGCGCAACGTTGCAGCGACCGGCCCATCCACGTCGCGGCTCAGGCCCGCGCCAAAAACCGCGTCGACCACCAGCGCGGCACGCGCCGCTTCGGCCGGACTGAACGGCACCATCGGCCCGTGCCACAGGCGCGCGGCGCCGGCGGCGTCCGAATCCTCCCGCGGTGGCGCAAGCGCCGCCACCGCGACCGGCCAGCCGAGCCGGGTCAGCAATCGGGCCACGACATAGCCGTCGCCGCCGTTGTTGCCGGGTCCGGCCAGGACCAGCGTGCGGCAGGGCGCGAACCGTGCCCGCACCGCGCGCGCCACGGCCCGGCCGGCATTGTGCATCAGCGTGGGCCCTGGCACGCCAAGGCCTGGCGCCAGCGCGTCCGCGCGGCCCATCTCGGTCGGGTCCAGCAGCGCCGCGCGGTGTGCCAGCCGGCGCGGCAGATCGACGTCCACGGTCATGAGCGAACAGTGCCACTGCCCTTGATTTACCGCTATCATGCCCGTGCCCGTGCCCGTGCCCGTGCCCGTGCCCGCGCCCGTGCTGGCGCCGGATAGGGCAACATGTAAAAATAAGATATTCTGCGTGTATTTGGGCAGGTTCCAGTATCGATAGGCTGGTCAGACCAGGTTCGATCTGGTCTTCTGGTTTCACTCGGCACGTGGAGTCTTCCGGCAATGGCGCTGGTGATCACGGTGGCTCAGCAGAAGGGCGGCACCGGCAAGACCACGCTCGCGGCCAATATCGCCACCGCGCTGGCGCGTGGCCAGCGCGTGGCCCTGCTTGATATCGATCCGCAACGAACGCTGACGCGGTGGCACGCGCTGCGCCAGGCACGTTCCGTTCCGCCAGCGCCGATCGGGTTGTTCGACGTGTCCGGCTGGCGGTTGGCGGGCGAGTTGGCACGGCTGCGGCAGAACCACGATCTGGTGGTGATCGACAGCCCACCGCAGGTCGATACCGATGCCAAACTGGCCATCCGCGGTGCCGACCTCGTTCTGGTACCGGTTCAGCCCAGCCCGCCCGATGTCTGGGCGGCCGAGGCCACGCTGAAATTGGCGGCGGACGAAGGGCGCCCGGCGCGCCTGGTGCTCAATCGCGTGCCGGTCGCCTCGCGTCTGCGCGACATGGTGCGGGCCGATATCACGGCCCGCCGCCTGCCGGCCTTGGCCGCCGAGCTGGGCAATCGCACCGGCTTCGCGCTGGCGTTCGCCGAAGGGCTTGGCGTGGTGGAAGCCGAGCCGCGCACCCCGGCGGCGGAAGAGCTGCGCGCTCTCGTGGCGGAATTGCGGGGACTGGCGGGCTGACCGATGGCATCGACATCTGGAACGTGCTGCACATGCGGCACGTGATGGGAGCCGTGGTCTGGGTGGGCGGACTGTTCTTCCTGCTGCTGATCATGCGCCCGGCGATTTCCAACCTTGCCCCGCCGCCGCGTGTCAACGTGTACCGCGCCGCGTTCCACCGCTTTCTGCGAATGCTTTGGCTGGTGATCCCGGGTATGCTGATTACCGGCTACGCGATGATGTTCGGCGAGTACGGCGGTTTCTCTGACGGCCGCTGGAACCTGCATCTGATGCACATGCTTGGGCTCGGCATGGCGGCGCTGTTCATGACCATCTGGTTTGGACCGTATCAGCCGTTCCGCAGGGGACAAGGCCGCGCGATCGATCTGATCCGCCCGTTGTTGGTGACGCGCCTGTTGCTCGGGCTGGCAACAATTGTCATTGCTGAAACGGATTGTACGCAACGCGTTCGCGCCGGTTACTGATCGCTGATCGCCATTCTGGCTTCCATCACATCCGGCTCCTCCGGCAGCCGTCGCAGCGTGAAGCCATGATGGCGCATGAAGGCCAGCATCGGCGTATTGTCGGCCAGCACCTGACCCACAATCTCGCGCATCCCGCGCGTCCGCGCCCATTCGATCAGGCGGCGCATCAGCCGGCTGGCCACGCCCTTGCCCTTCATGTTGACCTGCACGATCACCGCGAACTCGCCGGACAGGCCGCCAGGTTCCGCCACCAGGCGCGCCACGCCGACGGTCTCCAGGGTTGTTTCACCGACGGCGACGAAGGCCATCTCGCGATCGTAATCGATCTGCGTCAGTCGCGCGGTCATCTCGGGTGACAGCTCGCGCATCGCGGTGAAGAACCGGTAGCGCACATCCTCCGGCGACAGGCGCTGGAAGAAGGCACCGTGTTGCGCGGCATCTTCCGGGCGGATCGGACGAATGATGAGACGTTCGCCGTGTGCATCCCAGTGTTCCGCCAGCTCGGCGGGATACGGGCAGATCGCCAGCCGTCCTCGTTCGCCTTGTGGTCGTAAGCGCAGCCAGGCATCAGCCACCAGCACGCCCTCGGCGTCGACGAAGATCGGGTTGATCTCCAACGCCGCGATCTCGGGGAAGTCGACGACCAACTGGCTGACCCGGACCAGCGTCTCGGCAACTGCATCAACCTTGGCGGCTGGCATGTCACGGAAGGCGGCCAGCGTGCCCGCGGCACGGGTGCGTGCGATCAGCGCGTGGGCCAGCTTCAGGTTCAACGGTGGCAGATCCATCGCGACGTCGCGCAGTATTTCGGCCGCGGTGCCGCCCTGGCCGAACGCAATGGTCGGCCCGAAGATCGGATCATCTGCGACACGAATCAACAGCTCGTGGGCACGCGCAACTTGACGTTGCACCAGCAGCAGGGGTGGGGTGCCGAGCGTGCGCTGCGCCCGGCGCGCCAGCAGCATTTGCGCCGCCAGATGCACTTCGGGCTCGGTATGCAGGTCCAGCACCAGACCGCCGCGCGTGCGGCCGGCGGGCGGTTCATCGCCACGCAATTTCACGACCACTGGCAAACCGAGCAGCGCCGCTGCGGTTGTCGCGTCATCTGGCGTGGCGACCACCCGACCGGGCGCGGTCGGCACACCATAGGCCGCCAACACAGCCATCGCCTCATCCTGGGCCAGATTTGCGCGTCGGGCGGCACGCAGACCATGGAACAGCCGCGCCACCGCGTCGCGATCCGCGGCGGCCGACACAACCTGACTGGGCGGCAGCTCCCGTGCCGCGGCGCGATTGCGCCGGTCCTGCACCAGATGCACGAAACCACGCACCGCCTGTTCGGGCGTGGCGAAGGCAGTCACCCCCGCCTCGGCCAGGCGCCTTCGATGCGGCGCGCCAGTGGTCTCACCCATCGCCGCGACCAGCAATGGCAGCCGCACACTACTGACACAGGCTGCCAGCGCTTCCATCGCCGCGGTATCCGCAGCCCCGGTTGGGGCGTGCACGACCAGAATGCCACCGACCTCGGGCGCCGCGGCCAACAGCGCGGCGGTCTCCGCGAGGCGCAGCGGTGCGTCGAGTCCGACATAGACCAGGCCGTCTGCGATACCCGGCAGATCGATCCCAGCGTGCAATCCGGTTCCGGCAATTGCCGAGGGCAGATGCAGGCGCAGGACGGCTTCGGTTTCCGGGCTGAGCCGGGCCAACTGCAGCCCGTCGCGCAGCACGGCATCGGCCGCCATCCGCCCGGCACTGATCGCATTGGTGACGATGGCCAACGACTCGCCACGGGCGGGCCGGGCGCGGGACAGCGTTTCGGCCGCCGCCAGCAGGTCCTCGAGCTTCGAGACACACAATACGCCGGCGCGGCGCAAAGCGGCCTCGAACACCAGGTCGGCCGTCCCACCCGCATCCTGCAGCCGCAAGCCCGCATGGATCGCCACGGTCGGGCGCAGCCGAGCCGCGGCGCGCGCGGCAGAAAGGAAGGCGCGGCGGTCTTTGATGAGGCGGATATCCAGCAGGATCGCACCCGTGCCGGGATCACGTGATAGCCAATCCAGGGCGACAGTGAAACCCAGGTCGACATTGCCACCGATGCCAATGATGTGGCTGAAGCCGACGCCATTTGGCCCCGCCCAGTCCAGTACGCCGCGGCACAGCGCGGTCGATTGCGACACGAGCGCCAATCGCCCCGTCGGCGGAAGCAAGTGCGCCCGCGAGGCGTTGAGGCCGATCGCGGGAACCACCAGGCCAAACGACCCAGGCCCCAGCAACCGCACGCCCGTGCGCTGCGCCAGCTCACGCAATCCACCCACTGGACCCAGCACCACGCCGGCAAAACATCCCTTGGCGGCAAGCGCCGGAACCGCGGCCGTGACACTGTCCGGGTCGGCCATCACCGCCAGGTCGGGCGCCACCGGCAGGGCGTCGACGGACGGATACGCGAGCACACCTGCCACCGCGCGGACGGATGGGTCGATCGGCAGCACCGCCCCTTTGAAGCCACTGGTGCGGAGGTTCTCCATCACCTCGAGACCGACGTCGGTTGCCGCACCGATGACCGCAACCGATTCCGGATGGAACAGGGCGGCGGGGGAGAAGCGACCGGTCGGCTTGCGGCGGAGCAGGTTCATGATGCAGTGCAACATACGCGCGCGTTGCGGGAGTGACTCAAGCGCGCTGATACATTGCCAATATGCCAACGGCGGCGTTGCATAGGCACCGGGAAAACATCATCGCCAACATCGGCGAAGGGGTAGGGCATGGCTGATACATCACGTCTGGATCCGGAAATGCTGCAGTTTCAACGAGAAGCAGAGGCGTATGCGAAGAATTTCCCGCCCGTCCAGGTTGCGTTTCCCTTCGAGCCGCACCGTGTGGTGAATGATATTCTGGCAATGCGCACCGCCTCGGGCGGCCCGGTAATGGCCGAGCAGACCGATCGCTGGATCGGCGCGCGCGGCAGGCGGATCTTTTGCCGGGTTTACCGCCCACGCACCGACCGTCCGTTGCCCACTCTGGTGTATTTCCACGGCGGCGGCTGGGTCTGGTCCTCGGTGGATACGCACGACCGGCTGGCGCGTGAATATGCCGCGGCTGGCGAGGTGGCAGTGGTCAGCGTTGACTATGCCCTGTCGCCGGAGGCCAAATTCCCGCAAGCCGTGGAAGAATGCGCCGCGGTCGCGTGCTGGATCGTTGCGGAAGGTGGTGGGTGGGGATTGGATGCATCGCGTCTATTGGTCGGCGGCGACTCCGCCGGGGGCAACCTGGCGTTGGCCACCGCATTGATGCTGCGTGACACCGGTGGACCGCCGCTACGCGGCATCCTCGCTGTGTATCCGGTGTGCGACAGCAATTTCGCAACACCGAGCTACCAGGAATTCGGTACCGGCTGGGGTCTGAGCCTGGAGCGCATGACGTTCTACTGGAACGTCTATGTGCCGCATGCGGCGGATCGGCATCACCCGCTCGCCGCGCCGCTGCGCGCCGAGCTGCGTGGGTTGCCGCCGGTGCTGGTGCATCTGGCGGAACTGGACGTGCTCCGCTCCGAGGGCGAGGCGTTGGCGGCGAGATTGCAAGCGGCCGGCGTGGCGGTGGATGTGGAGATTTTTCCGGGTGTGGTGCACGGGTTCATGCGGGCCATGGCGACGGTGGGGAAGGCACGGGACGCAGTGGAGAAAGGTGGCGCGTGGCTGCGCCGCGTTGTCTCACATCCACACATTGAAACCGCTTCCACCTATCCCTAGACTAATTGGACTTAGTCCGGGCAAATCCATGCAAACCGTCAACATCCATGAAGCTAAGACGCACCTTTCCCGACTGGTCGAAACTGCCGCCGGCGGCGAGACCGTGGTGATCGCCAAGGCGGGCAAGCCCGTCGCGAAACTCATCGCGGTCGATACCCCTTCGGCCCAGTGCGCGCGCCGCATCGGCTTCATGGAGGGGCAGTTCACCGTCCCCGACGATTTCGACACCATGGGCGCAACCGAGATCGAGCACCTGTTCGGCACCGGCCCCGCGTGAAGCTGCTGCTGGACACCCACCTGCTGTTGTGGGCGGCAGTGAGCGCGGCCCGGCTGCCCGCGGTGGCGCGCCAGATGATCGAGGATGATGCCAACGCTCCGATGTTCAGTGTCGCGAGCGTTTGGGAAGTCGCCATCAAGTGCGGCCTGGACCGCGCTGACTTTCGGGTCGATGCACGCCTGTTGCGGCGCGGCTTGCTGGACAATGGTTACGAGGAACTGCCGATCCTCGGCCCTCACGCCGCGGCGGTCGGAGGATTGCCGCCGATCCACAAAGACCCGTTCGACCGGCTGCTGATCGCGCAGTCGCTTGCCGAGGGCATTCTGCTGCTGACGGTGGATCCGGTGGTGGGTCGATACCCTGCACCTGTGCGGCTACTGTGATGCCGCGGACAGGCACCGAGATGCCGTGGGAAGCGGTCGCTACAGCGCCAGTTTCCGCCAGGCACCGAATTCGCCGACAATCCCGCGGCGGAACGCCAGCACGCACACGACGAATATCGCGCCCTGCGTCACGGTGACCCAGGAACCGAACTGCGCGAGGTAGTTCTCCATGGCGGAGACGACGACAGCGCCCATCACTGGGCCGAACACGGTGCCCAGCCCACCCAGCAGCGTGGTCAGCACCACCTCGCCTGACGTCGAGTAGTGCACATCGGTCAACGTTGCGATACCGAACACGATCGCTTTGGTACCGCCAGCCACGCCGGCCAGCATGCAGGACAGCGTGAAGGCGATCAGTTTGTAGTCGTCGGTGCGGTAGCCCAGCGACGTGGCGCGGGGTTCGTTCTCGCGAATGGCCTTCAGCACCTGACCGAACGGCGAGTGGATGATGCGGTGGATTAGCAGGAAGCCGCTGATGAACACCGCGGCGACCACCCAGTAAATCGCCATGTCGTCATTCAGGTTGATGAAGCCCAGCAGGTGGCCGCGTGGCACCTGCTGGATGCCGTCCTCGCCGCCGGTGAACGGGGCTTCCAGGCAGAAGAAGTAGACCATCTGCGCCAGTGCCAGCGTGATCATGGCGAAGTAGATCCCCGACCGGCGGATCGCCAGATAGCCCAGGCACACGCCGAGTACCGCCCCGGTGGCGCCACCAAGCGCGATCGCGATCACCGCGTCGACATGCCAGAACTTCATCGTCCAGGCCGTGACGTAGCTGCCCATGCCGAAGAACGCCGCCTGGCCAAATGACAGCAGCCCGACATAGCCGATCATCAGATTGAATGAGCAGGCGAACAGTGCCGCGCACAGTACCCGCATCAGGAACACCGGATACAGCACGTAGGGACATACGACGATCAATGCGACCATCGCCAGGAAGCCGATCCATTGCGGGCGGGAAAATCCGAACATGTCAGGCGCGCTTTCCGAACAGGCCGTGCGGCAGGGTCAGCAATACGATCACCATGACCAGGAACACCACGGTGGCGGAGGCCTCTGGGTAGAACACTTTCGTCAGTCCTTCGACCACACCGAGGCCGAAGCCGGTGAGGATCGAACCCAGGATCGATCCCATGCCGCCGATCACCACGACGGCAAACACGGTGTTGATGAAGTTGTCGCCCATGTTGGGGTTCACCGAGTAGATCGGCGCCGCCAGCACGCCGGCGAAGGCGGCGAGTGCGACGCCACCGCCATAGGTGAGGGTGATCAGCCGCGGTACGTCGACGCCGAACGCCTGAACCAGCGGGGCGTTTTCGGTCGCGGCTCGCAGTGTTGCACCGAGCGAAGTCTTCTCGATGGCAAACCAGGTGGCGAAGCAGACCACCAGCGCCGCCAGCACCACCCAGCCGCGATAGATCGGCAGGAACATGAAGCCGAGATTGGTGGCACCCTGCAGCACGGAGGGAATCTGGTAGGGCAGGCCGGAGCTGCCGTAATAGTTCCGGAACAATCCTTCGATGACGAGGGACAGGCCGAAGGTCAGCAGCAGGCCATACAGGTGATCTAGTTTGTACAGCCGGCTGATCACCGTTTTTTCCATGACGATGCCAAAGATGCCGATGATGACCGGCGACAGGATCAATGCCGGGAAGTAGCCGATCCCGAGGTAGTTCAGCAGCATCCAGGCGGCGAAGGACCCCATCATGAACAGCGCGCCATGCGCGAAGTTGATGATGTTCAGCATCCCAAAGATCACCGCGAGCCCAAGCGAGAGCATCGCGTAGAACGCGCCGTTGATCAGGCCCAGCAGGAGCTGGCCGAACAATAAGGGTCCCGGAATGCCGAAGATCATGATCATGATGGGGTGGCCTTCGCCTCTCAGGTGGTCCTTTAGGCCTTCACGATGGAACAGTGACCGTCGGCCAGTGGACGGTAGGCTTCGTCACCCGGCGTGCTGGCCACCAGCTTGAAGTAGTCCCACGGTCCCTTGCTTTCGGACGGTTGCTTCACCTCGAACAGGAAGGACGGGGTGAGGTTGCGGCCATCCTCGCGGATCTGGGTCTTGCCGAAGCAGTCATCCTCGACCGGCATCTTCTTCATGCGCGCGACCGTTTCGACGCCGCTCTTCTTCGCTTCCGCCACGCCCATATCGTGCGCCACCTTCAGGTAGTGCAACGTCGCCGAGTAGCAGCCGGCGTGGTCCATGTTTGGATAGTTCGTCGGCGTCTTCGGCAGCACGCGCTTGGTGAAGGCGCGCGTGCGATCGTTCAGGTCCCAATAGAAACTTTCGGTTAGGTTCAGCCCCTTGGCAGTGTCCAGGCCGAGCACGTGCACGTCGGTGATGAACATCAGCAAGGCGGCGACCTTCATCGACCTGTTCACGCCAAACTCGTTCGCCTGCTTGATCGAGTTCACCGTGTCGGCGCCGGCATTGGCGAGCCCCAGCACTTTGGCGCCGCTCGACTGCGCCTGCACCAGGAAGGACGAGAAGTCGCTGGTGCCAGGGAAGGGGTACTGTGCCGCGCCCAGCACCTTGCCGCCTGAGGCCTTGATCAGCGCGGACGTGTCTGCCTGCAACTGCTTGCCGAAGGCGTAGTCGGCGGTGAGGAAGTACCAGGAATCGCCGCCGGCCTTCACCATGGCGCCGCCGGTCGATTTGGCCAGCATCCACGTGTCATAGGTCCAGTGGATGAAGTTGGGCGAGCACTGCTCCCCGGTCAGCGTAGACGATGCGGCGCCGGAATTGATGTAGACCTTGTTCTTCTCGCGTGCGACTGATTGCAGCGCGAGCGCAACCGAGGAGGTCGGTACGTCCAGCAGCATGTCGACGCCGTCGCGGTCGAACCACTGGCGCGTGATCGACACGGCGAGATCGGGCTTGTTCTGGTGATCGGCGCTGATCACCTCGACCTTCATGCCCTGGGCGTTGGCAAATTCCTCAACGGCCTGCTTGGTGCAGGCCACCGAGGTGGCACCACCGGTGTTCATGTACGGGCCGGACTGGTCATTCAGCACGCCAATCTTCAGCGAGGGTGTTTGCGCGCGCGCGCGTACCAGCGGCAATGCCGTAGCGGCGGTGGCGGTCGTGAGAAGCGTTCGGCGAGAGATCGTCATGGTCGTCTTGATCCGTTCAAAAGCGTTACGTCTTGCCGGTATGCCGGCTATGTTCAGAATTGGTCCGTCCCCTCAAACCCCCAGATAATCGTGAAGCTTGTCCATGTTTGCCTCGAGGGCGTGGTTTGGGATCATATCGATGACCCGTCCATGCTCCATGACGTAGTGCCGGTCCGCCACCGTGGCGGCAAACCGGAAATTCTGTTCCACCAGCAGCACGGTGAAGCCGCGGTTCTTGATCTCGCGGATGGTGCGGCCGATTTGCTGCACGATGACCGGTGCCAGGCCTTCGGTTGGTTCGTCCAGTAGCAGCAGTTTGGCGCCCGTGCGTAGGATGCGGGCAATTGCCAGCATCTGCTGCTCGCCGCCCGACAACCGCGTACCATGCGAAGTCCCGGCGCGCTCCTTCAGATTGGGGAACAGGGCAAAGATGGTTTCCTGATCCAGCCCGCCTGGCGCGACGACCGGCGGCAGCAATAGGTTCTCCATCACGTTCAGCGACCCGAAGATGCCGCGCTCTTCCGGGCAGAAGGCGATCCCGGCACGTGCGATGGTGTTGGGCGTCATGCCGACGGTTTCCGCGCCGCGAAATTTGATGCTGCCGTCGCGCCGTGGTACCAGGCCCATCACCGATTTCATCGTGGTCGTCTTGCCGGCACCGTTCCGTCCGAGCAACGTCACGACCTCGCCCTCGCGCACTTCGAAATCGACGCCGTGCAGGACGTGGCTTTCGCCATACCAGGCGTTCAGGCCGCTGACCTCAAGCATCGCTGGATCCCAGATAGGCGGCGATGACGTCGGGGTTCTTCGACACCGTGGCGTAATCGCCCTCGGCCAGCACCTTGCCACGGGTCAGTACGGTGATGATGTCGCACAACCCCTCCACCACCGAAAGATTATGCTCCACCATCAGAATCGTGCGGCCCTGCCGGACCCGCGCGATCAGCTCCACGATGCGATGCACGTCGTCATGCGCCATGCCTGCCGTCGGCTCGTCCAGCAGCAGCATCTCCGGGTCCAGCGCCAACGTGGTCGCGATCTCCAACGCCCGCTTGCGGCCGTAGGGGAGCTGGGCGACGACGGTATTTACGTACTCGGAGAGGCCGACATCGAACAGCAGTTCGTGGGCCCGGTCATTGTAGATGCCCAACACCTTCTCGGACCGCCAGAAGTCGAAGCTCGCGCCGCGCGCGCGCTGCAGCGCTAGGCGCACATTCTCCAGCGCCGTCAGGTGCGGAAACACGGCCGAGATCTGGAAACTGCGCACCAACCCCAGCCGCGCCACCTGGGCCGGCCTCAGGCGGGTGATGTCGCGGCCCTTGAAATGGATGCTGCCGCGCGTGGGGGCCAGGAACTTGGTCAGCATGTTGAAACAGGTGGTCTTGCCGGCCCCATTCGGCCCGATCAGGGCATGAATCGAACCCGTACGGACGCGCAGGGCGACGTCGTCGACCGCGACGAAGCCGCCAAACTCCCGGGTCAGCCCCGCTGTTTCCAGGATGGTGTCACTCACCCCCGGACGTCTCCCTGCGTTGATGTGTTGATTGCCGGCTCATTTGCATATCGGCGCCCATCGCACAAGCCGGGGCGGGCAGGGGGTCCTGCACCGCGCGGTTGGATGATCGCACGGGTCGGAGCGTTATTGGTCGTAGACTTTGGCGGCGGTCTTAACCAACGCGGGCGGCAAGGTGACGCCGGTGGCCTTCGCTGCGGCGGTATTCAGTTCCAGGTCGAACGCCTGATACGGCAATGGCATAACGGTGCCCGGGTCGCGGCCCAGCAGCACCGGCACCACCAGCTCTTTCGCCCAATCAACGCCCATCTGATACTGGTTCTGGCCGAACGCGCCGATCGCGCCGCGTTGTGCTGCCGTCGCGTCAAACGAGAACAGCGGCAACTTATTGTCGCGCGCGGTTTTCACTACCGCATCGAACGCCGAGGCCACCGCATTGTCCTGCCCCAGCAGGATCACATCAGTCCGCCCAACCAACGAATCAGCCGCGCTCTTGACCTCGGCGCTGGAGGTGATCTGCACTTCGACCCAGGTCAGGCCACGGCGTTCCGCCTCGGTCTGGGACCGACGGGCAAATGTCACGGAGTTGGCTTCGGACGAATTGACGATCGTGCCGACCCGCTTGAGACCGGGCCGCAGCTGCAACATCAGGTCGAACATGCGCGCCACCGGCGGAAAGCCGTAGGTGCCGGTGACATTGGTGCCCGAGGGTTTGTCGACCGTCGCGAGAACACCCGCGCCCACCGGATCGGCGACGCAGCCGAACACGACCGGAACTTTGCTGCCCCGCGCGACGCGTACGGTGGCTTGCGCGTTCGGCGTCGTGCAAGGCGCCATGACGTCAACCTTATCGGCCAGGAATTTCTCGGCGATGTTGCGCGCATTGCCCACATCGCCTTGTGCGTTCTGGTAGTCGAAGATCAGGTTCTTGCCTTCGACGAATCCGGCCTGTTTCAGGCCGTCAATGAACCCCTTGCGCGTGGCGTTCAGCGCCGGGTGGTCGACGATCTGGGAATAGCCGACGCGGTAGGTACGTCCTGGCTGCTGCGCCGCGGCCCCGCCCGCTGCAAGCATGAGCGCCGCCACCATCAATGGCACCAACCGTCGCATCGTCTTCCTCCCTGTTTCTTGAGCGCAGTCTTTATCCTGCGCGCCACCCGCGCAAGCTGCGTCAGGACAGCCGTGTCAGGAGGCCAACAGGACCCGATCGTCGACCAGGTCGGCGCCGCTCGCGGTGTGGAACCGGCTGACCAGCGCCTCGACAGTCAGGGCGGCCTTCTCGGTGCCACTGGCCTCATAGATGATCCGCCCCGCGTGCATCATCACCAGGCGATTTCCCCAGGTGATCGCTTGCGCCATGTTGTGCGTCACCATCAGCGTGGTCAGGCCGGAGCCCGCGACGAGCTGTCCGGTCAGCGTCATCACGACGCCCGCGGTGCGCGGGTCGAGGTTCGCCAGATGCTCGTCCAGCAGCAGCAGGTGCGGGCCGGCGATAGCGGCCATCAGTAGGGCGACGGCTTGGCGCTGACCACCGGACAGGGTCCCGATCCGTGTGTGCAGACGCTGTTCCAGGCCAAGACCGACCGTGGTGAGGCGCGCGGCAAAATCCGCCGCCCGGGTTATCGTCACCGCCCGCCGTAACCCGCGCGGGCGTCCACGGCTCGCCGCCATCGCCAGGTTCTCCGCGATCGACATCGAGGCGCATGTACTATCTGTTGGGTCCTGCGCGATGCGTCCGATCAGCGTGGCGCGCCGGTGCACCGGCGCGGTGGTGATGTCCTGATCGTCGAGCACGATCCGGCCGGCATCCGGCACTACCAGACCCGCAATCGCGTTGAGCAGGGTCGACTTGCCGGCGCCGTTCGATCCGATCACAGTGACGAAATCGCCCGCGGCGAGCGTCAGACTGATGCGGTCGAGCGCGCGCACCTCGTTGAGCGTGCCGACGAGATAGGTCTTGCCCACATCCTGCAGCGTCAGCATCGGTTGCGTCATGCGGGTTTCGCTCGCCAGCGCGGGAGGGCAAGGGCGACCAGCAGTAGAATCGCGGTGATCAGCTTCAGGTCGACCGGTGCCAGGCCGACGCGCAGCGCGAAGGCCACCAGGAAGTGGTAGACCAGCGCGCCGACGATGGTCGCGACCACCCAGCGCTCGATCGATCCGTCGCCGAACAGTGCCTCGCCGATCATCACCGCAGCGGCGCCGGAGACCAGGATGCCGATCCCCATGCCGATATCGGCGAAACCGTGATCCTGTGCCACCAGCGCGCCGGACAGCGCGATCGCTCCATTCGACAGGCCGAGACCGATTAGCTTGGTGCGATCGGTGTCCACGCCGAGCGAGCGGATCATCGCCTGGTTCTCGCCGGTCGCGCGCACGGCCAGCCCCAGATCGGTATGCAGGAACCAGGCAAGCGCCGCAGCGGCGCCGACCAGCAGCAGGAACGTGAGGACGATCGTCACCGCGGTTTCACCCTGCGCGCTGACGCCGAGGAGATCGGTCGCCTGGTCGTAGAGCGTACGGACCGACAGCAACGAGATGTTCGCGCGCCCCATGACCCGCAGGTTCACGGTGTACAGCGCGGTCATCGCGATGATGCCGGCAACAATGTTGTTGATCCGCAGCTTGGTGTGGATGAGCGCGGTGGCGATGCCAGCGAGCACGCCCGCGGCGACCGCGGCCAGGGTCGACAAAATGGGATCAACGCCGGCCACCAGCAGCGCGGCGGTGACGGCACCACCCAACGGATAGCTGCCCTCGGCGGTGAGATCGGGGAAGCGGAAGAAGCGGAACGAGATCAGCACGCCGAGGCCGAGGAAGCCGGCCAGGGCGCCCTGTTCGAGCATGTTGACAAGCAGGGACTGGAGCTGGGCAAGCACGTCGTGGATCAGCGCGTGAAATAATCGGCCAGGTTGAGCGTGTCGGCACCGGGAATGCGCTTGCGCAGGAACTCTGCCTTGCGACCGAACGGCACGGTCGCATCGATACCAAGCCGGCCGAAGAAATCCTTGTGTGGATCGCGATAGAAGCCCGGCATGTCGGGGATCACCAGCGCGCGCGTGTCGGCGCGGCCGCGCGTGAGATAGGCCCACCAGACATCATCGAAATCGTTGATGTCGACGTCGTCGTCCACCACCAGCACGCTCTTGCTGTAGTCGTGATTGGCGCCCATCGCGGTGAGCATGACCTGGCGCGCGTGGCCTTCATACAACTGCTCGATCTGCACCACTGTGCTGAGCACGTTGGGTACGCAGGCGACATCGATGATGCCGCGTTGCTTCGCCGACAGCAGCGCCTGGTAGACGCGGGTGGCGACAGACAGCTCCAGCAGCCGCAGGTCTTCCGGTGAGCCGCAGACAAGTGCGTGGTAGATCGCATCGCGCCGCGCGACCACCGCGGTGACCTCGAACACATGGTTGTCTCCAACCGGCACGTAGGATCCGAGGAATTCGCCAAACGGTCCTTCGGGACGGCGCACGTTGGGCAGGATGCGGCCCTCGATGACGATCTCGCTCTCCGCCGGAACCGATAGCGCAACGGTCCGGCACCGGCGCATCTTCAGTGGCTCGCCGGCAAGCCGCCCGGCGACCTCCAGCTCGCTTTCGTCATAGGCGATTGGCGCCGCCGCGGCCAAGACCAGCGAGGGGGGCGGGCCTAGCATGATGGCGCATTCCAACGCCTCACCGCGTGCCTCGGCCTTCGCCTGATAGCGCGTCAGGTCATGCGGGCCGCCCAGCCGGATGCGCAGCTCGGTGTCGCTGATGATCTGTGCGCGGTGGAACGACAGGTTCGGCACAAGACTGTCGGGCTCCGCCGCCAGATACACGCCGGCGGTGAGATAGGGCCCGGCGTCCAGCTCAAAATACGTGATCGCGGGCAGGTCGCTCAGCCGGATCTCCTGCAGGTCGGCGGGCTCCTCCACCGCAACCGGCGGTATCACCGGCGTCGCCATCAACTGCGTCCAACACCGACAGAAACTGGCGGTGCCACCGAGCATCTGGGTCAGTCGTGGCCGGCTGCCAAAGATGTTCGTCATCACCGGATAGCGTGACCCGGCGACGTTGCGGAACAGCAGGGCCGCGTCACTTTCGCGCTGCGACTGCTGGGTGACGGCAGCCAGCTCGAACTGACCGGACACTTCGCGGTCTACGATGCGGACGCGGTTCTGGGCGAGCAGTTGGTCGAGGTAGCGGCGCATCAGGTCTCCTCCCGCCAGCGGCGCACCAGGTTTGTCTCGATCCCGAACAGGTCGAGCGTGCGGCCAACCGTCTGGTCCACCATGTCATCGAGGCTTTGCGGCTCGGCGTAGAACGCCGGCACCGGCGGCGCGATGATGGCGCCCATCTCCGACAGTGCGAGCATGGTACGCAGATGGCCGGTGTGTAGCGGCGTCTCTCGGACGAGCAGCACCAGGCGGCGGCGTTCCTTCAGCACCACGTCGGCGGCGCGGGTGAGCAACGTGGAGGTGACACCGGTGGCGATCTCGGACGCCGAGCGGATCGAGCACGGCGCGATAATCATCCCATTGGTGCGATACGAGCCGCTGGAGATCGCGGCGCCGATATCGCCGGGGGCGTAGGCGATATCGGCCATCGCCTTCACTTCCGCGACCTTGCGACTGGTCTCGTGCGCCAGTGCAATCTCGGCGGCGCGGGAGATCACGAGGTGCGTCTCGACCGGGGTGTTGCGCAGGACCTGAAGCAGGCGAATGCCAAGGACGACGCCAGACGCGCCGGAGATGCCAATAATCAGGCGGTTCGGTTGACCTTCCGGCACGATTCTCCCCTTCGCGGCCCCGGCGCGTTCGGCAGTATCCCAGAGACGGCGACCGGCGCCAACGGGCGTGGCGGCGCCTCGTCGCGTCCGTGCCTACAGGAACTTGGCCGGCCGGATCATCGCGCGCCACATGTGGGCGACCGGGCTGTTGTCGTAGCCCAGCCCCTGTGACGGCTGACGGAACGCGCGGCCGATCACGTCGCTGAACTCCTCCAGCTCCACCTTCACGGTCGGATCGAAGGAGTAGATGTCGTGCACCGTGATCATGCGCCCCAACATGTACCATTTGTGGGCGCGCATCCGCTTGTAGTCTTCCTCGACATACGGATCCGGCCGGTACTTGGCACCAAAGAACTTGATGTAGCTTTCGGGGTATTCGTAGCCGACCGACGGATCGGGATAGAAGCGCAGGACCTGGTGCGCGCGGATCGCCCAGGTCACTTCCTCATCGACGTATGGTTCGACGAGCTGGGCACCCCAGTAGCCATGGTCGCCACGGATGAACCCGATGGTCGAGATATCGTGCAGCAGGCAGGCGAGCACCATGTTGTCCGACAGTCCGGCGTTCAACGCGTGTTTCGCACTCTGCAACAGATGCGCAGCGGGCCCGAAACGGTATTTGAAGAAGTCCGCCAGCGTGGGCTTATCTGGCATCGGCGGCAGGCGCGGATCGTCGCCCATCAGTACGCGCGCCTTTGGGTTGGCCTTCATCAGCGCGTTGGTGTTGGGAGGCGGGCCTAGGTCGCCGTCGGCCATCGTGTAGAGCCGCGACTTGATGACGATCAGATCGAGTTCGCGGCTCATCTGGTCTTCGAGCGCGTCGGCACGTTCGGCAAGGGTCATTGTTTCGTCCATGGGTTGTCTCCCTGACGGGCTTGCGACCGGGAACCCTAGCAGATCAGGCATGAGCCCGTCGATCCGTGGCGGGCTCGTGGGCGAGCGCCCTCAATAACTCGGTCTGGTCGGGAAGGGCGTGAGCTGAAGCTCATGCGTCCAGCACGAGCGATCCTGGGTGTGCAGATAGTAGAATGCTTCGGCGATCTTCACGGGATTCATCACGCGATCGGGTTGGTTTTGCACCTTCCGCAGGGCCCTGGTACCGGGTGAATCGATCGTGCCGTCGATCACCACATTGGCGACATGCACGCCGTATTCCGAGTACTCCTCGGTGAGTACCTGCGCCAGTGTGCGCATCATGACCCTAGGGTAGTAGAGCGATTCTCCGGTGTAGCGCTTCTTGCCGCGCAGCGACTTGGAGTTGTTCGAGAACAAGAACGAGCCTTCGCCCCTCTTGCGCATGGTGGGGAGTACCTCCTTGGCAACAAGAAACGGCCCGCGACTGGCGATGTGCTGCGCGGTGTCGAACATCTCCACCGGGATGTGTTCCAGCAGCTCCTTCTCGGGTGGCAGATCGCGGCCTTCCAGGTAGCCCGCGTTGTAGACCAGCACGTGTGGATCGCCCGCGTCGCGGCGGATCGTTGCGAATGCCGCCGCGACGGACTCCTCTGAGACAAGATCCAGCTCGACGATCATGCAGTGCCCACCCTGGGCGCGAATGGCGTCCGCCAATCCGGCGGCGTTGCCCGCGATGCGGGTGGTCAGTGCGACGAAGAATCCTTGCTGCGCGAATTTCTGCGCGATCGCCCCGCCGACGCCCCAGCGGATGCCGACTGGCAGGTCGCTGTCATCCAGCGTCCGGCCATGTGCCAGCAAGGTATTGCGGCCATCCGACTGCCATTTGGAGGTGGCGCCAACCACCACGGCGACCTGCCGGCCCTCGGTATTCGTTGCGTGTGTCTGGGTCATTCCAGGACAGTCCTTTGTTTGTCGTGTTGCTGCCGGTCAGGCGGCGCGGTTCCAGCCCCACCAGGCGCAGATCGCCTCGCCCATGACCAGGCGCGCGTCGTCCGCGCCGAGCCAGGGAAGTTCCTCGGTGAACATCGTCACGCACTGCCGCCAGGGGCACGGCATCTTCGTGATGTCGGTGCCCCAGAACATCCGCCGCGGGCCGAATGCATCATAAATCTGTCGCAGATAGAGCTGCATCGTCGGAAACGGGTAGGGTTCGGCGGAGTAGCCCGGCACACCGGTCGCCTTGACCGCCACGTTAGGGAATTTCGCCAGCGCCAGGAGCTGCGGCATGTGGGTCATGGCCGCGTGATCCTTCAGCGTGGTCAGGCCGCCCCGGCCGCCCAGATGGTCAATCGTCAGGCGCAGGCCCGGGTGGCGCTCGGTGATGCGGGCAAGTTCCGTCAGCGAATCGGTTGCCAGCAGCGCGATCGGGACATCGGCCTTCTCGGCCTCTGTCCAGAGCCAGTCGAGCGTGCCGTTCGCCAGCCACTGCCGCGCGGGATCGTGCAGGAGCGTGTAGCGCAGACCGAGCATGCTCGGCTGGTCGCGCCAGCCCGCGATGCGTGTGCGTGACCCCGGTTGTTCGAGTGGCAGCGATCCCATGATCGCGAACCGACCCGGATAGTCTCGCACGGCCTTGAATGCCATCTCGGTCGCATGTGGATCCCAACCTGGCGGATGGATGACGGCGGCATCGACCCCGCCTTCGTCCATCTGGACGATGGCCTCCTCCGCGGTGAAATGCGTGACCTGCCGATGCGAGAGGTTGCTCGGCAGGCCGGTTCCCCAGAGATGGATTTGGGCGTCGACGATCTGCACCGTGTGCCGGTCCCTTCGGTCTCGTGTATCTGTGGTCGGAATGACACGCGCCGTGGCGTGCGGCTCAGTAGTGCCTGACCCAGCGGTTGTTCAAGGCTTCCTCGATGCGGCGGTGGCGCGCCTTGATGGTCGCGGCCGGCACCGCGCTGACGAAGGCGTAGAATGTCTTCGTGCGGATCGCGTCCACGACGCGTTCCCCCACCGTCTTCGGGTCCAGCCCGGTGGTGGCCAGGCGTTCGCTGAGCAACGCCTCCGTGCCAGGTTGAACCAGCGGCCCGCCCATGTGGTCCGGGCGATTGCGCCCGCCGCGGGCGATATTGGTGGCGATTGGCCCAGGGCACAGCACGCTGACGCCGATCTTGCTTCCGTCCAGCTCCTGTTCCAGCGCTTCGGATAACGATACGACCGCGTATTTCGTCATCGAATACGGCCCCTGGTCGGTGCCGCGCCGGTTCTGGAACCCGGCGACCGAAGCGGTGTTGACGACGTGGCCTTCCTCGCCGTGGCGCTGAATGGCCGGCACGAAATGGCGGATGCCGTGAATCACGCCCCAGATGTTGACGCCGATGACGAAGTCCCAGTCCGCACGCGGCATATCGATCAGCTTCGTGCCGTGCATCGGCACACCGGCATTGTTGCAGGCAATGTGCAGCTTGCCGAACGCCCGCTCGGCTTCCGCCAGCGCGGCGATGACCGACTGTTCCTGTGTGACATCGATCCGCACCGGCATCACGCGCTTGTTGGTGCCGGACAGGGCATGCGCGGCCTGTTCGATGGCTTCTTTCTGGATATCGGCGATCACCACATTGGCGCCGGCTTCGGCCAGCGCAGTGGCGATGCCGAGGCCGATGCCAGAGGCGGCGCCGGTGACGATGGCGGTCTTGCCGGAGATCTCCATGGCGGGACGTCCTTTACTGATATGGTATGAGAGCCATGCAGTTTCGTGTGGGTTCAGTAATACCCACTGCCGCCGTTCGCGTGGACAGTTTGGCCGGTGATAAAGCCGCCATCATCACTGACCAGGAACAAACAGGTGGCGGCGATCTCATCGACCGTGCCCTGCCGTCCCAGCGGAATGCCGGCAGCATTCGGCACGCGTCCCTGGTACCATTCCGGATTGTCGCGCCGCGTGTCGATGCTGCCGGGCGAGACCACGTTGACCCGGATGTTATGCGGCGCGAATTCCGACGCCAGACCACGTGCGAAACCGACCAGCCCCATCTTGGCCGCCGACACGTGCGCCCGTCCGCTACCGCCAACGAAAGCGCCTTCGCCGGTGAAGAACAGGATGCGCCCGAATTTGTGTTCGACCATCGGGTTAATCAGCGCCCGCGTGAGATACAGGGCTCCATCCAGCACAACACCACGCACCGCTTCCCAATCCTCAACGGTCAGCTCGGTGAACGGCTTGTGCGGGCGGATCGCCGCGTTGTTGATCAGGACGTCGACACGACCGAATTCCGACAGTGCCCGCGCCGCGAGCGCCTCGACCTGATCCTTGCGCGCGACATCGGCCACAACGGCAAGCGCCTTCACGCCCAACGCCCGTGCCTCACGCGCTACGGAATCTGCCTCAGCCTGGTTGCTGCGGGCATTGACGACAACATGCGCGCCTTCCGCTGCCAGCTTCAAGACTGTTGCGCGGCCGATATTGCGTCCCGACCCGGTGACCAGCGCGACCTTCCCCTCGAGCTTACCCATCAGCGACCTCCGTTGGCGATGTTCAAAAGGTAGCAGGAACCGGCATCCTATCGTGCCGGGCACATCGCATGACAGGGTTCAGAGGATGCGGCA
>Ga0210386_10000923_pt1 | contig 26736 bp, 21 predicted proteins | sample IncBWH32OmetaG_FD_160091 | JGI IMG/M metagenome (GOLD analysis project Ga0210386, IMG submission 160091) | Forest soil microbial communities from Barre Woods Harvard Forest LTER site, Petersham, Massachusetts, United States - Inc-BW-H-32-O ...
CTGCTTCTGATCCGCGCAAGTCACTTCGTACAGTTGGCGGAGTTCGCACTCGCCGTCCGCCGCATGGCCAAGAAAGTACTTCGTCAATTCAATCGCGTGCTCTTTGGAATTCGCCTGAAGGATGGCCAGGCCGCCGATCAACTCCTTGGTCTCAGTAAAAGGCCCGTCCGTAACTATGGTATTGCCGCCGGATTTTCGAACGCGCGCGCCGGTGGCGCTCGGCATGCAGCCTTCCACGGTCAAAAGCCAGCCAGCTTTCATTCCTTCCTCGATCAGCTTGCCCATCGTGTCCATTTCTTGCTGTGTCGGGGGCAGGCCGGTTTCCTTTGTTTTGAAAACACTCAGAAATTTCATGTTCGCTTCTCCTTTGGTTTCGTTTTCAGATGGATTGCGCATTTCTCAGAATTGAGCGGTTGCCCTGTTCTACTTGTTAGTCGAACGGCCGGAGCCGATTTCGACGCCACTATTGCGATTGTTTGTTCGCTCTTGGTAATTCCTTGACGGTTTCAACTGCGCGTCCGACGAGCCCGGCCGGGAATAAATTTTCCACATCCAGGAATTGGCGAATCTCGATCTCGCATTCTTGTTTTCCTTCCGGTGCGGGAGCACGCTTGGCCCAAGCAACCGCCTCATCCAACGAATTCGCCTGGATGATCCAGTAGCCTCCAATCAGCTCCTTCGTTTCGGCAAAAGGTCCGTCGACAACGATTCGATCCTTCCCCTGGAGCTTTACACGTGCGCCCTTTGACCCGGGATGCAGCCTGGAGAGCTCGACGAGAGCCCCGGCCCTCCGCAGTTCCTGAGTGTACTTTCCGACTTCGGCTGACAACTCCTCACTCGATTCGCAACCGCACCCGGAATCCCCGCTGGTCTTGACGATCAACATGAATTGCATTTTTCATCCCTCCCATTTCGTTTGTTATAAAGGCTGAGACCCTGTTTGCTTGATTAAGAATTCCGATTAACTGTCGGCAATCCCGAAATTTCCATAACAGGCCGAATCTCCACGGTCCCCCACCGTCCCGCCGGAATGCGTCCGGCGATCCCGATGGCCTCGTCCAGATCTTTCGCATCGATCAAAAAATATCCGCCCAGCTGTTCGCGCGTTTCGGCAAACGGGCCGTCCGTCACAAGCCGCCTGTTATCGCGAACACGCACGCTTGTCGCGGTAGATGTGGGATGAAGCGGCCCCGCGTCCAGATAATGTCCAGTCTTGCTAAGCTCTACTGCGAATTGCGCCGAATCCTGGTAACACTGCGCGCGATCGCCCTCGCTCAACCCATTCTCATCCTGATAAATCAGCAGCATGTACTTCATTTCCCCTCCTGCATATAAGTCGAATAGCCCAATCCCAGATCGACATCTATACCAAAAAATAAGTAGAATCGGTCATGGCTTCTCCCGCCCGCGTAACCTCAGCGATTGAAGAAGTTTATCGAGCCGAATGGGGGCGGATCGTCGCCACCCTGATTCGCCTTTTCAGCGATTTTGACCTGGCAGAAGAATGCGCGCAGGAGGCTTTCACCGCCGCTGTGGACCAGTGGCGCGACAGCGGCATACCCGATTCGCCGCGCGCGTGGATCATTCAGACGGCCAAGCACAAAGCCATAGATCGCATTCGCCGCCGCGGTTTGTACGCCGAAAAGCTGGAGTCCTACGTCGTATCCGGCTTCATCCGCGCTGCCGAAGAGCCGGATTACGACAATGATGAAATTTCTGACGACCTCCTGCGGCTGATCTTCACCTGCTGCCACCCCGCGCTCGCTCCCGAATCGCAGATTGCGTTAACTCTCCGTACTTTGTGTGGTTTGGAAACGGAGGAGATTGCGCGAGCGTTTCTTGTCTCTCCCACTACCATGGCGCAGCGGCTGGTCCGCGCCAAAAACAAAATTCGCGAGGCGGGCATTCCCTATGTCGTCCCAGGAACAAATGACATTGCAGCCCGGCTCGATGCGGTCTTAACCGTAATCTATCTAGTTTTTAATGAGGGGTATGTGGCAACGCGAGGCGCGTCCCTGGTCCGCACCGATCTTTGCTCCGAAGCAATTCGCCTGGGTCGTTTGATTCTCGCGCTAATGGGCCCGCAGCCTCCGTCGGAAACGAAGGCTCTCATCGCGCTCATGCTCCTGCACGATGCGCGCCGCGATGCGCGGTTGGATAACGCGGGAGAAATCGTAACGCTCGAGGATCAGGACCGCACTCGATGGAACCGCCGGCAAATCAACGAAGCTTTACTTTTCATAGAAGATTTGCCGATCGGCGAACCCGGCCCCTTCGGCTTGCAGGCTGCTATAGTCGCGGTACATTGTAAAGCCGCGCGCGCCGGGGACACGGACTGGGCGGAAATCGTTCGGCTGTACGATCAATTGCTGCGCCTCCAGCCCTCCCCCATCGTCTCATTAAATCGTGCCGTTGCGATCGCTATGGTCGAGGGCCCACGTGCAGGCCTTTCGGCGATAGAGGATTTATCCAATGCGGACAATCTCAAGGACTATCACCTGTTGCACGCGGCGCGAGCCGATCTGCTCCGACGCCTCGGCATGCGCGCTGAGGCCGCGGAAAATTATTCGCGTGCGCTTGAACTCGCCACCAACGAAAGCGAACGCCGATTCCTCGAACGGCGCCTCCGCGAAATGCAGTCTCCGGTAGATTGAAAGTAGGACAGGCTTCAGCCTGTCGCTGTTGAATTTTATTCAGATTACTGACGAAATTCGCCCAAGAGCAAAGAGGATTGAAGAGTCTGTTTGAGAACTACAGAAGCATTGTAGGTCGCGGCTTTAGCCCCGACATAAGTTCTAGAAAATGACTGCGACTTTACAGGCTGCGGAAAAACCCAATACTCTGTCATTCTGAGCGAAGCGAAGAATCTCTCCTTGTTTCTTTTCCTATACTCAGATCGAAGAGAGATTCTTCGCTTCGCTCAGATTGACAAAACAAGTCCTTTATCCGCAGCCTGTTTAGCCGCTGAGGTTTCAATTTTTCAGTATTCACGCAGGTTTTTGAAAGCTGTCCCACTTAAACGCGAACCTGCTACTGCTGCCAGCCGCCACCCAGGGATTTGTAAATCTGGACCAGGGAAAGAAGTTCATTGAGCCGGGCCTGTGCCAGCCCCAGTTCAGAGGACAAATAATTGGTTTGATTGGTCAGAACTTCCAGATAATTTGTGGTTCCCGCTTCGTATCGCTTGCTGGAAAGCTGAGCGGCATCCATCGCGGCGTTCGCGAGCAGTTCTTGCTGCGCGCGGAATTGCTGGTTCTGTTGATAGCCGATCAGAGCGTCGGAAACATCGCGAAATGCACCTTGAATGATTTGCTGATAGGTCAGCACCGCTTCCTGCTGTTGCGCTTGCGCCAGGCGCACATTGGAGCGGATTTGTCCGGCAGTGAAAATCGGCTGTGTGACACTTCCCGCAAAATTCCACAATCCCGCAGGGCCGCTGAACAGATTGGTAAGCGAAGCGCTTTGAAAGCCGGCGCTTGCTGTCAGCGAAATATCCGGAAAATACGCCGCCCTCACCACGCCAATTTGCGCATTTGCTGCCACCAGCAATTGTTCCGATTGGCGAATATCCGGCCTGCGCTCCAGCAGCGCCGAGGGCAGACCGGCTGGAATCGTTGGCGGATGCGGCTGGTCGATAAGCTCCCTGCCGCGCGGCTCGATCGGCCCCGGATTGTTTCCCATCAGGATGCTGATAAAATTTTCCTGCTGCGCGATGCGCCGGTTTACATCCGTAATTTCCGCCTCAGCCGTGTAAACCAGCTGCTCTGCCTGGCGCACATCCAAAATTGAATTGATGCCGTGCTCTTCGAGCGTTTTGGTCAAATCAAGAGATTCATTGCGAGACGCCAGCGCTTTTTGCGAAATATCCAGTTCCAGATCGAGTTCGCGAAGTTGAAAATATGCGGCGGCCACGTTCGCCACGAGCGTCGCATTCACTTCCTGCTGAGCCCAACCTGTGGCGAGTAAATCCGCCCGCGCCGCTTCCGTAGCGCGCCGGTATTTTCCCCAGAAATCCGTATCCCACGATGCGTTCGCCGTGATTTGTCCGATGTTATATCCATAAGAGGGAAATGGGCCCTGCGCGGGATTGTGAAGAGCTGTGCCTGTGCCTATGGCCTTAACGTTGGGATATTGATTTGCGCGCGTAATTCCCAGCTGCGCTTGCGCCTCCAGCACGCGTGTTGCCGCAATGCGCGCATCGTAATTCTGCTGCAGCGCAACGCGAATCAGCTTTTGCAGCTGCTCATCTTGAAAAACTTCCCACCATTTTTGTTCGCCGTACGATTGGCTGGAGGCGGCGTCGGGAGACACCGTCGGTTCCGCAGGCGGCAAAGTACGATAACCTGTCGGGACATCGGTGTTTGGCCTTTTGTAATTCGGGCCGACGGTGCAGCCGCCAAGAAAAAGCGCGCACACCAATATCGAAATAGCGAACTCCGCGCGCATGATCCCAAGAATCTTCATCATCGAATTCCCATGCTCCGTTTTAGTGGCTTCTCGTGGCGCGGGCTTCAGCCTGCGGGGTTTAGTCCTTGCAAGGTCTAAATTCCGCAGGCTGAAGCCCGCGCCACTAAAACCAAAACTAAATCTCAATCCGCCGTGCTGTCGCCGGCGACAATCTGCCCGCCGGCTGTTGGAACGTGCGAGTGTCCTGAATGAAAGAACGAAGTGCGGTTCAAAACTTTTACCTGGAACTGTTCGAGGTACAAATAAATTACCGGCGTCACGTACAACGTAATGAATTGCGACACCACGAGCCCTCCGACAATCACGAGACCTAGAGGACGGCGCGAAGCTCCGTCCGCTCCGTACCCGGCCGCGATGGGCACCGCGCCGATTACCGCTGCAAGCGTGGTCATCAAAATCGGGCGGAAGCGGTCCAGGCTCGCTTCGTGTATGGCGTTTTCCGCGGTCTCGCCCGCATCCACGCGCTGTCGGGCGAAATCGACAATCATGATTCCGTTTTTCTTCACGATGCCCATCAGCATGAACATTCCGACGAACGCGTAGAGCGAAGCCTGTTCGCCAAACACATACAGCGTAAGCAATCCGCCCACGAGCGCGGTCGGCAATGTCGAAAGCACCGTCAGCGGATGGACATAGCTTTCATACAAAATCGCGAGGATCACGTACATGACGAATACGGCGAGGCCCATCAGGACGGTCAAGTCCCGCACAGTATCGCGGAACGTTAGCGCCTCTCCCTGCAGACTTGCGCGAATCGTGGGCGGCACAATTTCGGCTTCGGCCTTGCTGATATAGTTCGTGGCGTCGCCGATGGCCACATCCGGCTTCAAGTTGAAATAAATCGTAACGCTCGTGAATTGATTCAGGTGATTGACCGATTGCGGCCCAAGCGAGCTTGTCCAATCCACCAAAGTATTCAGCGGAACAAGATTTTTTCCATCATCGGACCGGATATAAAGCAGCGACAGATTGTCGGCTTGCGAGCGCTCGGAATCCTGCACCTCCAGAATCACCTGGTACTGGTCTTCCGGCTTCTTGATCAGATACAAATAATTTTGCGAATACGCGTTGCGCAATAAATTCAAAATTCGGGTTTCCGACACTCCGTAAATGCGAGCTTGATCCCGCCGGATGTTAATTTCAAGATTCGGTGTGTGATTGAAAAAGTCGGACGAGACCGTGGCGAAACCTGGATATTCCCGCAACTTGCCCATCATTTTTTGCGCGATGTCATACACTTGCTGCGAGTTCACTCCGGAAATCGCGTATGCATACTGGCCCTGGTTCTGGTTCGTCGCGCCCGTGCTGATGTTCAACACCGGCATGGGCCGAAGGAAAGCAAATATTCCTGGAATCGAGCTGAGTCTGGCGATCATCCCGCCCACAACTTTCTGAATCGGTGGCCGAACTTGTGGCGGCTTCAGGAACCCCAGCAGCAAACCCTGGTTCGACGCCAGAAATTGGCTGTTGCCCGTCAGCGTGAAGGTAGCACCGACCGCGGGATCCGCCCGCATGACAATTGCCGCCTGGTTCTGCAGCGCCCGCATTTGTTCAGGCGAAGAACCTTCCTTGCCGATCATCACGCCCCAAACAAAGCTGCTGTCTCCCACCGGCAAAAACGCTTTCGGGACTGCCATGAAAAGCAAAACCGTTCCCACCATGCAAGCGACCCAGGTCAAGGCGGAAATCCAGCGATGCCGCAGGAACCACCACAACGAATTGCCGTACACGCGAAGAATGGCTTTCTCGACTCGCCCTCCGGTCCTCTCCACGAAGTTCTGCTTGATACCGTGTCCGCGCGGTTTCAGCAGCCGCGCGCACATAAGCGGCGTGAGCGTCAGCGAAACAAGTCCAGACGCAATAATCGAAACAACGATGGTGATTGCAAACTCGCGGAAAATGCGTCCCACCAGGCCAGACATAAACACGAGCGGAAAAAATACCGCTGCAAGCGAAACCGTCATGGAAAGAATCGTAAAACTGATTTCGCGCGCGCTTTCGAGTGACGCCTCCAGCGGCTTCATCCCTCTTTCCATCAGGCGCACGGTGTTTTCCAAAAACACAATGGCATCGTCCACCAGGAATCCGATGGCCAGCGTCAGCGCCATTAACGAAAGATTGTCTAGGCTGTATCCGAATACGCGCATCGCCATGAAAGTAAGCAGCAGGGACAAGGGAAGCGCAACGGCTGGAATCAGCGTATCCGTGGCTCTGCCCAGGAAAATAAAAATTACGCCGACCACCAGGACGAAGGCAAAAATAAGCGTTGCCTGGACGTCCGCAACGGAATTGACGATGGTCTGCGAACGGTCATAAATCGGAGTGACGCGAACCGAGCCGGGAAGCTCTGCGCTGATCACGGGAAGAAGGTCGCGCACGCTCTTCGAAACGGCTACCGCGTTTGATCCAGCCTGCCGGTTCACGGCAACGACAACCGTGGCGCTCGGTTCATCGTACCCGCGCACCCAGAATCTCATCTTGATGCGTTCGTCCTGTACCGTGTCTTCCACGTGGGCAACGTCGCGCAAAAACACCGGCGCGCCATTCGTGCTGCTGACGATCAGGTCTCCATATGACCCGGCGCTCACCAGTTGGCCCTGTGGGCTCAACAATTGCGTGCCGGAAGGGCTGTCAAATTGTCCGGCTCCCGTATAACTCGTGCCGTTCTTTACGGCCGCAACCAGGTCATCAATTGAAATTCCGCGCGCCCACATTTTCGATGGGTCAACCTTGATGCGCACGGCAGACTTCGTGCCAAACACGTTCACGCTGCTGACGCCGGGCAGGATGCTGATGCGCTGGCCCACTTGCGTTGCGCCATAGTCATAAAGGCGGCCGGCAGTAACCGAATCGCTCGTCAAAGCGATGTACAAAATCGGCTGGTCATTCGGATTAGTTTTTGAAAAGGTGGGCGGCGAAGGTAAGTCGGTAGGCAGGTTGCCGCTGGCCTGAGAAATAGCTGTTTGTACGTCGGTCGCCGCGGCATCGATGCTCTTGTCCAACGCAAATTGCAGCGTAATGCTCACATGCCCCTGCGTGCTTTGCGAGGTCACCAGTTCCAGCCCGTTGATCTGCATGAATTGCCGCTCAAGAGGCGTGGCGATGTTATTGGCTACAGTGTCAGGACTCGCTCCCGGATAATTTGCCTGCACGGAAATAACGGGATAGTCCACCACCGGCAAATCGTTCACGGGAAGGCGCAGAAAACTGAGCACACCAAAAACGATGACTGCAACTGTCAAGACCGCAGTCATGACCGGACGTCGAATGAATGGTTCTGATAGGTTCATGGTTGCCCTGCCGGAGTTGCCGCGGAAGTATCAGTCACGACGCGTACCTTGCCACCCGGCATTACACCTAACTGGCCGTTCATTACGACATGCTCCCCGGCCTGAAGTCCTTGCTCGATCACTACCATTTCACCTTGCCGCTGCCCGAGCTTTACCGGCCTCAATTCAGCCGTCGAGTCCTGTTTCACCACATACACAAAAGGACCCTTCGCCGAATCCTGTGCCGCAGCCGCGGGCACCAGCACAGCCTTTGGCAACGTAGCCAACACCAGACGCACGTTGACGAATTGCCCGGGCCACAGATGACGCGAAGGATTGGGAACGGTTGCGCGCAACAGCACGGTTCCGCTGCTGCTTTGCACGGAGTTATCGACAAACGTGAGTTGCCCGATCTCAGGCTTCGGTTGATCCGGCAAGCGCACTTCCGCCTTGAGCGCGTGCTTGGCCAATTCGCGCTGCACGAGTGAGAGATCGCCTTCCGTCGCAGTAAAATCGGCGTAGATCGGGTCGAGCCGCTCAATCGTCAGGAGCGTCGTGGAGTTTGCCGTCACAACGTTGCCGTTATCCACAAGCCTGTGCCCCGCGCGCCCTTCGATCGGTGAGTGAATCGATGTGTACTCCAGATTCAGTCGTGCGGATTCCAACGCGGCTTCGTTCTGTTTTACCTGCGCTGAGCACACGTCCACCGCGTTTTTTCGCGTGTCGTAATCCTGCCGCGCGATGGCCCGCGATTCGATCAGGTCTTTCACGCGCGCAAATTGAACTTGCGCAAAATCCAAAGCCGCTTTCGATTGCGCAAGGTTCGCCTGTGCTGCATCCAGCTGTGCTTCAAACGGACGGGGATCGATCGTGAAAAGCAGATCGCCTTTCTTCAGTTCTACACCGTCCGCGAAATGTATTTCCGTGATCTTTCCCGAAACCTGTGGCTGCACGGAGACAACCTCACGAGCCACGGTATGGCCCACTTCGTCCAAATACAGCGGCACATCCTGAGACACGGAGGTGGCAACCGTCACGGCGGATGGCGGCCGCTCCATCGGAGGGGGATCTTTTTTCGCACAGGCCGTCAGGAATATTCCCAAAGCACACGCCAGATAAAATGTATGGTGCCTGCGGAGCATGAATCTCCTTCGTTCTCCAAAATGTTAAAAGCTGGATTATATATACTACGCCACCCTGAATCAGATGTTTCAGGATGAATTTCGTACCAATTATTTTTGCCCCGGTTTCCTGGCGTCAAGCTAAAGGAATAGACGAGAGCGTTTTAGGAGGAACAGCGATTGACTCGACGTTTTTAAAAAAAACATCCAAAGGCTCCCAGCCCAATACAGGCAGCCTCCAGCAAACCCAATGGCAGTTTACGCGCTTTATTAATCCGCCATTCTCCCTCAAGGAGCAGAAGGGTATCCGCGGAAAATGATTGAAATTTTAATGAAGCGCACCCATACCATTAAATTTTGCCACAATTATTGTGGCACGGCATACTTTGCGAAGTCGCAATTCAAAATTATGCAGATTGCGCGCGCGATTGCTGCTTCACGCAGACTTTGTTCGTCAGCTCGATGAGTTGTCTCAGGTTCCACCACTCTTCATCACTCATCAATCTGCCCTCAGGACTCGAAAAATAGATGGAAACGAATCCTTCAGTCGAGAGCGGAGATCGGACGATCAACTGCGTTTTTTGGCTTTCCGGCAATGCATCGGACATGGGCTGTACCTCCAGATGGGCGCGGATTCTATCACGAACACGACCCTAAATCTTTAATAATGCATTAACAATGGAAGGGTCATTCGTATTGAACTGAATTCCCAAATTGAACCAGGATCGGTTCAAAACCCGGCTTCAAATTCCTTAAACCGCCTCTCGAGCTCCCACTGCTCTTTCGCCTTTGCATTGGAATCGAGGAAATTCGCGCAACCGGGGGAGGGCTTCATGCCGCCCAGGGTATCGGATGCACATGGAGCGGCGGGCCGGATGAAAACGTCTGGCTCGCGCCACAGGCTCGCTCCCGGCAAAAAAATGTGCTCTAGGCCCGTTCGGACCATTTGCTTCAAGTCTGCATAGCTGAGGGCATAGGTCTCCGCAGCACGCACATATTCATGCGTCAAATTGATGCGTGACACGCCTTCGTCGTCTGTAGAGAGCGACAGCGGCACATGATACTTACGGTAAATGGGCAGTGGGTGTTCGTTTCCTTTCACGCCCAGGATAACATCATTGCTCGTCAGATTGATTTCCACCATCACGTGCTTCGCTGCCATTTCCTTCAGCAGGTCATACGGACGATCCTCATGCATCACGTCAACGCCATGACCAATTCGTTCAGAATGTGCGACTTCCACGGCAAGGCGGATATGGCAGCAAAGTCCTTCGGGCGGCACCAGTCCGGGCGCAAGCTCTCCGGCATGCAGGTTGATGTGAGGTTTGGGATATACACCGTGCAGGTATTCGACGAATTTCATCTGCAGCTCGTAATCCGCCATAGGTGTCGAATTGTCCTCGGGTTGAACGTATGTGAGACCTACGAAACGCGGGTCAGTAGTAGCGACTTCAAATCCGAGCAGCGTTTGAGCGAAAACCTGCTGCTTAGGAAAGTCTCTTAGAATCTGATAGATATAACGAATTTCAACCTCGCATGCAGGTGCCGCCTGGGGCGTGCCGCAATGTTCGATCAGCCGCCGGGAAGCCTCGGCATCGTCGCGCTCTTTCCTGGCAACCGCAATGTCATCAGTCAGGTGAGCGGCGAGCAGCGCATCGCGCATTTTAGCCAGATCATCTTGCCAGCCGACCTGATTAGCAATTCCTATGGTGTGCCCGAAGTCCGGCGTTTCCATAATTTCAAGGTATTGTTCATTCTGAGCGGCGGCACGAGACGCTATTTCGTCTAGTCGTTCGCCGGAGTGACGATTAGAAGTCCCTCCAAATTTTCCAAACGTCTCGAAAAAGCGGTCATGGCCATTCGTCCCGGTGGCGGGAACGAATGTGCGCATGGAAAAAGCATCGACCAGCGCGTCATACAGAGGTTGATTCGTGAGCGCTTCCGCGGCCCCCACTTGACCTACGCCGCACGTAGGCGCAGGAGGCACAAAGGCGTGAGTCTTGAGATCCACGCATAGACCGTCTTCGGCTCCGTCACGGATAAAAGTTTCGGCGTATATCCCGCCTGACTCATGGTAGTGCAGGTCCGCGCCTTTGGGCATGCGACGCAGAAACGCTTCCAGCTCCATCGGATTCGCTCGCGCGGCCTCATAGGCGCGGGATGCGCGCTGTTCGGCTGATCCCGCCGCCGCTGTTGTTTTTTCTTTGGCCGCGGTTTGCGCGAAGGCTAGAATTGGCAGGAGCAGGAAAAGCCCTGTCCCTGCGGGCCTTAGAAGCCTGGGAAGAAGGGGCAGCGGAAACCGCGTAGGTTGTGTGCTGGGCACGTTTCTTTTCCTTTCGCAAAAGGTCGCTACAACTTGGAAGCGTTTCAAATGTAGTGGCACGACATGTCGTGCCACTACTGCGGCGCATGTGGAATTTTCGATTGACGCTCATCCCAATGCTCCACAATGTCGCGGACTACCTTATCGCCTACGCGTTCCGCCGCCTCGAGCGAGGGCAGAAACGCGGGATAATTTCCAGCAGCCATGCTCTTCAGCGTCTCCGCAGGAGTTTCGCCGGGCGCCTCGCGATCAAAATTGCTCACGGTTCGCAGAACGAGGACGCGGTTGATATCCACACGGCCCGCTTGGGCTAGAAACGTCAGTGCCTGCATCGTTCCCGTGTCTTCCATCGCGGCGACCATGAAATTGCCTTCTCCGCCGGTGTAATACTTCGTCCAATCGTTGGCCCATTTATCCATTCTCTTGCCGTGCCAGAATGTGCCGCCAGACATGGTGTCGCCGCGCGTCACAAAAGGCGGCTTCATTGCGTATGGAAAGCCCGTGTATTTCATTCGCGTGGCACGCATTTCTTCGTTATCCGCAAGAGGAACGCCCTTCGACAGTTGATACGCCCAATCGACCAGGTCCTGATTAAGCGTGTAGGCTTCGCCGTCCAGCTGCGTCTTTACGGGCTCTTCATATGGCGTCGCCTTTCGCAAGGGAACATAACCTGTTGGCCAGTCCGCGGGAATTTCGCGCGCATCGATTTCATAGGCGATATCGCCATCAATCACGTGATTTGCCCAAACCGCGGAGCCAAGCGATACATCGGCCGGATCGCCGCCCCCGATCCCGGCAACCACCCAGTATGCTTTGGAAAGATCGAAGCGCGGATCGAGCCCTAGCGCCATTACGGATGCCGCAGCCTTGGCCGTCGCTACGCCTGTTAGCAGGCCGAGCACTCCATCCTTATTCATGCGCACGTGATGATAGCCGGCGGGGAGGGGAAGAACCTGGTCCAGATGTTCGCGCTCAACCCATAGCTGGTATTCGCCGGGAATGTCGCCCGTATCTTCTCCGACTTCAAACATGGAGACAACGACGACCTTCACCTGAATTGTTTTGATCGGAACAATTTTAGGCCGCTTCGGCGTTTTCCTTCGGGAATAAAGAGGGGCGGCAAGGAAACAAAGTAAGATGAAAAACCCTGACGAAAATTTAAGAAGGCGACACACTATTCTCTCCTCGGCGGCGCATTTGCTTTCTTTACCCAAGCAGGGTAACTGAGTTTACATCAATGCGCGCCGCGGAGAGTTTCTGTATGAATTTTAATTCGTGATTCCTGGCATAGGGATCAGGGCATGGAAGAATCGAACGGACGAATACTTGATTTTATGTGAAGCCGGACAGGACCGACCGTCAGGCGGTCAGGCCTTCGCCGCTCGCGACAACCCATCCTGCGAAAACCATCGCTTCGGGGCTGGACTTTCAAAAGTTGGAATCGTTTGAGGAGTTCCCTCGAAGGTAACGATTTCTTTTGTGCGATAGGGCTTTTCCTTTTGGCATGAAGGGCAGCGAAGGTTGAATACTTGGGACCTCGCCTCCATTCCCTCCGCATCAGTCTCGGAGGACTGAAGGCTCCCGACGATAGCGGGAACTGGAATTGCCCCCTTGCAATGCAGGCAAACGACTCCGCGAAATGTTTGGGGCTGCGTTTCAATCTTCATAATTAAACCTCGCATCGAATTAACCTCATTCAGGGACAAGACAATGCTACTCCATAGGGTCCGGATGGTCTAGTCGGATAAAAAGCAAAAACTGTGGAAATGCAGGAGTGACTGATTGCGTTCCTTGCGCTGCCGTAACTATATTACAATGAATAGCTTAGTGAAATTCCGGATTCTGCCGATCTCCCCCTCATTTTTCCATTTCCACAGGATTTGTTCCTCTCCCCTCTGCATCGCCGTCATGAAAGAGGGGGCGTGGAAATGGGCAGAAGGAACGGAGTGACAATGGAATTTTCGCCAAAATCATCTCATCGACGACAAAAATTCAATCATTTTTCGAAAAGTACACACGGCATTGGCGGGCTCCTAACTTGAATTTATCCACAAATTAATGCCGATCCTGTATCCTTTGAAATAAATCCACCGAGCAACAAGATCTTGAAATGATCCGATGCCTGGAAAGATACATGAAACCCAAGAAAATGAAATTGGCCCGCCAACCGATCTACTTTCTCGCTGCAATATTTAGCATTGCTGCTTTCGCCGCGCCAGCGCGGACGCAATCCGCGTCGACGTTTTCAATTCAAAGCCGGACGAACCCAAATACAGAGCAGCATTTCATGGTGTATCGCGACGGTGTTCACATTGAAGTCATCGCGCAGGGAAACGGTCCAGTAATAGTCATCTTGCCGTCGCTGGGAAGGGGAGCTGAAGATTACGGAGTCGTCGCTGACCTGCTTGCACGGGAAGGTTTCCGAGTTTTGCGGCCGCAACCGCGCGGCATCGGCAAGAGCACCGGACCCATGGCCAATTTAACGCTGCACGATTTTGCCGCCGACATCGCTGCAGTAATCGAGCACGAAGGCAAAGGCCCGGCCATTGTGGTTGGCCATGCCTATGGGCATTTTGTAACGCGCATGCTGGCCACGGATCGGCCTGACCTCGTTCGTGGAGCGGTGCTCGCGGCTGCGTCTGCAGGAAAGGTCCCGGAAGGCGTCCACGAGCCGTCTGTTTCGCCGGATGTGCGTGAAGCTATTGAAAAGAGTGGAGATATGTCCTTGCCGGTGTCCGAGCGGCTCCACTATCTGCAACTTGCATTCTTTGCCCCAGGGCACGACCCACACGTATGGCTCACGGGGTGGCACGCGGAAACCGAAAAGGCGGAAAACACAGCGTCGCGCGCCACTCCCGTAGATGAATGGTTCGCGTGTGGCACAACGCGCGTCCTCGATCTGCAAGCGGAAAATGACGCGGTAGCACCGCGCAAATTTGCGGGCGTTTTGAAAGCTGCACTCGGAGACCGTGTCACCGTCGTAGTCATTCCCTATGCCGGACACGCTTTGGTACCTGAGCAGCCGCAAGCCATGGTCAGCGCCATCGCCGCATTCGCGCGAACTTTAAAATAATTTCCCATTTTGACAAAGCAATGATGGCCGTTCCGCCGCACGGCTGATAGAAAGTTTCAATTCGTGGATTTGGCTTGCCAGCGGCGTTAAAATATAGCTGTGGGGGGATTCGCGAGTCAGAGCGATAGAAGAAGCTCGACTCGCCGATTTCAGGAGGGAAACTATGTATTGCAATCGATGCAGCGCAGAAATTGCTGACGACGCTAATTTTTGTTCTTCTTGCGGTGCGCGGCGGTATTCCAGAACTTCACACAAGCAATTGACGCTTTCGGTCAGAGACAAGAAAATTTCCGGAGTTTGTGGAGGCATCGCGGAATATCTGGATGTGGACCCGACAATCGTGCGCTTGATTTGGGTGGCGCTGTCCGTTGTGCCCGGAGGATTTATTGGAGGAGCGCTGGCTTACGTCCTGGCCTGGGGCATCATTCCCAAAGCTCCAGCGTTTGTACCGACGGCAGTGGCGTCATCGCAGCCCTCGGTAAAGACGAGTTGATGGGTTCGGGTAAGATTTAAGTGGCGCGGGCTTCAGCCTGCGGGTTTTAGTCCTAGGAAGGCCTAAATTCCGGAGGCTGAAGCCCGCGCCACCAAAAGATCAAAGCTCGACGTGCAGGCGCAGCGCGGGAGCGAGCACCGGGCCGCGGTCGCGGTTATAGCCAGGATTGTTGATGTGTTGTAGATCAAATGAAGCGAAGATGCCGCGCCACACATGCGCAGTGTAGTAAGCTTCCTCGATCGTTTCACGCCCGTAGTTTAAATTTCCGTCGCCGAGAACGAAGCCGAGTCCGCCGAGGCGAAGATATTGCTGATGGTCACGCGAAATTCCATTGGAAATAAAGGCCAGTCCTGTGCGATCCAGTTTTCGTTTCCACGGAGTTCCGTTCGCGCTGGCACCGACTTGCACCGTTTCATCGTCTTCCGTGTAGGCATAGGATTCGTGTTGGCCTTCATTCCATCCCCATCGGGAAAATAAACCCAGCCAATCGGTAAGCGGCTGCTCGAGGTTCACGCCAAAACCATACTTCAGAGTGGTCTGCAAGGGATGGGCGGTAATGACCGGAGGTTGAGGTGGAAGCGCATTTGCAACCGCCACGCTGTAAATGCCCATGTTGGCGTGGTTCGCATAACCGAGCAAACGAATGACAGACTCACGATGCGGGACGAAGGAATGGTGCAACTCGAGTTCGACATTTTCAGAGTGCGCGCGGGCTAAATCCGCATCAAGGTTGATTCCGTTCGCTACTTTGGGCATCAATGCTTCCGCGAATCGAAAAGCCCAGTGGCGGTCGTCATATTCAAACATCGCGGCATAGGTATAGCCGCGCGTGTCAGCCGCATAGTCATAAGCGCCGTTGTTATCCAGTGTCCAATTCATGAACTGAAAATTGCTGTCAGACCCGTACTCGTTCACATCAAAAAAATCCACAAGACTGAATTTTCCAAAACGAATTTCCAGCCGCCGCACCGGCAATTCCTTAAAGAGCGATAAGGGAGTTCTCTCGGACGGCGCTTTTTCTTTGCTGAGCGGAATAATCTGGTGCCACATCAGGCGCGCCACGTACGGAGCTTTGCTGAGGGTCGGGTTGCGGACCACGTCCAAATTTGTGAAACCCGCAAGTCCGAGCGCCTCCCCAATTCCGTGCCCGCCGGTTTCCTGAACATCGAGCAGAATTTCCGAGCTGTCGTTGATGCGCAGGCCCGTAAGCAAAGTGAGCACACGCGAGGAAGCATCCTGCGCTTCGGGCGTAAGGCTATTCGGTCCCTGGTAGGGAGAACGAAATATCGGATGCCATTGCGTAATAATATTGGCCTGACCGGAAAGCCAGATGCGATCGGATTCAAAATGTGGAAATAGAGTGGTGCTTTCGTCGGAAGGGGAATCATCGGGTGGCTCGGGGGCGGATTGAACGGGTGGTTTATCCGCCAGCGTATCTTGTGCCTGCATGCACACTGGAGCCGACAGGCGAAGCCCCGCCAGGAATAGAAATGAAATCGCGAATTGTATAGAACGATGACGCATATTCTCCCAAGTAAATGAGAATCGCGATCCCACCATTACATCATGGCCTGATCTGGTACCTAGATGAACAGAATGTAAAAACAGAGACGGCGGGGTTTGCACCCCGTCCGTCTCGTTTACGCTTATAAATTTGTCTTACAAATGTATTCGACATCCTCTTCGGCTCGTGCTGCCGCAAGAGATGGCTCATGAACTCTGGCCTGCGAATCAAACATGGTCATCGATGGATCGATCCACACCTGAATGAGCGGGGCATTCTCGCCCTCGTGTGCGCGGATCCAAATGCAATACAGGCTTGGTCGCGGCACGGAATTCCTGCGTCCGGTGATGATGTTAAACATGGTCCCTCCTTTGAAAACAAATGGGTCGCGGCCTTGAAGCAGCGCGTTCTCCGGTCTATTTATTTTTTGGGAGGGAATAATTGCCGCGAAATCTGTGAATCCCGCCCGCTCTTTTTACCTTCCATCCGAGCGAGCAGAAACTTGGTGCAGCGAAGCTTATGCTATATTCGCTCGTGAGGAAGGGCCGGAAAGCTTATACCGTTCGGATGATCCGGTTCTTGAATAGGCAAATCCATGTGTTGTCATTTCCTTTCGGGCTTTTATATTTCAGCCCCGTTTCTGTGATACCATACCCCTATAGGGTAGTCAACAAAAATGTCCCATTTATCGAGAGAAAAACTGGACCTGCTGACGCGCACCAAGAAAATCGTGGGGCAGCTTGAAGCCGTGGGCCGCGCGCTGGACCAGGACGAGCCTTGCACCGAAGTGCTGCAGCGCCTGGCCGCGGCGCGCGGCGCGATCAACAGCCTTATGGGCGAGCTGATGGAAGACCATATCCGCAACCACATGCCCCGCAAAACAAAATCCGCGGAGGAAGCCGCGGACGATCTGATCGAAATTGTTCGGACGTATTTGAAATAAGCGCTGCATGCACAAAGAGTTCTCATCGCAAATAAACTTCGAGAAAATCAGTCCGATCCGAAACAATTTGTGCCTTGCTCACATCGAGTCGATGTATTTGGATTTATCCGTAGGCTTAAGGTCCTGTCATCTCGTAAATAGCTCTATTCAGACACCTGATAGGACTTCAGGGGCTAAACAGGCCGCGGAGAAACCCGATACTCTGTCATTCTGAGCGAAGCGAAGAATCTCTCCTTGTTTCTTTTCCTATGCTTAAATCGAAGAGAGATTCTTCGCTGCGCTCAGAATGACAGAACAAGGCCATTTTTTCGCGGCCTGTGAAGCCGCAACCCACAATGACTTTTTATGAGATTGCTTTATTTAGCAGGACAGGAAGGATTTGATTTGCGGAAATTTTGGCGGGTTGGGTAGAGCGCTTACAGACCCGATCTCTCGGGGCCGTCGTCCCCGCAGCGCGACTCCCAACCCACGGTCATCATGCGGGAGTGAAACGGTTGGCTCAATGGGCTTGAAGACTCAAAAAAGTTGGGACCGGGGTTTTAGTACTAGGTCAGCGAAAGCCACTTTAGAAGTTTCTAGGTTTTGGGCACTGAGACACCATCTTGGAGTTCCTAACTATTGTATACAAAGTACTTAGAGGCTCGTTTTATTCAATGATCGCGATCTTGTTGGCTCCGGACAGAGGTAACCAGAGGCGGCCTTTTGCGTCACGGGCCATTCCCGACGCTGCCGAGTTAGCTGCAGGCATAGGATACGTCCTGAATACTTCGACCGCAGGGTCAAAGCGAACTAAATTGTTTGCGTCCTTCCCGCTTTCCTCATACCAGATCTTTCCGGCCGTATCTGCGCCGATCCCGTCTGGAGCGGAATGAATTCCGGAGGGACTGTCCCAGAATTTAAATTTTTTGTCGGCCAAAGTAATGCGGCCCAGCCGTCCACCGCCGAAATCCGTGAAGTAGATCGCGCCGCCTACGGCAACCATGCGGCGGGGTTTCACGTCACGGTCCGCGGGGGTAAATTCCGTCATCGTTCCGGTGGCGGGATCCATGCGGCCGAGTTTGCTGCCTGAAAGCTCACAAAACCAAAGGGCGTGATCGTCCGCTGCGACGATTCCGTAAGGATGCGCATTCTGCGTGGGCACGCCAAATTCGGTGATGATTCCGCTGTGCGTGTCTACTCGTCCGATGACGTTGGAATTTTCAGCAGTAAACCATACGGCGCCATCCGGGCCGACAGCGAGCGAGAACGGATCCCTTACAGTGGGAGGCGTGAACTCCGAGATAGCCCCGCTCTTTGGATCCATGTGGCCAATTTTTCCGGAATTGTTCTCCGCAAACCAGATTTCGCCTTGATTATCGAAAACCAATCCGGTTGGCGAAGAGTCCGCGGTTGGAATTTTAAAAAGTTTCCATTCTTCGTTATTCGGATTGAAGCGCGCGATGTGCCCAGTCTCCTCGAGCGTAAACCAGGCATTGCCGCTTGCATCGATGGCAGAGGCTTGAGGCACCGATCCCGAGACCGGCACATCCCAGATGCGCATCGCGCCCTTCAGTTCGGCGCCGATGGGGGCGACGGGCGGTTTGAACGCCAGCCGAAGGGTAACATTCGTGTCCGAGCCGGGGCGCACCAGAACGTTGTGTTCCCACTCAGACCAGGAGCCATTCGCAGAGGCGCGCAAATCGTAAAAACCGGTGCGCAACGGTTCGATATGAAACTGGCCATGCGCATCACTATGCAACACGTGCGGGGTTTCGCCATCGGCCACTTGCCATAAAATCTGCGCATCGGCCACAGGAACGCCTTTTGCGGTGACAACCTTACCATCCAGGCCGCCCGGCTTTTGCTTGGCGACTTTAGGCATTTGCGCCCATGAGCTGGCGCACACAAAGCCAGCTGAGCACACGACCATCAGGACATGTCGAGCCATACGGCGCAAAGGGATTGGCCTCCGGAAACTTTTCCTCTTTAATTTTACCTTGCAGGGGCTAGTGAGTGGGGGTTACGGCGGGGAGATTGTTCAATTCATTACGAACGACTTCGATGGCCTGTGATGGGGGACCGATGTGGCGATAATGGGTGATTTCCGTGCGCTCGTGGATGCCAAAGGGGAACATGACTTTACGGCCATCCACATTATACGTGTAGACCGTCGGGAGCCAGACTCCCGGCACGATTTCTTCCTGCTCCATTACGACGTGGCCGCCGCGATACACTTTTCCGGCAATGCCTCCGGCAAAGGGAATGTCGCTTGCAATGTCGCCTTCGAGGCGCGCGAATTGCGCCTCGGTTTCGTCCACCCAGAGGACAGCGTGAACGTGCTGAAAACTGGCTGCGAAACGATTGATAGGCTCGTAGTCGGGATTGGGATCGAGCAAAAATTTTATGAAAGTGTGAGGTCCGTTCGAATCGGTGCGCGTTTCGCGGCCCGCCCAGGTGATTCGAAAAGCCTTCATAGCGGTATCTACCAGATCGGAACGATCGCGGCGACGCCGTTCGTATTTTGCCAGATCCTCCTTGTAGTGATCGTTCGGATGAATGGCGAGCCCGAATATGTTCAAAGCGATCTGGAGCTCGTTGCGATATTCTTCCGGGGTGACAGGAACCCCATGTTCCGCCATTTTTAGTTTTACGTTGCCAACGGTTGAGGGCATGATGCGCTCAGTAATGTCGGAAATGACATCCGCGTTTTCGCCGCTACGGGCAATTCTGTGTTCAATTCGTTCGAATTCCTGGAGCGCCTGATCGTCACGATGCTGGTTCTGGATGGCCCGGACGATCAACGCGTGAATCTGATCGGCGCTGGGGGCGGGATTGGCGGTGATGATTGCTCCCTGGCCACCTGCGAGTGTCTGAGCATAAGACACACTAATCCAGGAGACAACCGCGATCAAACATGTTCCGACAGCTGCTAGATGGGTTCTCCGAATCATGAGTCGCCAAGCGCCGCCTGCAAGACTGGCCCCTCCACAGACATCTACTAATGAGATTCTACGGTGAATGGGTCGGTTGCACTCGATTGTTTCGGAAATAACACATTTGAATGGGGGTGCCTTTAGATATGAAAAGGGGCGCCCTGATTACGAACCGGGGCGCCCCCCAATTCGAATAGATATTTACCGTAGATTATTTTATTCGTAACATGGGCTTGCGTTACTAAAGGCCCCTAATGCAATTCATGAAATATGTCCGAAACGCAAAATTAATGGCACTCAGGATTTATTTTGTTCGGGGCGCTTTCGTGGCGGCTGTTTTTCTTCTAATGGCGCACGGAAGCAACGCTCAGGCCCTGACGCCTGCGTGGGTGGAGTTGGGCGAAGGCGGCAAGATGTTTGCGCGAATTGTCGTAAACATGCCGCAGGATTGCCCCGCGATTCAGATCGATGGGGTGAGCAAGCCGATGGCGCTTCGGCCCAACATGCCGGGCGGCTTGCGGCCCGCGTGTGAATTTGAAATTCCGGCCAGCGCAAAATCGGCTTCGGTAAATTCTCATACTCTGGCGCTTCCAAGAAACAACCCTACGGAAGTGATTACAATTGGCGACACGGGTTGCAGAATCAAGGGCCAGCAAATTCAGGCGTGCAACGATGCCGCCGGTTGGCCTTTTCGAGAAGTTGCATCGAGTGCCGCAGCCGAAAAAGCAAATTTAATTATTCACGTCGGCGACTATCTGTACCGCGAGAGTCCCTGCCCGGAGGCATCGACGGCACAGTGCGGAGGCAGCCCCGCAGGGGATAATTGGGATGCGTGGAATGCGGATTTTTTTGCACCCGCCGCGGAACTTTTGAGCGCCGCTCCCTGGGCTTTTACGCGCGGGAACCATGAAGATTGCAATCGCGCTTGGCGAGGCTGGTTCTACTATCTGGATCCACGGCCCTGGGACGGAAAATGTGAAGAGTACTCCGCGCCGTACTTGATCAAGCTCGGGAATTTTCAGCTGGCGATGCTTGATTCCGCTTCGATCAATGAAAATGTGGTGGACGAAGAGGAATTGCGAATTTTCGGAATGCAATTGGCTTCGCTTCAGGCGAAGGGCTCGTGGCTTGCGACGCATCATCCATTTTGGGGATTCTACCCGGACCGTCGCAGCGGTTTGCCGAAACCAACGACTCCAGTGCTCGAAGAGGCCTGGGACAAAGCCTCGCCAAAAAATTTCAGTTTGATTCTCTCCGGGCACGTTCATCTATTTGAATACGTCAGCGTGGACAACGGGCGCCCGCCCCAAATTGTTGCAGGGGATGGCGGCACGCAAATGGATGTGCCAATCAAAATTTCCGTGAAGGGCACGACGATCCGTGGCGCGACGGTTAACGGTGGCCGGATGAACGGACAATTTGGGTACACGATGCTGACCAAGGAAGGGAAAAACTGGCATCTGGAAATGAAAGACCGGTCTGCGAAGGTGATGGTAACGTGCACGGTTCCCGAGAGCAGCGAGAGTTGCCAGAGCGTGGGGACGGATTGATTTTTTTGTTTTGTCGCGGGAGTTTTTGGTTTTAGATTTTTGCTTTGTTTGACGGCATTCCACTGCCCTGTATATCTCACTTCGCAATTGGCGGAAAAGCCTTGCCTCTGATCCTTCGTTTTCACTCAGGACGAGAGAGGCGAGCAACAAATGCTTCTCGTTTCGCGTTTTGCGGTGTCAACGCTTACAATTAGCACTTCTATGCCTCGCCCTAGTCAGCCACAAACACCTGTTACAGAATCCGAAGTTTTAGCGCAACTTGCTCGATCGCGCGGTCCGCAGAGTCTTCGTGAAATTGCGGCGGCGCTCGAGCTGCGCCAGTCGGGACGCCGCGCACTCATCAAGCTCACGCGAAAAATGAAGATGCGTGGGGAAATTATCGAATACCCGAACCGTCGGATTGGTTTGCCCAAGGAAAAGCAGGGAGCGCAATACGCGGAGGCGCCGCGAAAGGGTGCGCCGCAGCGTCACGGTTCGGACGAGCGGCAGCAGGCACGTGCGGAATCGCGCCCCGTACGGCCTGAAGCGAATCAGCTGACGGGGCGACTCGTTGCGCATCGCGACGGCTACGGCTTCGTTGTACCGGATACGCCGCGAAAAGATTTGGAAGGCGATCTTTTTATCGGGCGCGATGCGATGGGCGATGCGATGCATGGCGATCACGTATTAGCCAGCATTGAGCACCGCAAACGATTTGGCGATGGCGCAGGACCGGGACGAGCCGAGGGACGCATCTTGCGCGTGATTGGACGCGCGCACACCACGGTGGTCGGTTTGTTCCGGTACGGATCGCGCGGCAATACCGTCGCGCCATACGAATCACGGCTGCTGCAGGAAATTATTATTCCTCCAGGCGATGAGCTGACGCCGGAACTGCAAGGGAAGCTGGGCGCGCATCCGCCAAGGCGCGGCGTGCGTTTGCCGGAGCTTGATGGCGCGGTGGTAAATGTGGAGATGACGCGATTTCCTCGAGGCGGCGTGGCCCCGGCGGGACGCGTGATTGAAATTCTCGGGCGTCCGGGCGAATTTGGCGTGGACGTGGAAATTCTGATTCGCAAGCATCACCTGCCGCATGAATTTTCCGCGGAAGTGCTGGCGGAAGCCGCGGCGGGAGCTCATCCCGTGACCGAGGCGGAGCGGGAAGGGCGGCGCGATTTCCGCGAATTGCCGATTGTTACGATCGATGGGGAAACGGCGCGCGATTTCGACGATGCCGTTTACGTGAAGCAGCTTGAAAACGGCAACTGGCAGTTGCAAGTGCACATCGCCGACGTTTCGCATTACGTGCGGCGCGGATCGGCGTTGGATCGCGAAGCGCGGCTGCGCGGCACTTCAGTTTATTTTCCGAATCGTGCTGTGCCCATGCTGCCGGAAGAAGTGTCGAACGGAATCTGTTCGCTCAACCCGAAGGAAGATCGCCTGGTGATGAGCGCGATCATGGAGCTGGATGCGAACGGCGAAATAGTCGCGTCGGAATTTGCGCGTGGCGTGATTCGGTCGGTGGAACGCATGACGTACACGGCGGTGAACGCCGTGCTACAAAATGACGCGGCCGCCATCGCACAGTACGCGCACCTCGCCGATCATTTTCGCGCCATGCGCGACCTTGCCTTGATTCTGAATGCGCGGCGCGCGCGGCTTGGGTCCATCGATTTCGATTTGCCGGAGCCGGTGATTGAATTCAACGACGCCGGGCAGATGATCGGGGTTGTGCGGAGCGAGCGCAACATCGCGCACCGGCTGATCGAAGAATTCATGCTGACGGCGAACCAGGCTGTGGCGAGGTATCTCGAATCACGTGGCATCGGCTCACTGCATCGCGTGCACGAGAAACCGGATCCCAAGAAAATTCTTGAATTTGAGGCCATGGCCCAGACGTTTGGATATTCGCTGGGCATTGAGAATCTTGCGGAGCGACGCCTGGAAGTGAAGCACGGAAGTTCGCGGCAGCAGAAATTCGATCGCGGCGCGCGGCATGGGCGGCGCGGAGGCGGACGCGAAAAGCCGATGACGGTTTCGCTGCCGGGCGTGATGGACATCGCTATTCGTCCTTCGCATTACCAGCGCCTTGCGGAAAAAATCGCAGGCAAGCCCGAAGAGCGCATCGTATCTTTTCTGATGCTGCGTTCGCTGAAGCAGGCTCGGTACGCCGCAGATGCGCTGGGACATTTTGCGCTGGCGTTTGACGAGTACACGCATTTCACTTCGCCCATACGCCGCTACCCGGACTTGATTGTGCATCGCGTGTTGAAATGGGCGCTCGATCATCCGGAAGCGAAGCCCGCGCCGAAGCCTCAGTCTTATGGGAGCGTCAGCAAAGACGATCCCACGTTCGGACCGTATCGTCGCGGTGAACTCGAAGCGATTGCCGTGGAAACTTCCGAAACCGAGCGGCGCGCGGAAACGGCCGAGCGCGAGCTAATGGCCTGGAAAACGGCGCAGTTCATGGAACAGCATCTGGGCGAAGAGTACGAAGCGCTGATTATTTCCGTGCAGAAATTCGGATTTTTTGTGGAGCTGACGGAGTTGTTTGTCGAAGGCATGGTGCCCATCGACCGCATTCAGGAGTTGACGGGCGAGCATGTTTTCTACCGCGAGCAGGATCATGCCATTGTGAGCGGGAGCGGACACGGCGCGCGCAACGCGTCGCGCGGTTCGCAAGACGGAAGCCGCAACAAAAATCCAAAGAAAAAATCTGGCCGCGGCGCGTCCCGGTCCGATCAATCCGGTCATGTGTGGAAGCTCGGTGACCGCATTACGGTGCGCGCGGAACGCATCGATCCGATCCGCCGGCGGGTGGAATTTTCCATTGTGTAGGAAGTTACCAACTTGTCAGGACTTCAGCGGCTCATAGGGTCTGTCTGAGAACTGCAAAATTGGAAGCTCAGCGATTAAACAGGCCGCGGAAAAACTCATGCTTTGTCATTCCGAAGGGAGGTATTTGCCCGAAGAATCTGCTGTTTCCTGGAAGCCGAGAAGAAAAGCAGATCCCTCGCTTCGCTCGGGATGACAGAAAGTACTTTTTCTGGAGCCTGTAAAGTTGGACTCATTTTACTGAACTTATGTCGTGGCTAAAGCCACAACCCACAAAGACTGTTGTGCGATTCACCAAGACTATTTCTGCGACACTCCAATTCCGGAAGCAGGCCGCGCGCATTGAAACTTTTTAATGCCAGATTTTGAGGGAATTAAAAATTGTCAATGAGGTTAGGGCCAATGAAGCGATTGCTTAACATTGGCCCCTTCCGGAAGTAGAAGCTAACGCTTACTTCGCCTTTGGTTGGAACAGGGCTAGGGTGGCGCCGGTGGGATCGATCAGGATGCTGAACGAGCCCACGCCCATGATTTCCGTTACGTCCTTTACCACGTTGGCGCCAAGCGATTTTGCTTTCTTGGTTGAGGCGGCAACGTCGTCGACATGAACGTAGGCAAGCCACATCGAAGGCGCGCCTGGCATGGGATGCTTCATGATTCCTCCGCCGGTTCCTTCGCCGACTTTAATCATCGTGTAAGTTTCCGGGCCCACCGGGACATCTTCCAGGGTCCAATTGAATAAGGAACCGTAGAAGCTTTTTGCCTTGCTCACATCTGTTGTGTTCAGTTCCACGTGCACGAAAGGATTGGCCATTGTTTTTCTCCTTTGAAATGATTTAAATCCAATTAAAATTTACCTTGGGAAGTACGATGCCAGGACCTGACCCCGCAGTTTGATGTCGACGGGCAGGATTAAGATGAATTGCGTTTCTCAATCCTGTTAAATTTTCACCCATCGGGATGCTCTTTCTTTAGCATCTACCTGATAAACGACTGAGCCGGGCAAATATCGACAAATTTACGAACTATTTTTTGTCAGCGGATGTTTTGGTTGGGAGCCGGAGATTTTTGTCGAATCACGCTGGCCTCAGTCGTTAAACATTTGGCAGGCGAAATTCGGCTTAAGTTCCCGGTTGGAATTGGGATGCCAGAATGTATGTTCGCAGGCTGCATCGTAAATGGCATCTATATCCGTGAGATTTATAAGGAGATCGAATCAATGGCTAACTTTTTGCTTTTGCTGCACCAGACGCCGACGAGCTTCCGCAATTTGTCGCCCGAAGAAATTCAAAAGATCCTAGGCAGCTATATTGCCTGGAGGGAAAGCCTGGTAAAGCAGAATAAAATGCGCGGCGGAGAGAAGTTGACTGACGATGGAGGCCGCCGTCTCCGCATTCAAAGCGGAAAAGTGTCGGTGACGGACGGTCCTTACAGCGAATCGCAGGAAATCCTCGGCGGCTTTTTCATGATTGAAGCAGCGAATTACGATGAGGCTGTGGCCATCGCACAGACTTGCCCGCATTTGGTGGATGGGAAATGGATTGAGGTCCGTCAGGTAGACGCCATTCATTAAATAAATTGAAATTCAAAGTGGCGAAGTCCGACGCCAAAAGAAGCAGGAGAAGAATCAGGCTGCGGCACGAATAGTAAATTGTGCTGTAGCCTGCCTTTCTTATCCTGAGCGAAAACGAAGGATCAGAGGCGGGGCCTTTTCGCGGTGATATCAAGGTCACCCCGCAAGGCATCCGGAGATTCCATGGACCTGCATTCCGAAAACATAAACCAACTCGTGGACCATTTATTCCGCCAGGAGTTCGGGCGCATGGTTTCTCGCTTGACGCGAATCCTGGGCGCGTCGCGGTTGGCGCTGGCGGAAGACGCAGTCCAGTACGCCATGCTGCAGGCGCTGCAGTTGTGGCCCTATCAAGGTGTTCCCGAGTATCCGCAAGCCTGGCTGGCAAAAGTTGCATACCACCGCACGCTGGATGTTTTAAAGAGCGAAAGAAAATTGCGATTTTACGATGATGAAAACGAAGTTCAGCTGAGAAATCAGATTGAAGATTTACAATCCAACGAAGCGCCGGAATCGCTGCGATTTTCACAGGAAGTGGCCGACGAGCAACTGGCGCTGGTCTTCATGTGTTGCCATCCGGGGCTTCCGCATTCGGCCAGCGTCGCGCTCACACTAAAAATGGTTTGCGGGTTCGGCGTCGAGGAAATCGCCCGCGCATTTCTCACGACAGAGACGGCCATCACGCAGAGACTTG
>Ga0210386_10000924_pt1 | contig 26726 bp, 20 predicted proteins | sample IncBWH32OmetaG_FD_160091 | JGI IMG/M metagenome (GOLD analysis project Ga0210386, IMG submission 160091) | Forest soil microbial communities from Barre Woods Harvard Forest LTER site, Petersham, Massachusetts, United States - Inc-BW-H-32-O ...
CAACAGCAATGTTGACAGATTCTGTTGCTCCCCCCGCTCCCCCCAACCACTACGCCACCCAGCATCTGCAACACAGCTGCACTCCTCCACAGCACGCCGACGTCGTCCCCGTTGGGACGAAGACCTACGACGCGCTCTCACCCAAGACAAACGACGACCCGACCGGCTCGGACTCGTCTAATCGCCGGTAGGGCTTGACAACTGGTCCTGACGCGATGCCGTGGGCGACCGTCCGACGCTCATTTGCGGCCCGCACGAGCTAGCCCCAATGGTTTCCGGTTGATGGTCAGGCGATGTCTTTTCGGGTCAGCGACCGGTCGAGCACAGTGATGAGGAGAAATCCGGCGCTGACAATGACGAGGAACAGCGCGAGGTGGTGCATGCTGCTGGTGTTGGCCCTGTGGCTGTAGAAGCAGCCCTGCGCGGCGGCGGAGGTGATTGCGCCGAGGTAGCTGAAGGTGCGCAGCAGGCCCGCGCAGGCACCCAGGTTTTCGGGGTTGGCCTGTCGATACACCGCATTCTGCAGGGCAATGCCGTTCAGTCCCAGCGGGATGCCGACGATCAATACGACCACGGTGAGCATCCATACAGGGCTGGCGGGATGCAATGTGAGGAGAATCAGGGAAGCTCCGATCTGCCCAAGTGCTCCGGCAATCAATTTGCCGCGCAGTGCTTCCCGTCGCCCGGTGGCTGCCGATACGGCGATGGCAGTGGCGAACATCGGCAGCGTAACCAAGCCCGCATCCCTGGCGGTTAGACCGCGTGCGTCCTCGAGCCATTGCGGGAAGCCGTACACGAAGCTGTAGGTCACGGCAAAGGCCAGCAGTGCCCGGCAGTAGGTAACCAGCAGCGGGATGTTGCCACCCAACACCCGCAGGTCGATGAACGGGTCGTCGTGGTGCAGTTCACGGGCCGCGAAACCCGCGGCAGCGACACCGGTTATCGCAAGCAGATACCACGAGCCGCGGTGCGGGTTCATCAAGAACAGCAGCAGTGCGACGAGCGCGCCTGCGAAGAAAACCACGCCTATGATGTCCAGATCGAGCTTGCGGGCACCCGTGTCGCGGGCACCTTGACTGGGTTCGTCTTTGGGGAAGCGTCGCCAACCGAGCACGCATGCCACTGCCGACAAGGGGATGTTGATCGCCAGCGTGGTGCGCCATCCACCGAGACCGATCAACAGCCCTCCAAGAAGCGGTCCGACCACTGCGATGGTCTGCGTGGAAATCGCCAGGATGGTGAGCACGCTGGTCGGGCTGTCCTTGCCGGTGCGTTCGGCCTCGGCACGAATCAACCGCATCGCCGCGGGATAGCCCGCGCAGGTGCCGAAGCCAAGTACCACGCGGGCCACGATCAGCACCGCCAAATTCGGAGCCGCGGCACCGATCACTCCCGCAACCCCCACTAGCGCCGTGGCCGGAAGAAACAATCGCCGCGGCCCGTACTCATCGATGAGCCGGCCGACAAGGGGCTGACCGACCGCGGTCGCCAGATACAGCGCCGAGACCAGCCACGCCGTCGCCGAGGGTGGTTCGCCGAACGCAACCCCGATCGGAACCAGCGCAACCGCCACGACCGTGGAATTGATCGGGTTCAATACCGCTCCAGCGACCAGTGGCGCGATCAGCTTGCGGTTGAACCCATCGTCAGAGTCCAGTCGCCCACGCAAGCGCTCGATCCCCCGTTTTACGGCGGACGCCGGCCTGGTCCGTTGCGTGTTCACCGGGCCACCGCAGCGTATGGCATCACTTCGGGTTCGCCCCCCTTGCGTTCGCTGTCCCAGGCGCCACGACAGGAGCCGCGGTGATTACTGCTGGGGGCCGCCCGCCTAGTTCAACTGATAGTTTGAAAACAGATGCTATCTCGGGTACTGGCGGATCGCCGCCCCGGCAGTCCCAGCGGTAGCCGTGCGTGATCTCAACTCGCTTATTGGGAAGAAGGTTAGAAGAAACCGCTACGCCTTGGGATTTCGACGTAGCGTCTCTGCCAGTGCTACGCCCGCCAGCCGTGCGAACCGCGGCAGCCTTTCGCTTTGCTATCTTCTTAACGTCTGTGTTGACGACATCGAGCCCTCCGGAACGTCGACATGGATCCCTGCCCCTCATGACCGGTCGACCCGGTCCACGACCTTGGAGTGACCATGGCAGCCCCCAAGTACGGACCCGAAACCACAGCGGCCGAGATCGTCGCGCAGGTAGATCTACACGGGCGGCACGCGGTCGTTACCGGCGCCAGTTCAGGTATCGGTACCGAGACCGCTCGCGCGCTGGCGTCGACTGGCGCCCACGTGACCTTGGCGGTGCGCAATATCGAAGCCGGCAACAAAATAGCCGACCAGATCGCCGGAGCCCTGCCTGAGGACGGTGGAACGGTGAACGTGGCGGCGCTCGACTTGGCCGACCCTGTCTCGGTGGCAGCCTTCGTGCGCGCCTGGACGGGTCCGTTGCACATCCTGGTCAACAATGCTGGCGTGATGGCCCTACCCCAGTTGACGCGGACCACATCGGGGTACGAAATGCAGTTTGCCACTAACCATCTCGGCCACTTCGCCCTTGCCATGGGCCTGCACGGGTCGCTGGCCGCAGCCGGGAACGCCCGGGTGGTGTCGGTGGCCTCGATCGGGCACCTGTTCTCGCCGGTGGTTTTTGACGATCTGCACTATCGGTTCCGCCCATACGACCAGTGGACGTCCTATGGCCAGTCGAAGTGCGCCAACATCCTGTTCGCGGTCGGCGCCGCGCATCGCTGGGCCGGCGATGGGATTGCGGTCAACTCGCTGATGCCAGGCAACGTGGCGGCGACGGCGCTCGCCCGGCACATGCGCCCCGAGGACTTGGCCGCCTTCGGTGAGACGACCGACCTTGCACTGCCGCCGGTAAAGACGGTCCAGCAAGGCGCGGCAACTTCGGTGCTGTTAGCGGCCAGTCCCGACGTCGAGGGTGTCACCGGCCGCTACTACGAAGACTGCGCCGAGGCTGTGACAGTCAGCGAGCGCGCCAACCATACCGGCGGTGTCGCACCGTATGCCCTCGATCAAGACAACGCCGAACGGCTCTGGCAGATCTCCAGCCAGCTCACCCAATAGCGTCGAACTCCGCCGAGCTGGAATCAATCTCGGTTCCGAACGAACGAATAGCGCGGCGCAAATGCGAGTTGAACACAACAGCCGCCGGGCTGGGCAAGCGCAGGCGGTGGCTCGACTCCATTGGTTTACCTCGTGGGTGTCTGAATCAACAGATGGGTAGTCATCCGCTGCGGTCGCTCGACACGCGTCACACCATGTGACTCATCAAACGCCGAGGTCACACCCGGCTGCCAGCGGGCCGGTACGACTCAGGCGCGCGGACACACGCGAACTTTATCAACATTACTGTTGACGATATTGGAGGCAGCTGACATGATCGTCTGGACCGATCGATAGCTACTGGCAGTTCGATCGCATGGCCGGATTGAGGGCCGAGAAACCAGGACGCATGTGCTTAGCCCGATTCGGGACAACACGCTGAATTGGAACGGAGCATTCACCACATGGACCTACAGCTGACGGACCGAACCTGCCTTGTAACGGGCGGCACCAAGGGAATCGGAAAAGCCACCGCGATGATGCTGGCCGGCGAAGGTTGTCGGGTCGCAGTCGTGGCACGATCGAAGTCCGACCTGGAATCGGTTGCCGAAGACTTCGAGAAGGCGGGGCACGACCGTCCAGCACTCATCGCAGAGGACCTGACGTCAGCCGGCGCCGCAGAGCGAGTCCGTGAACAAGTTGAGCAGTCGATCGGCGTCCTGGACATCCTGATCAATAACGCTGGAGGCGCAAGATACCTCGCCTTAAATGCGTCGGATGAAGAGTGGTCCGAGGCGGCAGCGATCAATCTTGATGCACCGCGACGATTGGCCGTCGAGTTCCTCGATGGGATGAAGCGGCGAGGATTCGGGCGCGTGGTGAACATCACCGGAAGTAGCGAGCCGTACGTGGGAAAGAGTGAGCCGTACACGATCAACGCCGCCAGCGCGGCAAAGGCCTCTTTGCACGTATGGTCAAAGTCGATGTCCACGGCCGTCGCCAAATACGGCGTCACCGTCAACTCCGTGGGGCCGGGCTTCACCGAGTCAGAGCAAACGGACCTGTCGTTTCCGCCAGGCGACGCTCGTGATGCCCTCATCGCCGACCTGATCCCCTTAGGACGAGCCGGCCGACCGGAAGAGCTCGCGGCGGTCATCACGTTCCTGGCTTCACCGCTTGCCTCATTTGTCACGGGGGCCGTCATCCAGGTCGACGGAGGCACTCGCGAATACGCGTTCTGACTGCGGTCCGCATCGGGCGCGCCGCTCAAACAGGCGGCTCTTGTCCATAACCCGATTTCCTGCATCCCCGCGCCTTCGTCGGTGTCAGGCGCCGGGGTGCCCCTGACGATGCAGCTCACAAACCCGGTAGTGAGGCCACGGTAGACGCGGGCCGACTGGCTCTGCGAGACAGTTCTGGCCGGTCAGCATCCAGTGCTGGCCGACTGTGTCGGGGGTGGTGGCGTGCGGCTCTACGCCGCGTTTACCTTCGGGCGACCAGCACGTTCTGCGGAGATCGATGATGGACCATCAACCAAGGCAAGCACCGTCGCATGCCAACGAGGTTTCGCCCAGTACCTGTTGCAGCACAACGCGATTGAATGACGCCGGGATTGGGCTTTCGATCGTTCAGTCAGATGTCACCTACACCGAAAGGATCATCGATGTTCGTCGCAACAGTTGTCCTGACCATCGTTCTGGCCGCGGTATTCCTCGGCGCGGGAATCCCGAAAATCCTTGGTACCAAGACGTCGTTGCGGATGCGCGACCAGCTGCAGATCAACCCTCAGCTGTATCGCCTCGTAGGTTTCTTGGAGATCGCGGCGGTGGCCGGGCTGTTGATCGGTCTGGTCGTGCCTGTGCTCGGTGCGGCGGCTGCCGGGGGACTCGCACTGTTGATGATCGGTGCGATCGTCAGTCACATCTCGGCCGGCGACGCCAAGGGTTCGCTGCCGGCGGTGGTCATCTTCGCGGCGACCGTGGCCGCGGCCGTGGTGCGAATCTTGTCGATCTAGGCCGATGACGTGCTCGTCGCGGCGGCCCCACGACGCCTCTCCTACTGCGGCCATTTGTGGATCACCGTCAGCCTCAGGCGGCTCGTCTGGACGCACCCGGCCGCGTTAACGTCGGTCGCGGCGCGGTTGGCGCAGTCATCGCCTGGATGACAGGAGCCAGCCGCGCCGTCACCAACGCCGGTCAACCAACCAACCTCGGATACGCAGCCCAGCCTTATCTGGCAGATGATCCTGACGCGCGGCGCAGAAAGACACTGAACACCATGATCTTGACGACACAGGTGCCATGGAACTGAATCTTCCCGACTGGGCCACCGACTGGAAAACAGCGTTCTTCACGGCCGAACGGCGGTTGTCTCCCCGCCTGGAGCAGGCCGTACGCAGCGACGCAGTTCTTGATGCCATGACGGTCGCCAATTCCCTTGGCCGACTTGCACACCGGTCAGTTGACGCCGCACGCTATGCAATCGCAGACGCCCTGGGCCTTCCCACCTCTCGCCAGATTGCCCAGCTGCAGTACAGCATCGACCGGCTCGTTGACGCCCAGCAGTCGAAATGGGCAGCCCGCCCCGAGCGCACACGGCGCTCATGATCGGGACGGCATCACTCACTGGATTGGCGGATGCCCTCGCGGTAGCTGCCGACCGGCAGATCAGACGGATCGTCAACGGACTGCGGTTGGCTGCCGGACTGGACCGACCTGGTGTCGGCTGCACACCACGCACCGTGATCTGGTCACGAGGGCGGGCCAGCCTGATGCATTACACCGCCGGGGCGGACACAGGCCGCCCCGCGATCTTATTGGTCCCCAGCCTGATTAACCGCAGCCATATCTGGGATCTGCGCCATGGCGACAGCTTCGTCGAACATCTCCTCGATGCGGGGTATGACGTGTTGTGCCTGGACTGGGGCGTACCCGACGCGCGCGATGCACATAACACCATGTCGACTTACGTCGATGAGTACATGATGGCCGCCGTCGGCGTTGCGACGCGACGCTGCGCAACAGTGCCGATCGTCATCGGACACTGCTTCGGTGGTCTGATCGCCGTGCTGTGGGCCGCGTCCGCCGAGCAGCAGCCGCCGGCATTGATAACCCTGGCGGCCCCCACCAACTGGGACGAGGTGGGACCGTTGTCCTGGTTGACACGGCAGGGCCGGATCGAACCCGAAGACGTTCTCGATGAAACCGGTAACGTGCCTCCGGCGGCGATGCTTGCAGCGTTCCAGATGATCCGCCCGTTGGGAGATCTCGTCACCTACGTGACCCTGTTGGATCGCTTACATGATCGCGAGGCAACACAGGCGATTTGGGCGCTGATGGCATGGGCCCGCGGGCACATTCCGTTCCCGGGCACCACCTTCGTCGAAATGATCCGCAAGCTCAGTCGCGAGAACAGCCTGACCACCGGCAAGGTGGCATTCGGCGGGCGCATCCGCGAATTGTCCAGCATCACTGCACCGTTCCTGAACATCTACGGCAGCAAAGATCACGTCGCGCCGCCGGATTCGGTCAAGCCGCTGACCGGGCTGGTCGGGTCAAACAACGCCGCGGAGCGCGAACTCAACGCAGGCCATATCGGCTTGCTCGTCGGAAGCGCGATGCGGCGTAAGACCATGCCTACGATCCTCGACTGGCTCGATGCAGTTCTGACCCAAGACCAGATCGGTGGACCGTCTGTCCCCCAGTCGAATAGCCCCGAGTCCACGCGGCCTCGCGTCGGGGCGAACGGTGTTCGCCCAAAGGGGTAAACGGTGATTCCATCGCACGCTGAAGTAATCGCAACTCACCTGGCGAGGGCGCTAGGACCATGCACTGCCAGCGAGTCCGTCGCCGTGGCAATGAAAGTCGGGATCCGCAACGAGGCTGCGGTGCGGCGCGCGTTGGCGACCGCCGGCGAGATCGGCTCGGCGGTAATCAGTCACGCGGCGACCGTCACGACGCCGGGCCGGCGCAGGGTGAACGCGCGATTTTTCGAGAGTGAAAAGGCCACCAAGGCACGACCGGTGGTCCACTGGCGCAAAAGCGGCAACGGTCCCCCACTGCTACTACTCAACGGGTGGACGGCCAGCGGCCTGGCGTGGCCGAGCCAATGGTTGAGTCGCCTGGAGGAAAGCTACGACGTCATCCGGATCGACAACCGCGGGACGGGATGGTCACGTTCAGCGCCTTGGCCCTTCACGATCGAAGACTTGGCCGACGATGCCCGCGATGTGCTCGACGACAGCGCTATCGGGCCGGCCGCGGTGCTTGGCATTTCGATGGGCGGGATGATCGCGCAGGAGCTCGCAATTCGCCACAGCGACATTGTGGAAAAGCTCGTCCTCGTCGCAACACGGCCACCCACCCCGGCGCACACCCCGATGAGCAGTGATGCGTTGCGCCTGGCATGGGGCCGACCACCCCGGGGTCACTCGCTGCGGGAATACTTCGTCACGACCTGGGCTCAGACGGCCGGCGATGGTTTCGCTGCCGCGCACCCGCAGGTTCTCGAAGAACTCGGTGACCAGATCATGCGGCGAATCACACCGCGAGGCGGCCTTGTCAACCAGGTGAGGGCGATCATGTCCTGGCATGGGCCGCAGCGGCTGCGCCGCATCAGCGCACCGACGACGATCATCCACGGCGCCCAGGATCCTTTGATCACCGTGGACAACGGCCGACGACTCGCCGAACTGATCCCGACCGCCAGATATGTCGAACTCAGCGGCGTGGGCCACCTCGTTGCCCATGAGGCCGGTGACTCCCTCATCGACGCGCTCACTCAATGAGGCGGTAGGGTCGCAAACTTCGTGTCCTGTTTGGTAGTGAGCGCGCCCGTGGTTCAACCAGCGGTATAGAAGAGGTAGAAGGCCGAATACGGGATACTCACCCGGGTTCCGTATGCACATGGTCCCTTCGGCGCCAGCCCGCCCTTGGTAGCGAGGCGCTGAATGTAGGTGACCGAGCCGAACTGCCCGGCACCGTGATTCTCGGTGGCCTTCAACAGCAGCTCTGCTATCGCGTCGTCGTGGTTCACGATGGCGTTGGGTACCGGTGTCGCGCTGACTTCACTACCGTCGACCGTCGAAATCCACACTGGGCCCTTGGAATGCAGGGCAACGGGGTTGCCCTTGTCGCTGATGATCGCCGCGGGCTGTAACAACGCCCACAAGTTGTTGGTGCACTGGTAGATCTGCTCCCCCTGGCCCTCGAACGAACTGGCAAGTTTGTTGCCGGAGGGCACCTTGACCGCGTCGGGGATGTGAACCTGCTGTGGCGCTGCGGTTTTGCCGGAGGTCGGCACACCCTGGTGGGGGGACGAGCACGCCGCCAGACCCGCCCCGATCGCGATCGCACCGAATGCCACCGACCGCGCGATACGTTTCATAAATCGGTTCTTCCTCTGCATCGCGTGACGCCCGCTTGAATCCTTCGTCAAGAATACGTACTTCGACAAACTGCAGGTCACTGGTGTGACCCAATCAGTACGCGGACGGGGTGGTCCCGCACCGAGATGGTCGGCACCAGTGGACCAGCTCAGTACTGCATATTCGGTCACCGCCGAGGGCGATGCACTGTTATTTGGTAGATGACTATCAAATAGTTAACATGTGACCGTGCCCACAGGTCAGCGCCCGTTGCCCGCGGATCCGCCAGCTGCTGGAGGACCGCCCGCACCGACCGGGGAACCCTGGCCCGCGTCGACCGCGCGGCCACCTCAGCCAAGCTGGCCTACGGTTCAGCGATTGTCGGCCGGCGATGTCGACGCCGCCACCGACGCGCTGAGCCAGGCTTACAGCACGGTCACCATCCGGCCTGATCCCCGGGTCAAGAACCTGCGCATGGAAGTAGCCACCTGCAAGCTGCCCAACCTCAGCCTCGGTAGCTTGGAGATTTCGACGTCGACGGTGCGCTCGTCCTGCTATCCGCTCATTGCGGTGTGCCTCCCGGTCGGGGGACAGATTTTGATTACGAGCGCCTGCGGCAGTGCGCGTGTCGCCGACGGATCGGCGGTCGTGGTTTCACCGGGCAACCCGGTGATGGTGGAATATCTCACCGACGAATGCCGCATGGAGACACTGCTTTTCGAGCAGTCCGCGGTTGAATCCGAACTTGCCGGGATGTTGGGGGCGCCTGTCACCAAGCCGTTGCGCTTCGACCTGCAATTCAGCGCGTCCCGCTCATCGCCGTTCTCGCGAGCGCTGACGCTGCTGCACAGCGAGCTGAAAGATCCCACCGGGCTGACTACGGTGCCCGCGATGTCCAGACAGCTGGGCCGCTTGATCATGACGGGTCTTCTGGTCAGCCAGACACATAACTACACCGAGGCACTCACCCGCCCCCGGGCCGTGCCGGGCTCCAAGCCGATCCGCAACGCGCTGGAGCTGATCGAGAGTCAGCCCACCGAGATCGAGACGGTCACCGACATCGCGGCTTCGGTGGGTTTGAGTGTCCGCGCACTCGACAAGGGGTTTCACCGCTACGTGGGCACACCTCCGATGGCCTACCTGCGTCAGGTGCGCATGGCGCGGGCCCACGACGAACTCCTGGGCGCAGACCCCGAGCGGACCACCGCAAGCACCGTCGCACGCAAATGGGGCTTCGGCCACTACGGTCGGTTCGCCGCTGACTACGCCCGCCGGTTCGGCCGCAAACCCTCCGAAACGCTACGCACCCAGCGCTGACATCCTCAACTCGGATCCAGGACTAATCACGCTGCAGGACAGCGATTTAACGATGCGTCAACACAGCTATACAAGCCTCGCCCAAAACGCCTATGCCGGATCGAGGTTGGCTACCGCCTCAAACGCGTCAAGAGCGGTCGATGTCTGGACTTCGATGTCCAGCACCGTGCAGAACCGGCCGAAGCCCCAGTAGAAGCCGATTAGCTGAAGGATCTCCACGATCTGGCGTGGTGGGTAGAAGCGCTGTACGGCGGCAAGACGCCGCGCGCTTACCCGGGGTCGGTTCAACACATCGGTCACAAACTCGATCAATACCCGTTCGGCCTCAGCCAATCCGGCCGTATCGAGCGTGCCATCCCAGATGGCGCGTCGCAAAGCGGGCTCAACGCCGGCGGCCACTGAGATCGGGATGTGCTGCTGGTATTCGAAATCGCATCTACCCTTGGCGGCCACGCTGAGGATGAGCAATTCTCGGGCACGCTCGGGCAGTTCCAAAGCGGTGAACTGGGCCTGGGCGAGCCGCAGAAAGTGCTCGGTGAGCACCGGTGAGTGGGCCAGCATATCGATGGCGGCAACACTGGGCATCGCGGCGAGTATGCCCGCCAGCGGCTCGGGAATCTCGGCTGGATCGGGATAGCTAATCTTGGCCATCGTTGTTTCGATTCAGTGCAGTCCGGCCATCAGCTCAGCCAGGTCATCTGGCTTGATCATTGACGGCGGCATCGGCGGACCCCAATGGTTGGGTGATTTGTCCAACCCCCAGACACCTGGTTCCCAGATCTGATCGTCGATGATTTCGTCCATGTCGGAGTAGTACTCGGTCATGTTGCCCGCTGGATCACGGAAGTACCAGAAGAAGTTAGACCCGATCCAGTGGCGCCCGATCCCCCAGACGTGCCGCTCGGGATGCTCAGCGAGCAGGTCTTGTGCGCCACGACCGATCTCGTCGATGTCGTCGACTTCCCAGGATGTGTGGTGCAGATGTGGTACGGGCGCGGCCTGCACCAAAACATTATGGTGATCGGGCGAGCATCGCATGAACGCGCCGATGTCTTGGACTTCGTCGCTGATCCGAAACCCTAAGCCTTCCATGAAGAATCGTTTGGACGTCTGGTAGTCGGTGGACCCGAACACCACGTGCCCCAGCTTGCGAGGGCGCACTTTTGCCTCGCGGTACAGCGCCGGTGCCCGCACGTCGGGGCGGCGGATGTCTGCGGGGTAGTTCTGTTCGGCGATCTGACACTTCTGCTGCAGCGGCTCGGCCACCGCAATCTTGATCCCGATGCCGGTCGCGGGCTCAACGGTGGCCAGTTCCGAGCCGTCCACGCGCGCATCAACTTCCAGGCCGGCCAGTCGTGACTGGATGCTGTGCAGATCGTCGTGGTCCTGGGCGGCCACCCCGATTTCGACGAGCCGGCGAATCGGTGAGTGCACGAGGGTCAGCTGTTCCCCGCCGTCCACAGTGCTGAACCGCCGTTCGTGGGCCGTGTCGGCACCTTGTACCGCGGTCAACCCGAAGTCGGTGTAAAACGTCGCGGCGTCGTCGAGGTTCGGCACGCCGATCTTGAGGTGGGTGAGCCGGTGTAGTGACACGTCACGCGTCCTTTCGTGATGAGGGGGTCGGTAGGTTGGCGGCCACGAACGTGTGGCGCATCTCCCCCACGCCCTCCAGCCGGCTGACCAGCACGTCGCCGGGCTGTATGTAGCGTGGGGGTTTGCGGGTGGTGCCCACACCCTCGGGCGTTCCGGTGAAGATGACGTCGCCGGGGCTCAACGGAAGCACCGAGGACAACTCGCAGATCAGCTTGGGAACCGAATGGACCAAGTCGGCGGTGGACGCCTTCTGCATGACGTCGTCGTTGAGAAGGCAGCTGATCTGCAGGTCACCGGGGTCGTCGAATTCGTCCGGGGTGACCAGGTAGGGGCCGGTGGGGCTGAATCCGGGGAACGACTTGCCCATACTCATCTGCGGCAACTGTCCCAGCAGTTGGGTCGTGCGTTCGGAGAGGTCTTGGCCCAGCGTCAGCCCCGCGACATAGTCCCAGCCCCGTTCGGGGCGGACGTGAAACGCAGTGCGGGCCACCACGACTACCAGCTCGACCTCCCAATCCACGGTGTCAGTGGGAAGTTCGACCACGCCGGCGGGTGCGGCGAACGACGAGACATACTTGGTGAACACCATGGGCCATTCCGGCACCTCCAGACCGCCCTCGGCGGCGTGGCCGCGGTAGTTCGCCCCGATGCCGAAGACTTGTTCAGGCCGCGGCGCCGGCGGCCCCAGCTTGTCGGCTGAGTATGGCTGCGGTACGCCCGGCTGCTGGGCCGCCCACTGGCTGAATTCGTCCCAGCGCCGGTACACCGCTTGCGGGTCGTGGGAAAACACTCCGCCGCTGGCCTGCTCGACGTCGACGGCGCCGCCATCGCGGAATAGGGTCAATCGGCCGTCGAGATTTCCAATGCGCATATTTCACTTCACCTTTCGTTCGTGGCAAGAATCTGATCGAACACGGCGTTGAGGGCCGCCGCGGGATCGCTGACCGCCTCTGGGGAGCGAAACGCGATGAACCTGTCGGGGCGGACCAGCACCACGCCGGCCGAGCTCACCCCGCGATGTTTGAGCCACGCGCAACGAACGTCAACATGGTCCACATCGACGAACCCCACTCGCGTGGTCCGCAGCGGAATATTGCGCTCAGCGGCGATCTTCGATGCGGCTTCCACCCAATCCAGACCGTCTTCACCTGTGATCAGCACGAAATGGCCGCCATGCACCAGCGATCCCAGGGCCAGGCGCCGGCCTTCGCGTTCAACCCAAGCGTGCGGCAGCGAACTTCCCGGTCGAGTGCTTGGTTGGTAGATCCGAACCGGGTCAATTCGGGCCGGCTCGGGGGACGAGTCGTCAACGATGGCCGCCGAACGGTACGTATATCCGAAATCGACGCCGTGCTGACGGAATTCGTAACTATGGGATGCCACGGCCTGGCTGAGCTTATGTCGGCGGCGCGGGGCATCGGGCAGGTCGTCCCACAACGGACGCAGCGCTTCCCAGTTCTCCTCGACAGATTTGGCCGGCGACAATCCCAGCGCGTTGACCACCGTGTCGTGGTTCATCGCTGCGGAGACCGCCGTCAGGATGTTGACGAAATCAACGGGCCGGCGTTCGGCCTCGTAGGTATCCAGCAGCGCGGCGCCCGCGCGTCCCTGCAACACGGCGGCCAGCTTCCAGCACAGGTTGTACGCGTCGTGGAAGGCGCTGTTGAGGCCCAGTCCTCCGGTGGGCGGGTGGCGGTGCGCGGCGTCGCCGAGCAGAAACACTCGTCCCGCTGAGAAGCGTTCCGCTAGCACACCTTCCATTACCCATTTGTTGACGTTGTGCACGGTCGGGGCGAAATCGGGTATTCCCAGCGACTCGCCGACGCGTTTGATCACCTTGGCCGGGTCAGAGGCGTCGGGATGTTCATAGGGGTAGGGCAGCACGGTCAGCCACTCTTCGGACCGCGATCCCCAATGGTCGGGACCCACGCCGATGAGCACACAGCCGTAATCGAGGTGTTCGGGTACATCGGGGTTGTAAACCCAGCGGATCATCGCGTCGTCGTCGCTGAAGTAACCCGACAGGTCGGCCGAAATGTGGGCGTTCACGACGTGGCGCAGGTTGGTGATTCCCTCCATCGGGATCCCGACGAGGTCCCCGATGGTGCGCCCGCCGTCGGCGCCGAGCAGATAGGAACACCGCACCCGGTACTGCTCGTTGGTGGAGCGGTCCAGGATCGTGGCGGTGACACCATCACTGTCCTGCTCGAGGTCGATCAGCTCATGAAAGAACCGAACGATTCCCTCGGGGCGGGATTCGGCGAATTCCTTGAGGATGGGTTCTAGCCGTATCAAGGGCAGGTTCGCCGACGGACACGGGCTCGCGGCGATGTAGTCGGGGTCGGTATAGCCGCCGCCCCATCCTTCGGCAGAGGCCAACCGGCGTCCGTGGCGCTCGGGCGGGCCGTCACCGGCCAGACCCGAGTACCAGGCGACCGTGCGGATGTTCTCCACGGGCGAGCTGCGGGCCAGGATGTTGGGCGCCACTCCGATGTCGGTGAAAATCTCCATGCTGCGTTGGTTGAGCACGTGAGCCTTGGGCAGCCGCGACGTCTCGGCGTAGCGCGACACCAGCAGTGTTTCAACGCCTAGCTGCGACAACAGCATTGACGCCGCGAGTCCCGCTCCGCCACCTCCGACGATGAGCACCGGGACGGTGATGTCGTTGGTCACCATGTTCTCCTTAAAGCGGTCGTGCAGCGGACCGCCCGCTGCAGTAGTTAGAGCTGACCGGCGAACCCGCGGACGTCGCGGATCGTGGCGGCGTACACATCGGGCATGGCAGCAGCAAAGAACACGTCACCGGCGTGCACGGTGCCGGCCACCACGCGCCCGACAGCGCTGACACCATTGCGCAGTAGGCGGCGCTGGTAGCTCAGCCCCTCATCGCGCAGTGGATCTAGTTCGTTGACCGAGATCACGTGTGCAGGCAGCCCGGCAAGGTCGGCGTCGCCGGCGCGCTGAGGCCAGCACAGCGCCTCGTCGCCGTGGGCCGCCAGTGGGTCGTAGAGTGCGCCCATCACCGACAACAGCCCGCAGGAGATCAGATAGCCGTCGTTTTCGGTTTGCGACGGCAGGTCGGCGGGTTTGGCCCAGGGGCTGGCGATCATCGGGGCGATCGCGTACACGCCGGCGGGTCGGCGGCTCCATTGATGGCGGTTGGCCGTCAAAGCCACCGCCAGCGCCAGGTTCCCACCGCCGGACTCCCCTGACACCACGACGGCGTCAACGCTCAGGTCGGCGCGGTGCTCCAGCGCCCACCTGGTGGCCGCTGCGCAGTCATTGAGGCCGGCCGGGTAAGGGTGATTGCCGAGTTTGCCTGCGGCGTTGCGAAACTCCACCCCGATAACCACGGCCCCCTGGGCGGCCAGTTCGTCGCGCCAGCGTTCATAACACGGGTCCGTGGCGCTGAGGATGACCCCACCACCGCCGTGAAAATGCAGCACACACGGCAGCGGTCGGTTGCCGGGCTGGACGGTGGGTCGATGGATGCGCAACGCAATGTCGTTGCCGTCGGGGCCGGCGATGATGGCGGTCTCCTGCGAGACCCCTGCAACGGGGGCCAGGCCCGCCAGCAGCGCGTCGAACAGTGCGCCGAAGCCCGCCTCGGTTTGGGCCGCGTAATCCAATAGCGCCTCGCGTGGCGAATCCGCCGCGACGGGTAGTGGTGGTGATTGGCGGTCGAGACCGAATGCGGCCAACGCGGCAACCATGCGTGGATCAGCCCGTGGATCGTCGCGCAGATCGCCCGGCGCCAGCTGTCGCGTCGCCGCAGCATCGTCGCTGGCGTGCGCGGCCATCGTGTCGGTCGGTGATTCAGACATCGCGGCCGCGGCTGGGGTCGGTGGGGGCGGCGAATCCGAATTCCAGGTCGCGTGTCATCCCGTCGGACCGCCAGGCCTCCAGCACGCCTCCGTACTCGATGGGGCCGCCACCATAGGCAGTCGCGAACACGCTGGGTTGTTGGTTGGTATCGGCGTTTTCATTGTTGTACGCCCCGGGGGTGCAGTTGCGGCTGGCTTCGGGATTGAACGTGGACATCTCGGTGATCACGTCACCCCAACGCTTTTGCGCCTCAGGTCGCACTTCCACGGTGGTCGCGCCGCGGCGCAGCGCGTGGTCGATCACGTGCGCGACATGTGCGGCCTGGTCGCCGAAGACCAGCGGCTGGTTGATCGAAACAGCCGCCTGGTGCAGCCCGCCGATGATGAACAGGTTCGGAAACCCGTTGGCGTAGATTCCGTGCAGCGAACGCACAGCCTCGGCGCGATGCTCCGACAGCGTCTGGCCGGTGGGCGAGTGGACTTCGAATCCGCCCGATCGGGTTGCGGCCACGGCGAATTCGAAGCCGGTGGCGTAGATGATGCAATCGACGTCGTATTCGCATCCGTCGAACACAATTGCGCTCTCGGTGATCCGGTCAAGACCCCTGCCTTCGGTGTTGATAAGGGTGACGTTGGGGCGGTTGAACGTCGGCAGGTAATCGTCGTTAAATCCGGGTCGTTTGCAAAACCGGCCGTAGTAGGGCTTGAGCGCCGCCGCGGTCGCGGGGTCCTCGACCACTTCATCCACGCGTGCTCGGATGCGCTCCATCTGAGCGAAATCCATCGTTTCCAACAGCGCCGCGGCGGCTTCGGGCGAACCGGCGGTACGGGCCTGGGCGCCCCCGCCCCAGATCGTGGTCCATTGGTCGCCGATCAGATCGACGTCCTGGGGCATGCCGGCGAGGATGGCGTCGAAGTTCTCCATCCGTTGGCGCTGCCACCCCGGGTCCTGGCGCGCCGCCCAGCCCGGTTCGATGGGGGCGTTGTCGCGGCTGTCGATGATTGACGGGGTGCGCTGAACGACGTAGAGGTGAGCGGCGTCTCGGGCCACCACCGGCACGATCTGAATCCCGCTGGAGCCGGTTCCGACCACGGCGACGCGTTTGCCGCGCAGCCGGTCAAGCCCACCGCTGGGGCCGCCGCCGGTGTAGTCGTAGTCCCATCTGCTGCTGTGGAACTGTTTGCCCTTGAAATCGCGAATCCCCGGGATCCCAGGCAGCTTGGGCCGGTGCAGCGGTCCACTGCCCAGCACCACGAACTTCGCCCGGATCTGGTCACCGCGGTCAGTGGACACCACCCATCGCGAGTCGTGATCCGACCAGCGGACATCGCTGACCTGCGTTTGCAGGTAGGCGTTTTCGTACAGGCGGTACTTCTCGGCGATGCGCCGCAGGTGCTCGGCGATCTCGGCGCCCGGCGCGTACTTGACCGACGGCGTGTAGTCGAACTCCTCCAACAGCGGCAGGTAGATCAAGGATTCGCAATCGCACGCGATTCCCGGATAGCGGTTCCAGTACCAGGTGCCACCGAAATCTGCGCCTTTTTCGATGAGCCGGAAACTGCCGATCCCGGCACGTCGCAGTTGCACCGATGTCAGGAGTCCCGCAATGCCGCCGCCGACGATGAGCACGTCGACCAACTCGACCGATGCGCTGCGGGTGATGGTGTCGGTGGCGTTGGGGTCGCGGGCGAAATCTTCAAACTGGCCTTCGATAGCGATGTATTGGGCGTTGCCTTGGGCATTGAGCCTTTTGCTCCGCTCCAGTTCGTACCGCGCGGCGAGCTGACGATTGCGGTCGTCCTCGACCGCGCTTGCTGAGCTATCGACAATGCTGGACAAGTGTCATCCTGACTGAGTGGAACGTGGCTCACCCCGTGGGTGAATGTTCGATAGAACTCAACATAAGGGGCTAAAGGTCAGGCGGGACAGCCAGTTCGCGCAACGAGTAGTCCACCGCTGGCCGGACTTGACGTCGCAGTGCGCTGTCATAGGTCGGCGGTCAGCTTCTGTGCGCGGCGGCGGGCGCCAGATATACCGTCTTGGGCTCCAGGTAGGCATGCAGTCCTTCGGGACCTAGCTCACGGCCAATGCCGCTGGCTTTGATTCCGCCGAATGGTGCAGCTACGTCGAGCTCATAGCAGTTAACACCGACCGTGCCGCTCTCGAGCCGCTGGGCCAAAGTGATACCCGCGGCCTCATCGGCTGTCCACACGGTGGCTGCTAACCCGTAGTCGGAGTCATTGGCCAGCGCCAGCGCGTCATCGATGTGGTCATAGGCCGTGATGCACAGAACGGGCCCAAAGATCTCCTGGCGCGCAATCAACGAAGAATTGTCCACGTCGGCGAATACTGTTGGCGCCACGTAGAAACCGCGGTCCTGATTGGCCGGTACCGATCCGCCGGTGGTGATCCGCGCCGCGGTTCGTCGGCCAGCTTCGATGAAGCCCAGGACGCGGTCGCGGTGGGCGGCACTGACCAACGGACCGATCTGGGTGTCCTCCTGTAGGGGGTCGCCGACCCGTAAGGCCCGCACGGTGTCGGTGATCGCGTCGACGATCTGGCGATAGCGGACCCGGGGTGCCAGGATGCGGGTGCTGGCGTGGCAGGTCTGCCCGTTGTTGGGCAGGCACACCGCCGGCAGTTGCTGCAGGAAATCCCCCAGATCTGCGCTGTCGGTCAAGATCGCCGCCGACTTCCCGCCGAGCTCGAGGGTGACCGGCCGTAACAGCCCGCCGCACGCCGCCCCGATTTCGCGACCTGCATTCGTCGAGCCGGTGAACGCGACCTTGTCCACGCCGTGGTGCGCTACCAAGTCCGCGCCGGTCTGGCGCCCGCCGGGCACGATATTCAGCACCCCCGCGGGCAGTTCTGCCTCTATCGCAGCTTCTGCGAAAGCGTAAGCATCCAAGGCGGTTTCGGGTGCCGGCTTGAGGACAACGGTGCAACCGGCGGCCAACGCCGGGGCCAACTTCATCGCGGCGAGCCCCTGCGGATAGTTCCACGGGGTGATCGCCGCGACCACGCCCACCGGGTCGCGCAGCACCAGCGTGCGGCGACCGGTTTTGCCGATCCGGACGTCGCGTGCCGGCTGTGTCTGCGCCAGGCGTGCGTAGTAGCGGAAGATCGCAGCCGGACTGAGCCCGTTGGCAACCCGTGACAACGCGATCGGCATGCCGTTCTCACGGCTGACCAATTCGGCGGTCTGCTGTGCGCGCGACCTGAGAGCGTCGGCGAATCGGTCCAGCAGCGCGCAGCGTTCCTGCACGTCGATTGAGCCCCACGGGCCTCGCAGCGCCCTGCGGGCGGCGCCTACCGCAGCATCCACGTCGTGGGCCTCAGCAAGCGTCGCGGAGCCCAAAAGTTCTTCGGAGGCCGCCTCGAGTACCGGACTCGACGGTCCGGTCGTGTCATGCCAGCGGCCGTCGATGAACAACCGCGGCCGCTCCAGCAGCCCGGAGGTCGTCATGCGCTGCGCCCGTGTGTGGGGCCTCCGTAGAGGTCGTCGAGCAGCCGACGGTGGCGGGTCACGATCACCTCGCGCCGAAGCTTGAGGGTTGGCGTGAGCTGCCCGCCCTGCGGTGTCCACTGCTCGGGCAACAGTGCGAACTTCTTCACCTGCTCGGGGCGTGACACGCGGGCGTTGGCGCTATCGACGGCCTGCTGGATGAGAGTCCAAACCCGAGTGCTGGCGATCAGATCGTCAATGTCGGGGGCCGCAGACCCTCCAACCGTGGCGGCATGCACCACCGTGGCGTCGATGGTGATCAGCGCGACCAGAAAGGGTCGTTGGTCGCCGTAGACTATTACGTTGCTGATGAATTCGGATTCCAGCAAGAGCTGTTCCAGCGCGGCGGGCGCGATGTTCTTGCCCGACGATGTGATGATCATTTCCTTCTTGCGACCCACGATGTAGAGGAACCCGTCGGCGTCGCGGCGCCCCAGATCGCCAGTGGGCAGCCACCGCTCGCCCGTGCACCGGTCAACACCGGCCTCGATCTGCCCGTAATACCCCGGCGACACCGTCGGCCCTTGGAGCAAGATCTCGCCGTCGTCGGCGAGATCGACGCGAACTCCGGGCAGCGGTAGCCCGACGCTGCCCAGGCGGTATGCGTCCTCGGTGTTCGTCGTGGCCGTCCCGGAGGTCTCGGTCATTCCGTACGCGTCGTAGATGCGGATTCCCAACCCGGCGAAGAACTTCAACGTCTGTTCCGGCATGGGCGCGGCAGCGGTGGTGGCCCACACCAATCGGTCCAGACCCGCGTGCGACCGTAAGCCCGACAAGACCTGTGCATCTGCGCGTGCGAACTCCTCGAGCAGCCCGCCAGGTGTGACCGAACCACTTTCCCGCGAGGTGACGTAACGACGGCCGGTGTCCAGTGCCGCTTGCACTTCGGCGGTGTTGAATTCGTCAGCTGCGCCAAGGCCCGCAGTAACCCAGGTTTGAATTTTCTCCCAGATCCGGGGCACGCCGAAGAACCGGGTGGGACGCAGTTCGGGCAATGTCTCGGCAAGTTCGGATGCGTCGGCAAGCAGCCGTACGTGGCCGCCAGCCACGTACGGCAGATACATGCTCAACATCCGCTCGGCGATATGAGCAAACGGTAGGTAGGACACCGAGGTGCCCGCGTCGGTCAGGTTGTTGACGGCCCGCAGGGCGTTGGCCTCATAGACCACGTTGCGGTGGGTGAGCACCACGCCTTTGGGGGCCCCGGTGGTTCCGGATGTGAACACCACCGTGGCTGCCTGGTCAGGAGACAGTGCACGCCAGCGTGATTCGCACTGATCCGGCCGATCGCCGAGGTAGTCGGCGCCCCCATCAACCAACGTCTGCCAACTTTGGCTGCCTGCCTCCTCGGAGGCATCCAAACCGAAGATCAGCCCGGGCCGATCCACATGTCTCAGAGCCTGCTCCCACCGGGCGAGCTGATCAGCGGTTTCGGCGACCAACACCGTGGGGGTGCATTGCGCGGCGATCGCAGCGATCTGCTCAGCTGCGGCGGTCAGGTAGATCGGAACCGGTATCGCCCCGGCGTGCAGGGCCGCGGCGTCGGCGACGATATGTTCGATGCGGTTGGACGCCATAATGGCAACGCGATCGCCCTCGGAGACGCCGCGAGCGATCAACCCGGCGGCGGCCCTGCGCGTGGTCTCGCGAAATTGTCGCCAGGTCAGGGTCCGTAGCCGCCCTCCCGGACCCAGCCGATCGGAGTAGGCGAGGTGGTCACCGTACAACTCCGCTGTGTTGGCGAGCGCACTGCATAAGGTGCCGTGGCCGATGTCGACCCCGCCGGGCCCCGTCCCTAGCTGTATCACATTGCTGCTCAGCATGTTCCACGTTCGCGACCAAGGCCGGTGAAACTCGTCCGTGCTCGCGGTGAGGCGCCGCAGACGTGAAGGCCTGGCGCGTCGGGCACCGACAGCGAATGTCGACCGCCATCAGGGCATCCGCCCGGCCGGGGTTGCGGCCGCTCAACACGTCGGTTCACGCCTCGAGGTTAAGGGCCGGTGCAGTCGTTCAACACGGTGCGCCGGGAACGCAGCCAGATGTGGACGTCAATCGGCGCGAAGCGGATGGCACGGCCTGCAGGGGCTTTCTACAGTCGGACGAGCCGGGGCCAACGGGCGACGCCCGGCACGATCAGGCGGTGCCGCCGGGTCGTCCGTCACCATCGGTGGAGGCACCATGAATGACCCTGTTGCAGCGACGTCCGACGCCCGTGGCCTGGCCACCGCGTTGGGGCCCATCCCTGCGATGCGGCAGGCAGTGATCATGGACGTCTTCGCGACCATGGACGCCGGCGACGTCGACGCGATGGTCGCGCACATGACCGATGACGTAAGCACCCAATTCGGTAACCTGCCCGAGGTCTGCGGGAAGCCTGCGTTCCGCGCGCTGTTCCAGCAGGTCGGCCAGGCTATAAAGGGGCTGCGTCACGAGGTGCTCGACCTTTGGCATGCCGTCGAGGATTTCGACATATGGGTTGTGCGGCTCAATGTCGCCTACCAGCTACTGGACGGCAACACAGTAACCTTGCCGTGTTGCAATGTGTTTCGGATGCGCGGTGACCTTATCTGTGACTACCGGGTGTACATGGACATCGGTCCGGTCCTGAACGGAGCCGCGGCCCAAGGTGTCTGACCCGATCTCCCGACGCGCCGCCGGCCCGGGTGTCGCCGGATTCGTGTGACCAACATGCAGATTACCGCCGCTGTGCTACGCGATCGCACCGGACGCTACGAGCTAGAAGAGGTGAGTCTGGCTGAGCCTGGTCCGGGGCAGATCCTGGTGCGCATTGTCGGTGTGGGCCACTGTCACACCGACCTGCTGGCCCGCGCCGCGCACCCCCCCAGCGCACTGCCTGTGGTGGTCGGGCACGAGGGATCCGGGATTGTTGAGACCGTCGGCGCCAATACCGACGGAATAGCGGTAGGCGATCATGTTGTGCTGTCCTACGACTCGTGCCGTCGATGCATCAACTGCCAGTCCGGTCACCCTGCCTACTGTGAGAGTTTCGTGCGCCGCAACTTTGGTGATGCCCGCGCCCAGGCGCCCGCCTTGATGCACGACAAGCACGGGGTACCGGTATCCGCGCGCTGGTTCGGGCAGTCCTCATTTGCCACGCATGCACTGGTCGCGGCCCGCAACGTCACCACGGTCGACGCGGACCTGCCGCTGGAACTGCTCGGCCCGCTGGGATGCGGAATCCAGACCGGTGCCGGCGCAGTGATTCAGTCGCTGGGAGTCGAGGCCGGCGCAAGCATCGTGATCGTGGGTGTGGGGGCGGTGGGCCTGAGCGCAGTGATGGCCGCGCGGCTATCCGGCGCGGATCCGATCATCGCCGTCGATCTGAGCGAGGGGCGTCTGCATTTGGCGCGGGAACTCGGTGCGACGCATACGATTATCGGTACAGGCGGTGACGCGCCGGCCCAGGTACGCGCGCTTACCGACGGCGGCGCCCAGTACACCCTGGACACCACCGGGGCCTCCGCGGCGATCACAGCTGCGATCGGGTTCCTCAGGCCGACCGGCGTGTGCGGGCTGGTCGGCCTTTCGACCGACGCGTTGGTGCTGCCGCCAGGAGCGCTGGCAGTAGGCCGCACCGTGACGGGCATCGTTGAGGGAGACGCTGTACCTCAGACGTTCATCCCCAAGCTGCTGCGGCTATGGCGGCAAGGCAGATTCCCGTTTGACAGGCTGATCACCACCTTTGGCTTCGATCAGATCAACGAGGCCGAAAAGGCCGCGATCAGCGGTGACGTCATCAAACCCGTATTGCTTCCCGGCTTTTAGGTGCCATAGCCCGTAAACCCTTGGGCTGTCGCCGTCTTCGGCTACATACCGGCCCCAACCGCCACGCGGCAGCGTTGCCGTCTTGTCTTGCAGCGCAACGAACCGATCGGCAGCCGATGGGATCTGACCGTGAGCGCCGGCGGGACAGAATTAGCCGGGCGCTTCGGGCACCTCCAAGACCTCGGCGTCGATCAACGCATCGATTGCCGCGTCGCTCATCGCGAAGATCTCGCGGCAGATATCGCGCGTGTCAGCGCCCAACAGCGGGGCGGGCCGCAGCAGCGGCTCGGGGATCGTGTCGAACAGCGCTGGGCCCCTGGTGACAGTTAGGGGCTTGTCGTGGCCGGGCTGGCCAAGGGTGGCGAGCTGGTGTCGGGCTGCCAGGTGCGGGTCGGTCAGGAGGTCGTTCACATGAGTGGCGGCACCAGCGGCCACACCCAGACCTTGCAGTGCGTCCTGGACTTGGGCCGGTGTGCGCTCGATGAGCCATCGCTGCAGCGCCGCGTCGAGCTCGTGACGGCCGGCAACGCGCCCTGCCGCGTTGTCGTAGTCAGGATTGCCGGCCAGGTCAGGGCGCTCGATGGCCGCGGCCAACAAAGCCCAGTCGCGGTCGCCGTCGATGCTCACCGCGCAGTAGCCGTCCTCACCAGCGCACCGGTAGACCCCCGAGGGCGCATCGAATTCGTCAGAATTACCTGCAGCGAGCAGGCTTTCGGGCACCAGTGATTCGCGCAAGTACTCCGTGGCCATCTGCATGAACACGGTGTCCATCTGGGACAGTTCGATACGACAACCCGTGCCAGTGCGCTCACGCTGGATCAGCGCGGCCAACACGGCTGCTGCGCCCGCCCGGGCGGCAGCGTGATCGGGGTAGACGGTGCTGTCGTCCCCGAAGCCGTCCGGCGCGTCGGGGTGGCGCCACAGTGAGGTCAGTCCGACCGCTGCACGCACCAGCGGTCCGTAGCCCATCCGGGTGGCCCATGGGCCGGTGGCGCCGAAAGCGCTGCTTTCCACCACGATGATCCGTGGGTTAATGGCGCGTAGCCGCTCATAACCTACGCCGAGGGATTCCATGGTGCCGGGCCGGAAATTCGTCAGTACCACATCCGATTTGGCGACAAGCTCGCCGAACAGATTCTTGCCTGCCTCAGTGCGCAAGTTCAGGCCCAGACTGCGTTTGCCTCGATTGCCGACGGCGAAGTTGTATCCACAACGACCAGGTCGATCGCCCTGACGCATGCCATCGAGAAATGCCCGGTTTTCGACCTTGATGACGTCGGCGCCCTGATCGGCTAATTCCCGTCCGCTTTCGCCGCCGACGACGATGACCCCCAGGTCCAACACGCGTATGCCCTCCAGCGGGCGGCGAGCAGACCCGACCGGGCCGCGGGAGGCTCGGCGAGGTGTGTGGGTCCCGACCTGGGCACTGTGCTCGCCCAGGCGCGGGGCGCGATGCCGAAATCCCATCCGCGCGCCGTCGAATACAACGCAGCCGTTAGCCACTGCGCCATGCAGGTTGGGCGCCACCTCCACGTGGGTAAATGACCCTCGTTGACGGACATGATCATTGTCAAGCATCTCGGCAGCGGTATGCAGCGCAGCGACAGCGATGCCTAGTTCTGCACTGCGGGAAGCGATCTCGTCTCGTGTCTTGTCCGCGAACAGTTTCTCAATGCTGCTGCGGATCGCGGCCCAGTCGCGAAACCGCGTCGCCATCTGGTCGTAGGATGCGTCGGTGAACTCCCCAGGGCTGCCCATCCAGCCGACCAGGGCCCGCCACTGCTTGGCCGAGCCGATGAACATACGTACGTAGCCGTCAGCGCAGGCAATGATCGGATACAGGAACCGTAGGTCGGGCCGTCCCGGCGGTTGCTCGGAAAGCCGCCGACCCCCGCTGGCCGACCCACCCATCCCGAAGCCGGGGTCAAGATCTTGCACCACCAGGTCCAGCAGGGAGCAGTCGACATACTGACCGTGCCCGGTTCGGCGCGCGTGGTAATAAGCCAGCAACGCCGCGAAGGCGCAGTGGATGGCCGCAGTTTGCCCGCCCAACTCGCCCGGGGGGACCAGCGGCTCGCGGTGGGCCGCTCCCGAGCGACTCAACGCGGAGGACATCGCCACCAGCACCGACTCGCTGGCGCGCCATCGGTGGTAGGGGCCGGTCTGCCCGAAACCGGTGACGGACACCACAACGAGTGCGGAGTTGCGTTGGCGCATGACATTTGGCCCCACACCCAGCGCGTCTAACTCACCGACGGGTCGGGATTCCAGCACCACATCGGCAGCATCGGTCAGACGCAGCAGCGCGCTGCGCTGCTCAGCGCTACTGAGGTCCAGCACGATGCCGCGTTTGTTGAAGTGCCCGGTCGCAAAACGCAGGCCGTGCCCGTCGTGCCGGGGATGAGCACGCCGTGAGGCCAACCCCTCGGGCGGTTCGACGAGCACCACATCCGCACCCAGGTCGGCCAGAAATCTCCCGGCCACCGCGGCGACGCCGTCGGTGAGGTCGACCACCCGCACGCCGTCGAGCGGAAGGCTCCCGTCTGACATCGGCTCTGTCACCCCCAAGCTAGCGACACGCCTGTTGCGTCCATTGGCAGCAGAACATGTGGGTCAGCGAACTCGTGGTCACGTTACCGGCCCAACGCCGACTGGCCCTCGAGAAGCGTCGTGGGTGATCCGGCTCCTTGACATGCCGACACAGTTTCCCGCGTCGAGTGCGCTCACGTAAATTGGCTGCCCCACAGGCTCATCTGCGTACTGCAGCATCCCCAGCAGCTCATCGTCACCTTCTGCCACTTTGGCGACGAATCGGCTGTCGTCAGATTTCAGCCGCCCGATCACTATCCCGGTGGTCCCCTTGCGGCCGTAGACGACGGTATAGCTCTCAATGGTGGCCCAGCCGGTCGCACGCTCGGTCACCGCCGGCGCATCGGCGTCGTCGATCTCGCGCTGCAACAGCGCACTGCGATCAGGGCGCCACGGTGTGGGAGTGGTGCTGTAGACACCGACAGAGGTTTTCGACAGCATGCCGCCGTTCGCCGAAACCAGCGCGAAACTGCCGGCACGGCTTCGTACCCGGGCTACGGCCTCGGCGATGGCGTGCATCGAATAGTTGTTGCCGGCTCCGCCGAAAAACGGTAGCCCGCCGGTGAGGGTCAGGCCGCGCGGATCAGACGCCGACATGCCCAGGGCGTCGATGATGTTGGAAACAGCGATGGGGAAACAGCTGTAGAGGTCAAAGAAGTCGATGTCGTCGACACCCACCCGGGCGACCTCCAGCGCATGGCGCACCGCGGCGACCGCCGAAGGGGCCTGGCCGAGCACGCTACGCTGCAGCAGGGGGCGTTCGACCAGATCGGCGTGCCCGTGCAGAAATACCCATTTATCCTGCGCCACCCCCAAGCGGTGGGCGGCATCCGCCGAGGCAAGCAGCACCGCCGCGCCTTGGTTCACTTGGTCGCGCGCGACCAAAAACCGGGGGTAGGGGTCAGCGATCATCCGGTTGCGCTCGGTGGCGGTGACCAGCTCGTCTGCGCTGCGCCGCAGCGGGGCAGCCGAAAACGGGTTGCGGGCGGCTACCTCGGTGAACGGGGCAAACAACGCGCCCATCGCTGCGGCGTACTCGCCGCGGCCCCGGCCCTGCGCGGCCCGGCGCGCATTCTCCAGCAGCGCATACTGGGTTGACGGCGCGCCGATACCGTGAGCTACCAGTGCCGGTGTGACCAAACCGGTCAACCCGAACCCGCGGTCCTCCATGGACCCGGCGGGATCATCGGAAAAGTCTGCTTTGTCCTCGGTACCGGCGTAGTGGCGAATCGTGGAAATTGCCTCGGCGCCCACTAGCAGCACCACATCCGCCGATCCTGCCTCGATGGCACGACTGAACTCGCTGACCAGGTGCTGCGGGGACTGTCCGCCGACGACATCCAGGACCGCTCGTTTGGGCGCCACACCGAGCCGATGCGCCACCGACAGTGGGAACTTCGTCGACTTACCCAGCGGGGCCACCGCGCGGGCCGAGGAGTTCTCGAACTGGCGGGTGGCGGCGATCGTGTCGACCGCGGCTATCACGGCGTCAGCATTTGCTTGCGAGTCGGCGACCGCGGCGCGGGCCGCCTGGACCGCCAACGCGATTGGCGACAAGCCAGCATAGCCGGGGTCCTCGAGCCGCTCAGCGGCCTGCCCGACTCCGATCAGCACAGGTGTCCGCGGGTTCAGCCCGGCCGTTGTCATGTCAGCGGCACCCGGTGCCTGATGGGCCGCCCGAC
>Ga0210386_10000926_pt1 | contig 26699 bp, 23 predicted proteins | sample IncBWH32OmetaG_FD_160091 | JGI IMG/M metagenome (GOLD analysis project Ga0210386, IMG submission 160091) | Forest soil microbial communities from Barre Woods Harvard Forest LTER site, Petersham, Massachusetts, United States - Inc-BW-H-32-O ...
CCGTCCTGGATGCGGATTTCCGAGAACGACAATTGATTGTCGGCGCCGGGCTTCATGGTCTGCGCAATCCTGCCGACAAACGGCGTCCAGTTGCTGTCGCCGTTGATATCGCGAACCACACGGATATGCGGCCGCAGCATCATCACGTCGGCGATTTCGAAGCGTTGCAACAGTAGCGGCAGCAGGCGCAGGTTCGCCGTGAGCACATCGACGGTCAGCGCCGGATCGGTGGCCGCACCGCCCCTCAGGCCCACGTCATGGAAGGAGACATAGCTGCCGGGGAAGACCGAGATGTCGGTGCCGCCCTTGATGACCAGATCGAGCCCGGTCACGGCGCGGATTTGCGCTTCCACCGCCGCACGCAGCGCGTCGCGGTTGAGTAGCCAACTCGAGGCGATCAGGGCGACCAGCGCCGCACCGAGCAGCGCCACGACCGGCATCGCGAGGCGCCTTGTTCCCTGGGCCATCGTCAACGGAAAATCCTGGAAATATCCAATTTAGAGGTCGCAGGGTCGCTGCCGAAATCCCGGGCAGGGCGGGACGTACCCGACGACCCCGTCAAGTTCCGGCAACTTGCTGGTTTTTCTTGACGCTTTCAAGGCCGATGGAGGGCAATGCGGGACGGGCTTACCTCCGAGAGGGAGAGGGCTGCTCGTTGCTTGAACCGAGTTTTGGGTCACCTCGCCCCGCTTGCGGGGAGAGGTCGAATTACTTTCGCAGAATGTCATGGCCAGGCATAGCCGTCCAAAGGACGGCGTCGCTCCCGCTTGCCTATGTCCCGGCCATCCACGACTTCCTTGTTCGTGGTTGCCAAGACGTGGATGCCCGGGACAAGCCCGGGCATGACGACCTGGCGTGCGGGTAGCTCCGATCATTGACGCATTGCGAAGATTTCGCCTAATAGTTGGCAACGGTTTCTCGCATTATCTCCATCAGGTCGCTATTCGCATGAAAAAGGTCTATCCCGACGCCAAATCGGCCCTCGACGGCATCCTCAAGGACGGCATGATGATCATGTCGGGCGGCTTTGGCCTCTGCGGCATCGCCGAGACCCTGTCGGATGCGATCCGCGATTCCGGCGTGAAGAACCTGACAGTGGTGTCCAACAATGCCGGTGTCGACGGCATCGGTCTGTCTCGATTGCTCGAGACCCGCCAGATCAAGAAGATGATCTCGTCTTATGTCGGCGAGAACAAGCTGTTCGCACAGCAATATCTCGCCGGCGAACTCGAACTCGAATTCAATCCGCAAGGCACACTCGCCGAGCGCATCCGCGCCGGCGGCGCTGGTATTCCTGCCTTCTACACCAAGACCGGCGTCGGCACGCTGATCGCCGAGGGCAAGGAAGAGAAGGTATTCGACGGCGAGAAATTCATCATGGAGCGCGGCCTGTTTGCTGATTTGGCCATCGTCCATGCCTGGAAGGGCGATACCGCCGGCAATCTGGTTTACCGCAAGACCGCGCGGAATTTTAACCCGATGATGGCGACCGCCGCCAAGATCACGGTCGCCGAGGTTGAGCATCTGGTGCCGGCCGGCGAGATCGATCCGGACCACATCCATACGCCCGGCATCTTCGTCAAGCGCATCATCGAGGTCGGCACGGCCAAGAAGCGGATCGAATTCCGCAACACGCGCCCCAAACCTGCCGCCTAACCTGGTTTCTGAAGGAGAGCCCCATGGCCTGGACCCGCGAACAGATGGCCGCCCGCGCCGCCAAGGAATTGCGCGACGGCTTTTACGTCAATCTCGGCATCGGCATTCCGACGCTCGTCTCCAATTACATTCCCGACGGCATCGACGTCTCCCTGCAAAGCGAGAACGGCATGCTCGGCATGGGGCCGTTTCCGTATGAAGGCGAGGAAGATCCTGATCTGATCAATGCTGGCAAGCAGACGGTGAGCGAACTGCCGGACACGAGCTATTTCTCGTCGGCGGAATCCTTCGGCATGGTGCGCGGTGGGCACATCGATTTATCTATTTTGGGCGCGATGCAGGTCGCCGAGAATGGCGACCTCGCCAACTGGATGATCCCCGGCAAGATGGTGAAGGGGATGGGTGGCGCGATGGACCTCGTCGCCGGCGTCAAGCGCGTCGTGGTGGTGATGGAGCATTCCGCCAAGGACGGCGCGAAACTCCTGAAGAAGTGCAACCTGCCGCTGACCGGCGAGCGGGTGGTCGACATGGTGGTGACGGATCTTGCCGTCTTCACCATCGACAAGCACGGCAAGGACGGCATGGCGCTGATCGAGCTCGCCGACGGCGTCACGCTCGACGAGGTCAAGGCGAAGACCGAAGCCGAATTTCGTGTGGCGCTGAAGAACGCGTAATCGCGAACGGTATTTGTCGTCGTCCCCGCGAAGGCGGGGACCCATAAACCCCAGGGCTTTGTAGTTGGGAGAGCTGTCGCTTCGGCTCGGCCCAAAACTGAGATCGATGGTTATGGATCCCGGCTCGCGCTTCGCTTGGCCGGGATGACGAGCAGAGTGTTACGCTGTTACCCTCTCACACACTCGCCTTGGCCGCTACGTCCTCGAGCCCACGGTTGCGCGGTTCGACGCCCCAGGCCCACACCACGAGGATCTGCACCACCACAAGTCCGATCATCAGCCAGACCACGCCCGGCAGCTTGTAGGATTCCATCAGCGCGCGAACGATGAAGGGCGACACCACGGTGGCGCCGCGCCCGAAGAAATTGCAGATGCCGTTGGCACGAAGTCTGATTTCGGTTGGGAACAGCTCCGGCGTGTAGACGCCGTAGAGGATCGCGGTCTGCACGTAGATCGCGACGACCAGGATGAACCCGACAGAAAGCACGATCGCCGGATCGGCCGTCGCGTCGAAACGGGCATAGATGTAACCGCTGACGATGGTGACGATCGAGGCGCCGATGATGCTCATGCGCCGTCCGATCCCGTCCGATAGATACGCCCCCAACGCGCAGCCAACGAGCGATCCGGCAGACAGCACCAGCGTATAGGCGAGCGAGTTGGTGATGGTCAGGCCCTGGCGCAGGAAGAACTGCGGCAGGAAGATCACGAAGCCGAAGATCAGCGTGTTGATCGTGATCAGCACCCAGGAGCCGACGATCATCCGCTGCAATAGCGGCGGCTTGATCATGTCGATCGCAGCCGCCGGCTTGACGGCGGGCGGAATGATCACCGGAGGCAGCGGCTTGCCGCCGGAGGCTTCCTTTTCGATCGCCTGCATCAGCGCTTCAGCTTCTTCGTCGCGGCCTTCGGATTCAAGCCAGCGTGGCGATTCCGGCAAGTTCTTGCGCAGATACCAGACGATGAGCGAGCCGATGCCGGCGATGACGAACATCGGCCGCCAGCCGAAATTGGGGATCACGAGATAGCCGAGCAGCGAGGTCGCCGGAAAGCCCGCGACCACGATAAAGGCCATCATCGACAGCCAGCGTCCGCGCGTCTTTGGCGGCACGAACTCGGTGAGGGTCGAATAGCCGACCACGATTTCGGCGCCCAGGCCCAAGCCCTGCACGAAGCGGCAGATGATCAACTGGTCCATGTTCTGGACGAAAGCGGCCGCGAGCGAAGCTAGCCCAAAGATCAAGAGGTTGATCTGATAGGTGAAGCGGCGGCCGAACCTGTCGCCAATAAAGCCGGTGATCAGCGCGCCTGCGGTCATGCCGACGAATGTCAGCGAGATGAATTGCGGGATTTGCGCCAGCGTCGAGAACTGGGACTGGGCTACCGAGGCCAGCACGCCGCCGGCGACATAGAGGTCGTAGCCGTCGAAGAACATGCCGGCGCCGACCAGCCAAAAGATGCGGTAGTGAAACGGCGAGATCGGCAGCCGGTCGAGGCGCGCGCCGGCGTTTACTGCAAGAGCCATGAAATTCCCCCCTTTAAAACAAACCGAGGCCGTCGTTTTTTCGGCCGGCCTCGAACATTCAGTTGAGCCGTCGCTGTCCCGCCGTGTCGCGGTACCAGTCGAACGGCGCGTCGCCGGTTGCGACCATCACGCTCTTGACGTTGAAATGATCGTCAAAGCTTTCGGTGCCGCACTCGCGCCCGACTCCGGAATCGCCGACGCCGCCCCAGGGCGAAGCCGGATCGAGCCGGTGGTGGTCGTTGATCCAGACGATGCCGCATTTCACGCCCGAAGCGACGCGATGGGCGCGCGCGACGTCGCGGGTGCGGATCGCCGCCGCCAAACCAAACGGTGAGTCGTTTGCAAGCCGCAACGCATCCGCCTCGTCCTTGAACGGCGTCACCGAGGTGAAGGGGCCGAACACTTCTTCCTGGAAAATGCGCATGTCGGCTTTGACGTCCGCAAACACCGTCGGTTCGACAAAATAGCCGTTCTCGAACCCTGCGATCTTGGCCGGCACGCCGCCACTGACGAGCCGCGCGCCGTCTTCATGGCCGAACTTGCAATAGGACAGCACGCGGTCGCGCTGGCGGGCCGAGATCACAGGTCCAAGCTGCGTGGTGGGATCGGAGGGATCGCCGATCTTGATCGTCTCGGTCTTGGCTTTCAGCTTGGCCACGAACTCGTCGTAGATCGAGGCCTGCACGAGATGACGTGAGGCGCAGATGCAGGTCTGGCCCGCGCCGATGAAGGCGCCGAAGGCGGCGTAGTTGACGGCGCGGTCGACGTCGAAATCGTCGAACACCATCACCGGCGTTTTGCCGCCAAGCTCCATGGTCTGATGCGCGAACACTTTTGCCGCCGCACTTCCGGCGATGCGGCCGGCTTCGGTGCCGCCAGTCAGTACCAGCTTGTCGATGTCGCCATGCTCGGCCAGCATCTTGCCGGCGCTCTGGCCAAGTCCGAGCACGACGTTGAATACGCCCGGCGGCAGGCCGGCCTCGGTGAAGATTTTGGCCAGCCGCAAGGTCGTCAGCGGCGTGTATTCCGACGGCTTCACCACAGTGACGCAGCCCGACGCGAGCACGGCGGCGAGCGACTTGCACAGGATCATCAGCGGATGATTGAACGGCGTGCAGTTGGCGACGACGCCAATTGGCGTGCGCAGCGTGTAGTTCAGGTAGGCGCCTTCGACCGGGATCACGGAGTCGCGCCGCGCCAGCGCCAATCCTGCAAAATAGCGGAAGAAGTCCGGCAGGCGCGAGAGTTGCGCGCGGGTCTCGTTGACCGGGCGGCCATTGTTCAGCGTCTCGAGCTTGTAGAGTTGGTCGAGGTTGGCCTCGAACGCGTCCGCGAGCTTGTTGACCAGCCGCGCACGGGCGCGAATGTCCATGCCGCCCCACGCCCTGCCCTCAAAAGCCGCACGCGCGCTCTTCATGGCGCGGTCGATATCCTCGGCAGTCGAGTTCGGGATTTGCGCGATCACCTCGCCGGTTGCCGGGTTGCGCACATCCAGCATCGCGCCGTGGCCGGCTTCGATCTCGCGGCCATCGACGAAATTGCCGTGAATTTCAATGGAGGACGAGCCCGGCTTGGTTGGAATATTCATGAGTTTCGTTCCTCCACGATAACAGCATTACGCTTGAGTGCCGGCAGCACGCGCTTTTCGGTTTGATGGATATGGGCCTTGATAAGATGCAGCGCGCGCCGGCGGTCGCGCCGCTGCATCGCTTCGATTAGCTCGCCATGCTCGGCGACCAGTTGGGTCGGATCGTCGTCCCTGACATTGGCGAGGCTGACACGCACCAGCCGGTCGGCCTGTCCGATCAGGTCGCACAGGGAGCCTGCCATGCGGCGGTTGCCCGAGGCGTGGGCCAGCGCGCAGTGGAAGGCGCGGTTATAGGTGATGAAATCCTCACGATCGCCGGAAAAGCTTCTGAAGTCATCGAGCGCGCTCAAAATTCTTTCCGGCGCACTCTCGATCGCTTCCGCGACACAGGCCGGCTCCAGCGCCAGGCGAAACCGCAAGAGATCGCGCGCATCCGACAGCGAGATCGGATTGACGCGGTAGCCCTGGCGTGGCTGCACGGTGACAAGATGCTCGCGCTCCAGCCGCAGCAGGGCCTCGCGGACGGGCTGGCGGCTCACGGCATAGCGTTCGGCTAGCTCCTGCTCGCGCATGTCATCGCCCGGCGCTAGCCGGCAGCTCAAAATATCAGCACGCAGGTTTTCGTAGACATTGTCGCGCAAAAGCATGAGAAAACCCGCATGATTTCTGCCCTATCTTGCATTCGTGAAATATCACGTCAAGCACCCAGGGCTTGAAATGCTTGCGATTTGATTTATCAATCGGTTCCATCCCGCCGCGTCCCGCCCGCTTGCACCACATCAGATAGAAAGACCCGCATGGATCGATTGTTTGCTCAGGACACCGTGAATGCGGCGGTTTCGGGCGAGGGGCCGGCGCTATTTCTGTTTCACTCCCTGTTGTCGGACCGGGCGAGTTTCGATGCCATCGCGCCGCAGCTTTCAAAGACACATCGCGTGATCGTGCCGGAGTTGCCGGGCTTCGGCGGCTCGAAGGCGGTTAGCGGCGGACTGGCGGCAACGGCCGATCGGATGGCGGAAGCCGTGAAAGAGGCCGGAGGCGAGGCGATCGTGCTCGGCAACGGCTACGGCGGCTTTGTCGCGCTGCAAATGGCGATCCGGCATCCCACGATCGCCAGCAAGCTTATCCTCGCCGATTGCGGTGCTGCGTTCTCCGAGCAAGGCCGCGAAGCCTTTCGCACCATGGGGGCCGTTTCCAAAGCCAAGGGACTTGCCGCGATCACCGATGTGGCAATGCGCCGGCTGTTTGCGCCGGAGTTTCAGGCCGCCCATCCCGACCTGATGCGCGACCGCCGCGAGGCTTTTTTGAAAACCGATCCGCAAGTGTTGCAGGCGGCCTGTGCGCAGCTCGCCGAACTTGATCTTCGGCCAGAGCTTTCGAAGGTCAAAATGCCTGTGCTGGTTCTGGTTGGTGAACACGACGAGGCGACGCCGCCGCCGATGTCGCATGAACTGGCAGCGCTATTGCCGGATGCGCGGCTGAAAGTCCTGGCCGGTTGCGCGCACGTGCCGCAATTGCAGGCGCCCGAGGCGTTTCTCGACGCGATCGCTGATTTTTTGAAGTAATCCGGCGCCGCCTACGAAGCTGATTTCGCGGCGGCCTCGACCATCGCCAACTGCTCGGCCGCAACCAGATCGAATGGCTCGAACGAGCGTTCGGCGCGGGCCAGGATCACGCCGCCCTCGCAAGCCGCCACAAGGCTCGCGGCAAGGCTGCGGGCTTTTTTCTTCGGTATCCCACCTGCGGCAAACAGTGTGGCGAGCTTTTCGCGCCAGTTGCAAAGGATCTCGGCCGCCTGCGCTCTTAAGTCTTCCGATTCCGCCGCCACGGTCACCGCGACGACCGCGCAGCCGGCCGAAAAATCCGATCGCGCCAGCACCGAGCGCCACAGTGACAAGAAGCCTTCCGCGACCTCCCGCGCCGGTTTGCCGGCGAGACGATCGAGCACGCCCAGCGCCTGGTTTGCGGCATGTTCGAGCGCGGCCAGGACAAGTTCGTCCTTGCCACCCGGAAAATGATGATAGAGCGAGCCGCGCGGCGCGCCAGAGGCCTCCAGGATCTCGCTAAAGGACGCGCCTTGCAGCCCCTTTTTGGCGAGCAGCACCGCGGTGCGCTCGATCATGGTTTGCTTGATGTTGCCAGCCAAAGCTTCGCGCCCCTCCAACCATATCCCTTGACTATGATGATTGTCATAGTAGGCTATGACGGTCATCATAACCCCAGGTGAGATCCAAGTTAAGGAGCCCCGTCGATGCCGATGATCGATATCTACGCCACCGCAGGCACCTTTAGCGACCCGCACACCCTGGCAAAAGACGCCGCCGCCACCGTCAAATCGATCGAGCAGGTGCCGGACATTCCGATGTTCCGCAAGAACACCGCGGCCTTCGTGCATGAACTTGCGAGCGGCGCGCTCTCGAACGTGGACGGAGACACCAATTACGTTCGCGTTCAGGTCCTTACCAATTCCGGCGCGCTCGACCGGCCCAAGCAGATAGCCGTGGTGCGCCAATTGACCGATCTCGTCGCCAAGGCCGCGGGCGACGACAGTCTCAAACGGCGGACATGGGTTCTGCTGACCGAGGCGGTGGAAGGCGGTTGGGGCCTCTGGGGTCACGCCCACAAGAATGACGAGATCGTCACCGCCGCCAAAAACGAAATCGCGAAGCTGAAGGGGTGATGCTGCTCATGCGAACTTCTGAGCCAAAGCCACACCAGACGCGTTGCCAGGGCGTGAACCTATAAGATCGGAGCAGTCGGCGGCTTCCGCTTTAGCGCGCATGGCGGACTTAGGCCGGGCACCGCGGCTATCCACTTTGTGCCAATAGCGGAAAAGGTGCAGCCTTAACGAAATGTCCGTTCTGTACTAAACAGCGGTAAATCCTTCACGGATCGCGCCTCAAAGGCCCCAACATGGTGGCGTCTATTTGAAACAGATTGAACATAGCGAATAACGATCGGCGCGATCATGTCGTCGCGAACGAATGAAAGCCCAAATCGACTTTCCATCTCACGGCGTCGGGGTTTCCTGCGTGCCGTGATCATTCTAGTCGTTGCCGCGCTTGTCGCTGCCCTGATCTCGAGGTTCGGTTTAGCACGCCAATATGGCTATCTTCGAGCGTCACTGCTTTCCGGGCCGTCCACGGGAGCGTACTACGCCCTGGCAACGCATTTGGCCGAGCGAGCAAAGAGTGATGAGGGCACACTCATTCCAGTCGCCACTTCCGGCTCCATCGAGAACGTCAACCTTCTGGCGCAAGGCCCCGCAAGCTGCGATGCGAAATTTGCCTTGGTGCAAGACGGCACACCGATGCAGGCCGGTGCAGGACTGGAGCTGTTGGGACGTCTTCCCGAGCCAGAAACGTTGGTGCTACTGACGCGGCGGGACAACAATCTCAGGACCTTCGAGGACTTGCGCAATAAGTCGATCGGAATCGGTCCGGAGGGCTCGGGGACGGCTTTTCTTGTGCGACAGCTGTTCGCCGATTCCGATTTAGCGGATCTGAAAATCAATATGCTTGCAATGGATCTGGAGGAACAGGCGCGGTCAGTATCTGAGGGGCGGCTTGATCTTGCAGCCTACGTGATAAGAAGCGATGCGAAGTTTCTCCGCACAATCATTCGCCAGTACAATCTGGACATCGTTGAGTTAAGCGATCTTTTGGGACTGGTAGATCGCTATCGATGGCTCTCTCTTGGGCGGATTCCTGCCGGACGATTTAGCTTGGTGCCGCCTATTCCGGAGACGGACAAGCTCATTCCACAGGTCAACACACTGTTAATCGCGAGTTCATGCGCCAAGCGTGCGGACCGGATTGCGTTTCTTTCGCTCCTCAGCGCGGAAATTCCAGATTTTATAAAAAGCAATCCGCCGGCTTGGACAAGCTCAGCAGCCACCGTCCCTTTGGCACCCGAAGCCAGACAATTCTTCGCCACGGGAGAAATGCAATTCGCCGATCGGTATTTTCCCTGGGCAGTTAATCTGATGTCGCCCGTCTACTGGGTGTATCTGCTTATGGCCGCGACCGCGCTATTTAACGGGCTGCGAGGACTGAGCAAATTTCGCCTTTGGAGAATTGACGCGGCTCGGGAAAAACTGGAGGGCGAAGTTCGACGTCTTTCCAGCCAGGTTGAACCCGGTTCGTCACGGCAGCTTCCAGGACAAGATAGTTTGGCTGACAGCCGAGCCAACATCTTGCTGCGTTTGACCGAACTGCACCAGCGCTGCCAACGCGAGGTAGGCTCGTTCGCGACGCCGATGGGGGATGAGATGTTTTATCGCTATCAGCAATCCTTGATCGATCGCGCAATTGCGGCGCTGAAGTCTTAGAATTCGGGAGCACGCGCACACCAAGGCGGCAATTGGCTCGATGGTGCGATCGCCTGACGATCGGCCCCTCGGCTTCAGGTCTTGGCCATCGCCTGCGAAAATACTACTTCGACCAGGGTGCCGGAGCGCGTGCCGGTCTTGATATTGAATTGCGCGCGGTTGGCTTCGACCAGCGCTTTTGTGAGCGAGAGGCTGACCGCGGCCTCCGGCGATTGATCCAGCGGGGCTTGCTGGCGGAACGGCTCCATTGCGGCGGCCACCTCATTGTCATTGAGGCCGGGGCCGCTGTCGCGGATCCGCAGCGCCACTTCGCCGAAATCAGTCAGCGCGGTCGAGACGATGACCTGACCGCCGGCGTTGGTGAGATGAATCGAGTTGCCGATCAGGTTCATGGTAATCTGGCGTAACGCCGGGCCGTCCGCCACCACCGGCGGCAACATCTGCGCCAGCGAGGTACGGATGATAATGCGCTCGCGGCTGGCGTGCGGCTGCATCACCGCGACACAGCTTTCGACGAGGTCGTTGAGGTTCTGGCTGGTGAAGGCCAGGTCGAGCTTGCCGGTCTCGATGCGGCTGAGATCGGTCAGATCGTCGAGGACCGCGACCACCCGCTGGCCGGAGGTGCGCACATCCTTCATGTATTCGACATAGCGTTCGTTGCCGAGCGCGCCAAAACGTTCGCTGATCATCACGTCGGCAAAGCCGATGATCGCGTTCAGCGGCGTGCGGATTTCGTGGCTGATCTTCGACAGCAGATCGGCTTTCGCGTTAGCGGTGCGGTCGGCCAGCCGCCGCGCTTCGCGCAATTCGTTTTCGCTGTTCTTGAGCTGCGACAGATCGCGGAACACCGCGAAGAAATTCGGGCCGTCTGCTTGCGTCCGTCCCATGGTTATCGACAGCGGAATAAGACCGCCGCCGCGACCGCGGCCCAGGACCTCGCGGCCATCTTCCACAAGGATCGCAACGCCGGTGCCGTTGAGGCTTTCGAGATACTGCTTGACGATGCTCCCGCTTTCCGGGGCAAACAAAGTGGTGAGGTTTTGCTGCGTCAGTTCAGTGCCGTCGTAGCCGAACAAGGCTTCAGCGCTGCGGTTGCAGGAATTAACGTTGCCCTGCGCGTCGAACATCAAGATGCCATCGGCAGTAGTGTCGAGGATTGCGGCGAGTTCTTCCGCATGGGCATGGCCGGCGGCGGATGGCTCCGGTGCTGCGGGAATTGGCAGTTCAACCACGGGCGCCGGGGCCGCGTTTTCCGCAAATGCGCCGGCAAACATCAAGGCCAGCGCGCTGTCGTTGTCCCAGCTGATGGTATGAAGCCGCGCGTCGATGGCGCCGGCCGATGGGGCTTCCGGAGAAGAGATCCTGACGGGGGTGCCGGTGTCCGACGTGCTGCTGGCGTTTGAGACGCCCGGTTCGACATAAAGCGCATCGACACCGCCGGCCTGCTCCAGCGCGTGCAGACTGGGATATCCCATGCGTTCGAGGAACGCTGGGTTGGCATAGAGCAGGCGGTCGAGCCGGTAGATCATCACGCCGGTCGGCAGAAGGTCGAACAGCATCTTGTCGCGTTTGCTCTCGGCGCGCGCCGGCGGCTCGGGCTCGGCCAGCCAGGTCGGCGGCCTGACGGCGATCTCAATCGCTTCCGTTTTCACGGACGGCGCGGCAACAGCCTGAGGAGCATCGGATGGTTCGGCGGTTTCGTCGTCGCTCTCCAGCCGCGCCGACAACTGCCGGGCGAGCTCGTTGAAGGCGCTGTTTTCGACCGGCGTCAGCACCGGTGCGCGTGTCTCCCCGAGGGGGCGGAACGGAACGACGTTCGGTGAGACAGGCGGCGGCACTTCCTGAAATTCGTTGGGCGTTTCCACCGGCGTTTCCAAATGGGTTAATTGGGCTGTGTCGGACGAAGCAGATGCAGTCAAAGAAGCAGGTGCAATCACATCAGCGCTGGGGTCGGGAACGTGGGGCGGGGGCGCAGCCGCCGCCCAAGTTCCCGCGACGGCGCGGCCAATTTCAGGCGACATCATGTCCGCAGATGGCGGATCGTTGAAGAATTCCTGACTGCGAAGGGCATCGAGCCGCGTCAGGCCTTCGAGATCGCGGCAGACGCCAAAGCCCCGGTAGCCGACGAAGTTGCGCTGCCCATCGTGGATCGGCAATCCCGACAACTCGACCGGCAGACGGCGGCCATTGTCGGCGGGCCAATTCACAATGATGCCGCTCCAGGCTTCGCGCGTGGCGACCGCCTTGACGACAAGCCCTTCCGGATCGAGCCCGAAAACCTCCGCGACTTCCTGCCAGGGGCGGCCGAAACCGGCGGCGGCGTGCACGCCGATCAAACGGGTGAAGGCGTCGGAGCCGAGCGAGAAGCGGCCATCGGCGTCCATCTGCCACATGAATCGTAGCGGATGCTGGCGCGGCGGCGTTGGCTCGATCGGAGCAGGATCGGCCGTCGGCGCCTCGGGTGTAACCAGCTTGGAAGCCTCACCTTGCAGGGCGTTCTCGGGGGCGTTGTTCGGCATCTGCCCGACTTCGGCCGCAGCTTCGCCTGACGTCGCCTGCTCGCCAAATTCATCGATCGTGTCGATCGTCGCGGCGGGCGCGATCACGGCGAGGAGGCCGAGATCGGCGCGGCTACCGAGGCGCAGCAGCGTGATGCGCCCCGAGCCGAACGACGCCTCGGCGCGGCCCTCTTTCAAGGCGATTTGGCGCGTTTCCTCGAGGCCGGCCTCCATGAGGTGATGGACACCATTGAGATCAGCGTTGCGGCTTGCGGCAACAAGCGTGCCGTCGGCCTCAAAGGTCGCGACCGGCGCATCGATGTCTTCGACCAGCCGTTGCAGCCGTTCGGTCAGTGGCATCGAGCGGCCGGCCGGCTCGGCGGGGGCGATCAGGACGCCTTCGCTGCCGTCGGCAAATTCAAGCCGTGCGCAGGCGCAAGTGATGAGCGTGCCGAGCCGCGCGCCGAAGCCACGCAAGCGTTCCAGCCGAATGGCGCCGTTCGGCGACAGCCGGTGCGCAAGCTGCGCGACCTGACGGCGTTGCGGGTCGGCCGGGCCGAAGATCTTGTTGGCGAGGCCGGTGTTGTTCGCGGCGCCAAACACCAGCGTACCGACCGGATTGGCCCACAGCACCCGCGTGCCGTCGGCCGACCATAACCAGGCGGGGAGGGGGCTTGTTGCATGCACCGCCAGCCGTGGATCGTCGGGGCCGTGCGCCTTGGATTCCATGTTTGACATCGTTTCCCGGCACTGGATCTTCGGCTGCCGAAGGTGACAGCATTAACGGAGCGTGAGTATCGCCTTCCGGCTCTGGCAGGTCCACGGTCTGGGTTTAAGATGGGCATCTTAGGGCTGGATAACCCTCATCGGGATGGACCTTGTCGCGCCCAACCGCGTTGGCGTTGAATAGCGACAGAAACGCAAAGTGGGAGGTGAACCATGGCAGAAGAACGGGACCGTTTCGAGATTCCGAAGGATATGCGATCGATGGCGGAAGCGAGCTTCGAGCAGGCCCGCAAAGGCTTCGAAAAATTCATCGCCGGCGCGCAAGCGGCCGCCGATTCGCTCTCTGCGCGAACGGCTACCGTCGGCGCGGGCGCCAAGGACGTCAGCGCAATGGCGTTTTCCTACGCCGAAAAGAATGTTCAGGCCTCGCTCGATTATGCGCAGGCGCTGGTGCATGCCAAAGATCTGACGGAGGTGATGCGGCTGCACCGCGAATATGTTCAGTCCCAGATGCGCTCGGTGGCCGAACAGGCCAGCGAAATGGGCCAGATCATGAGCCGTGCGGCCATGGATGCGGCAAAGCCGAAAAACTAATTTTTACAGTCGCTTAAGACGGAATCGGACGGCCTTCGGAAACTCCGAAGGCCGGACTCTAAGGATTATTTTATGGCATTGCACACGAGATTTCGTTGCGTTGCACAAAATTGCCATGATAGTGTGGTGATATCTTAGGCGCCCCAGAGGGCATTTCCGTCTCAGTGATCCGTGTCGACGTTTTCCGGAAGCCTGCCGGGCGCGCAAGGGGTCACACCCTGTCTACTCCCGCTACCAAAGGATGCATGCCATGGCTAATTCAACCGATCCCTTCTCAGCCTCGATCATCCCGTTCGAGGTTCCCGAGCAAGTTCGCGCTTTCGCCGAGAAGGGCGTTTCGCAGGCTCGCGACAACTATGCCCGCTTCAAAGACGTCGCCGAGAGCCACAACTCGACGATGGAAGCCGTATTCTCCAGCGCCAGCAAGGGCGCCAGCGAGTATTCCGCCAAGCTGATGGAAATCCTCAAGGCCAACACCAGCGCTTCGCTCGACTTCGCGCAGGAACTCGTTGCTGTGAAGACGCCGTCCGAGGCGCTTGAGCTGTGGACCAGCCACGCCAAGAGGCAGTTCGAGGCTTTTACTGGCTGGAGCAAGGAGCTCACCGAGCTGTCGCAGAAGGTCGCCTCTGAGACCGTCGAGCCGATCAAGGCCAACGCCAACAAGCTGTTCAAGCCGGCCGCCTGATCGGCAACAACTCAACTCGAAAAGACCCGGGCCCGACGGTCCGGGTTTTTTATTGGCCGGAACGGCCCGGGACGAGACCGGCCAGCCATTTATAATGGCTGGTCCGGGCGGAGTGGGCAGCCTTGCCAAGCGGCACGCTTGCATCTAAAGCGCGCGATATCTGCGGAAACGGGCAATCGCGCGTTAGATTGTTGTTTGAGCATGATCCCCCGAGTATGGGCCCGAGGGCGGGCTTTTCGCGGAAAACCGGCTTCCACTTTTCCGGATCATGCTCTAGTTTCCGGCCCGTCTCGACCCACTTTGAGGGGCCGATCGGATGCAGTTGTAGCTCAGTTGGTTAGAGCGCCTGTCTGTGGAACAGGAGGTCGGTGGTTCGAGCCCACCCAACTGTACCACTTTCCAACGAGTTAGCCGGATGACAGGTTCTGGGCGGAAGGTGTCGTACATGATTGAGGGTGCCGTAGGCGTGGGCTCCCATCTTGTGCTAACGCACCGCTCCGAACCGCCTTTCTGGCCGCGCGCTACGTTGGAGAACCAGTGATGCTCGATCGTCTCACGGTACGCTTACTACCGGTCTTTGGTTTGCTGCTGGCCGGCTGTTTGCTGGCTTCGCCACGTTTGGCTTACGCACAATTCCCCCAAGGCGAAAACAAATGGGCCGTGATTGACGTCACCAATGCGATCAATCGCATACTGGATGGAGGCCCAGGCAGCACCGAATTGCGTGAAAAGCTGGTGCGCCGCTTCTCCGAATGCTCGCTGGTGTATGGGGGGCTTTCAACGCTGGCGTCCAATGCCGACGCCAAGAAGAATTACGTTCAGGCCCAGCTCGCCACCATGGAAATTGAATCGACGATTTCCAAGCCGTTGCAAAACGAAAAGAGAGTGGAAATCGAGGAAGCCGCTCTGAAATCGGTGGGGGTGGTGCTGCGTGCCCTAAAGGCCCACGACGACAAAGAAGTGGGTCCTCTTCTCAAGAGCTGCAAATCGTTGAACGACGTGAGAGAAATCAACAATGCGGTGCAGGAGATTTCACGCCAGTAGGGTAGCTTCGCGCGGGGAGCGCGAGACCGGTTTCGATGTCACGGCGATTGAAAAGTCTGGTGGCGTCGCTTGCGACTACTGTTTGTCGAGGAACGCCTTCACCAACTTCACGGTCTGAGCGGGTTGCTCCTCCATGATCCAGTGACCGGAACCCGTGATGACGCCGCCTTCGACATTGCTGCCGACTTCTCGCATGATGGCGGCCTGCTGTTCGCCGAAGGATTTTTCGGCTCCCAGAGCCAGGATGGGCATCGTGAGTTTGGCCTTGGCCGCAAACGCCTTGTTGTCGGGTGCGTCCTTGGTGTTGAACGTCGCGAATTGCTCGAATGCAAAGTGCATATTGCCGGGACGGGCGTAGAGCTTCGCATAATGCTCCCGCGTCGCTTCATCGATAGCCTTCGGGTTGGCCGATAATTCATTGTAGAAGCGATCAAGATAGATGCGCTCGCGTCCCTTGACCAGCCGGTCCACGTCGGGGCCGCGGAAGTTGAAATGCCATAGCAGCGGACTTTTCAGGATTTCTTCCCACGGCCCGATACCCGGAAGCGGCGCGTCGATAACGACCCACTTTGTGATGCGGTCCGGAAATTGTGCCGCGAGCGCATAGCCGACCATATTGCCGATATCGTGCGTAACGAGGTCGGCCTTTTCTATCTTGAGCGCGTCCATGACCGCGGCGATATCCCGGCCTTGCGTCGTCTTGTCGTAACCGGAAGGGGGATGCGAGGAGAGCCCCATGCCGCGCAGATCCGGCACGATGATCGTGTGATCGGCCATCATCGCTTTCGCCAGCGGCGCCCACATGTCGCCGGTGTCGGCAAAGCCATGCAGCATCACAACGGCTGGGCCCTTACCGCCGACACGGACGTAGATCTCCGCATCGCCGGACTTCACCATTTGAGTGCGGAACGACGGCGGGAATTCCTCGATCTTTGCGGAGGCGGGCGATGCCAGTGCTGCCAGCATAACGAAGACACTCAAGCGCGATAAATTCATGAAACCCCCGAACGCTTTCCTCGCAAACCTTAGCTCTTGAGGAAGAATTCCACCTCTTCGAAAAATTGCTGCATGCCGGGATCGTGTTCCAGCGGTATATGATTCTTGCCCGGTAGCGAGACGAACCTTGCTCCCGGTATGCCCTCCGCCATTCGGCGTCCCTCTTCGATCGGGACCATGACATCGCCGCGGACGTGCAGGACGAGAGTCGGGACAGATATTTTAGGAAGAAGATCGCGAATATCGAAGTTGCTCACGGTTTCGTAGTACCTGGCAGCGCTTTCGGCAGACAAGCATCGTCGCTGCATCTCGTTGAATGCTTGAGCTTGCTCCTTCGTCGCTTCTGGAAGCAGTTGAGAAGTCATCATCTGTCGAAAAGTAGGATCCTCGGAGTTCCAGCCGAGTCTCATCAAAGTTGAAATGGCCTTGTAACGATCCAGATCGGCTGGTGTTGTGGAAGGTCTCTTGTATCGACCGAGAGCGAAGCCCCCTAAAAGAATGAGTCGAGAAACTCTCTCAGGGTGACGAACGGCGTATGAAATCGAGACGGCGCACCCCTGCGAGAAACCCAAAATAGGAAAACGTTCATAACCCACCGTGTCTATGACGGCCTCAAAGTCATTAACCCAGGCATCTAGCGACACTTCACTCTGATCCCAGTCGGATAGACCGTTCCCCCGAGCATCATAGCGAACAAGCGTATGATGCTTGGCCAATCCGAGCAGGAAAGAGCGGTATATTGGAAGTTCCCAGTCCAACTCGAGATGGTTGATCCAGTTCGCTGACTTGATCAGCGGGGGGCCATTGCCAACAACGGAATAAGCAAGGCGAACGCCATCGGCTGATCTGCAGTATCGGACTTCCTGCTGAAATTTGGATGAGGCCAAGCTTTTTGTTTCAGGGGTAGTTGGCCTGCTTCGCACGGATATCGCATAGGCTTCGATCGGCCGGCGAATGTTTTTTAAGCTTTGCAATCCGAGCGGTTGAATCGCCTGGCTTAACTTTCCTTCGATTTGATCGAATACAACGCCGGATATGCAGATCCCGCCGGGTTCAGCGATACCTTCAAGTCTGGCTGCCACGTTGACGCCATCGCCAAGGAGATCGTCGCCCTGGATGACGACGTCACCAAGATGGACGCCAATCCGAAAGCGGAGTGCCGAATCCTCAGATAGTCCGGCGGTCTCCCGGCCCAGTCTCAGTTGTATCGATATGCAGCATTCTACGGCATCAAGGGCGCTTGCGAACTCTGCGAGAACGCTATCTCCAGCCGTATTGGCAATACGTCCGCCGTGCTCAGCTATCAAAGCATCAAAAATCGCACGATAGGCGGATAGCGTTTGAACCGTCCGGGTTTCATCCAGGCTTATCAGCCGGGAATACCCCGCCACATCGGCGGCGATGATGGCAGCCAATTTCCGCCGTATGTGGTCCGTCGGATTCATGCCCGCACTCTCCCGCTCCCAGCCTCCTTTGAGGACGGGCGCGATCGCGCAAAGCCTAACACTATGCGACTGGCGGGCGAGGGAAAACCGTATTATGGGCCGCCGTCACGCCGTGATGTCGAGACTGCTGCCGGAAGATGGGCTGTCCGTACCGGTCGATGACGTCGACGTATTCGTCGATGCGGTGTTGGAATTGATACTGCCGCCGCCATGATGGCCATGATGGTGATGGCCGCCGGCTTGTTGGGTCTGCTGAAGCGACGACAACGCCTGCTGCGCGCCGGAGATATCGCCGTTTTGCAGCGACTGCCCGATCTGATTGAGCGTCTGGGCGAGCGGCGTGTTCGAGGTCGCGGACGGACCCTGACCGCTATTTTGCAGGTCGCTCAGCGTCGAATAGGTCTGCTGCGCATCCGAAAGATTTCCGGAACTCACGTCGCTGAACAGCTGATTGAGCGTTTGGCGGAAGTTTGTCTGGCTGTTGGCGGTGGTCTGGGCGGAATTGGCCGCGGGGCTGGAAATCGATGAGATGGACATCGCGCGTCTTCCTCGGATGCGGGAGCCGTTTTGAGAAGCAAGCTCACGCTTTCGAAAATCGATCAGCAGGGTAAACCAGGGGTTAACCGGGACGTCGTGTCGCAGCTTTAATTTGTTTCAATTTACGAAATCTTTGCCGGTTGCAGGGCTGCGCAAGAGAGCGGTCCCTTGAATGCGGTGTTCAACGGCGCTTGCGGTTCCATGTGGGCAATTACTCCTCGGACAGCAAAGAGCCCGCGCATCTGCTTGCCAACACCATGTCGCTCACCCAGAATTTGAGTCTGGGGTGATTTGGGGGATGTCATGGGTGCTTTTGCGCTTGGAAGAGAACGACTTGGGAGTCGAATTGGGGGCGGAATCATATTGGCGGCCGCGTTGTGGGTCTGGCCCGCGGCCGGCTGGGCCTACACCGCCGACCAACAGCAGGCCTGCATGGGCGATGCCTTCAGTTTGTGCGGTTCTGAGATTCCGGACGTGCAGCGGGTAACCGCCTGCATGGTCAGAAAGCAGGCCGAACTTAGCCCGGGCTGCCGGGTTTACTTCAGGGCCGAGCGTACGGAAATCAGGCCGGCAAGGCCTCACCGGATACGCAAACGCGTCGCTTCGGACGCGAACGACGACTGATCGGCCAGCGGCCAGTTCACCCACGGGTCGGCGGAACGGGGTATGTCTTAAAAACAACCCCGCCGACTATTCGTGGGCATCGCCACAATTGACCCCAAATTCTTCTTCCACGAATCAGCGCGCTGATTCATTTTTCTCTTCCTGGGGTCAATCTGGAGGCGAAGAGTATGAACGTCATTGTTTTTGCGTCGCGTAAAGGCGGCTCGGGAAAGAGTACCCTGGCTGCCCATCTCGCTGCGCATGTCCATAAGATAACCAAGCCGTGCTTGTTGGTCGATGCCGACCCGCAGGGATCGCTGACATTGTGGCACAAATTGCGTGGTACCAACGAACCGGCGATCAAGACCGCGGTCAACTCGGTCAGCGGGATCGTCGCCGCGGCCAAGCGCGACGGCTACGAATGGGTGTTCATCGATACGCCGCCAAATCTGTCGGCCGTGGTTGATGATGCGATCAAAAACGCCACCATGGTCGTGATTCCGGCGCGGCCGGGCGTCTTTGACGTCAACGCCGTGCAGGAAACGATTCAGATGTGCCGTTCGGCGCGCAAACCCTATGCGGTCGTGCTCAACGGTGCGCCTGCCCGGCGCGACGAGGTCGAAAGCCGCATCGTCACCATCGCGCGCGAAGCGTTGATCAAGTTCCGCGCGCCGGTATGGGGCGGGCAGATCACCAACCGTGCCGATCTCCTGATGGCGCTCGGCAAGGGCGAAGGCGCCCGCGAATATTTTGCCGAAGGCCGTGCGGCTGCCGAAATCGGTCGGCTGTGGGCGGCGATCGAACGTTCGGTGAAAGCGATCCGCGGCACCGCGTCGGCGAGCGGCACGATGCACAAGCAGGCGGCCTAGTTTATCGGGCAGCGGTGGTTTACGGAAACGGTGCGGCGCCGATTCCGTTACGTCCGATGTTGGGAGGACGTTAGCCAACATCATCCCGCGTGGGCCAGGGGGGTGCTCACGCGGGATGATGTTGCGTGAATACGACGTTTGTCGGTCAATTCACCATCAGCACGTAGAACATCACGACCGGCGACAAGGTCAGGATCACCGACCAGATGCCGACCGCCCAGAGGATGTCCTGTATGCAATAGCCGCCCGAATTGGAGCTTGAGTTGTCTTGAGTGTCCATAACACCCCCGCGTCTTCTCGTTTTTGGTTCGGCAACAATGTCACGTGCCGTCAGCTTCCAACCAGAAAGCGAACAGCCAGCACCGGCGAGAAGCCGAGCAGCACCGCCCATAGCCCGAACGAGGAAACGATCAGGAAATCCTGTTTCCTCTCGGCCCATTTGGAATTCACAAAACGCTTGCTTGGGATGGTCTCAGTAGTCATGGCTTGCCCCCGGCTTCTTGGTGATTGGGGCATTTCATACCGGCAAAGTCCTAAAAATACGGACCAGCCACCGGTGCAGAGTTTAACGGGGCGTTTCAGCGCCCGTTAACCAAGCGGTTCATACAGCATACCGTTTACGGCCCTTCGGGTCCGGATTATGCGGCTCACCGCTCGGCGCGGCCGACCACATCCATCAGCTCAGCGATCTTGCGGCGCTGATCGGCCTTGTCGCCGGACACGATGGCGTGCTCGACGCAATGGGCGATATGGTCGCGCAGGATTTCCTCCTCGACGCGGCGCAGTGCCGCCTTCGCCGCCGCGATTTGCGTGACGACGTCGATGCAATAGCGGTCGTCCTCGACCATGCCCGCAAGCCCGCGGATCTGGCCTTCGATTCGTTTCAGCCTTTTCAGGCAGGACGTCTTGATCTCTTTGCGCATAGCCGTCATATACCCCCCTAGGGTATATTTTTCAAGAGAGACGGAATCAAAGGATGGCGCAGGACGAACCAACACACGGCGCGGAAGCTGCGCCTTCTCGCCGTGATCAGGCCTGCCATCACCACGACCATGATCACGCCGGCCACGATCATGCAAAGCCGGCGGCCGGCTCCTGCTGCGGCGGCAAGCACGAGGGCACAGCCGATCAGGATGCAGAGGTCGCGATCGATCCGGTTTGCGGCATGACGGTCAAGCGCGCGACCGCCAAGCATCGGTTTGAATATCAGGGCCAGGAGTATTTGTTTTGCGGCGCGCGCTGCCGCGAGCGTTTCGAAGCAGACCCCGAAAAATTCCTCAAACCAGAAGAGGTGGAGCAGCGGAAGGCCGAGCCGGTGATGCCGGCCGGCACGATCTACACCTGCCCGATGGATCCGGAAGTGAAGCAGGTCGGCCCGGGGACTTGCCCGATCTGCGGCATGGCGCTCGAGCCGGAGCAGGTTTCGCTCGACCAGGGGCCTGATCCCGAATTGATCGACATGAGGAAGCGCTTCTGGATCGCATTGGTGCTGACCGCGCCGGTGTTCGCGATCGAGATGGGGCGGCATCTCGGGCTGATGCACCTCGTTCTGCCGCCATGGTCGAACTGGATTTCTTTGGTGCTGTCGACGCCGGTGGTGCTGTGGGCGGGCGCGCCGTTTTTCGTCCGCGGCTGGCGCTCGGTGACGACCGGGCATCTCAACATGTTCACGCTGATCGCGATGGGCACCGGGGTTGCGTATCTCTACAGCGTGATCGGCACGCTTTTCCCGCAAACCTTCCCGGCCGGTTTCCGCGACGCTCATGGCGAGGTCGCGGTTTATTTCGAGGCGGCCGCCGTGATCACGGTGCTGGTGCTGCTAGGGCAGGTGCTGGAACTGCGGGCGCGCGAACGCACCTCAGGCGCAATCCGCGCGCTGCTCGGTCTAGCGCCGAAAACCGCGCGGCGTATCACCGATCGAGGTGACGAGGATGTCGCGATCGATGCGATCGCGGTCGGTAACCGCCTGCGCGTGCGGCCGGGCGAGAAAATTCCGGTCGATGGCCTTGTCACCGAGGGACATTCCTTTGTCGATGAATCCATGGTGACCGGCGAACCGATGCCGGTTGCCAAGGCCGATGGCGCACGTGTCGTTGGAGGGACCGTCAACCAAAGCGGTGCGCTGGTGCTGCGCGCCGAACAGGTCGGCCGCGACACCATGCTGGCGCGGATCGTCGAACTGGTGGCGCGGGCGCAGCGATCACGGGCGCCGATTCAGCGTCTTGCCGATCGCGTTTCCGGCTGGTTCGTGCCGGCGGTGCTGGCTTCCGCCGTCATCGCCTTTGCCGCCTGGGTCATTTTCGGACCCGAGCCGCGTTTCACCTTCGGCCTTGTGGCGGCGGTAACCGTGTTGATCATCGCCTGCCCCTGTGCGCTCGGCCTCGCCACGCCGATGTCGATCATGGTGGGGGTGGGGCGCGGCGCGCGGGCTGGCATTTTGATCCGCGACGCCGAAGCCCTGGAAGCGTTCGAACGCGTCGATACCATCGTCATCGACAAAACGGGCACGCTTACCGAAGGCAAACCGAAGCTCACCTCGGTCGTGACCGCCCCCGGCGTCGACGAAAATACGCTGGTACGACTTTCCGCAAGTGTGGAGCAGGCCAGCGAGCATCCGCTGGCGCGCGCGATCATCGAGGCCGCCAAGGTCCGCGGCTTGTCGCTCGATCAAGTCTCCAACTTTGTCGCGCATCCGGGGAAGGGAGCCACTGGCAATCTCGGGGCCAAGTCGGTTGCGCTCGGCAATGCCGCGTTGATGGGTGATCTCAATATCGCCGTGTCCGAGTTCGATATCGCGGCCGAGGCTGCGCGCGCCTCCGGCGCGACCACGATCTATGTCGTGATCGATGGCAGGCCTGCGGGCGTCATCGCCGTCGCCGATCCGATCAAGACCTCGGCCAACACGCCTATTGCCGCGTTGCGGTCGCAAGGTCTGCGGATCATGATGCTGACCGGCGACAACGCGACCACCGCGCGTGCGGTGGCCTCACAGCTCGACATCACGGAAATCGAAGCGGGGGTTTTGCCCGAACGCAAGGGCGATGTCGTGCAGCGCCTGCGCAACGAAGGCCGCCGCGTCGCTATGGTCGGCGATGGCGTCAACGATGCGCCGGCGTTGGCTTCGGCCGACGTCGGCATCGCCATGGGCGGCGGCACGGATGTCGCGATCGAAAGCGCAGGGCTTACGCTTCTGACCGGCGATCTGGCCGGGCTGGTACGCGCGCGGCGGCTCTCGGCCGCGACCATGCGCAACATCCGGCAAAATCTCGCTTTTGCCTTTGTCTATAACGCGGCCGGCATACCGATCGCAGCCGGTGTGCTTTATCCCGTGTTCGGCATCCTGCTGTCACCGATGCTGGGCGCGGCGGCGATGGCGCTGTCGTCGGTCAGCGTGATCGGCAACGCGCTGCGGCTGGCACGTGCCAAACTCTAGTCGGCTTGGTTTGGATTCAAGCGGCCGGCTCTTCACCGGTTGCTTGTCGAAGCCCGGATAGCGCCATATCGCGGTGCGCGGCGTGGCCAAGCAACCGATTGATCGCGAGCCAAGCGCCGCCCTGCACGATGCCTTGGCGAGCGGCGAATTCGCGTGCCTCCTGCAACCGTCCCATCCCGGCGTAACAGGCCGCAAGGAACCAGCCGGTGAGCGGATAGGTTGGCAGCTCACGGAATGAATCTTCCAGAAATGCCGCTGCCCCGTCGAAACGTCCCTCGAAGAAGTGGCACATGCCAAGGCCCGTGAGATGAAACGCGCGCCGCGTCATGCGGGGATCGAGCCGCATCGAGGTCTCGAAATGCTCGATCGCGCGATCGGATTCGCCGGAAACCGTGCGCATCCAGCCGCTCCAAAGCCAGGCGAACGCGTGACTCGGATTGCGGGCGATCGCGCCGTCGACCAGTCGCTTGAGGACCTCGACGTCTTCGCCGGTGTTCAGCAGCGCGCCAGCGGCGGACGTGACGGCGGAGGAATCGTCGGGCGCAGCCTCCAGTGCCCGGCGCGCCCACGCGATGCTCTGCTCTCTTTCATGCGCGATATTGTCAGCCCATCCGCTCGAGACATTCTGCGCGTGGCAAAGCGCCAGTGAGGCCAGCGCCATTCCATATCTGGGATCGCATTCGACCGCCTGTTCGAGCAGCGCGATCGCCTGCAGATTGTCCTCGCGCGACCAGGCGCGAATGTGCGGCATTGCGCGCAGATAAAGCTGATACGCGTTCAGATCGGTCGTTGGATGCTCGGATGCGTGCCTGATCTCGGCATCGAGCAGCAGGGGGTCGATCACGCCGGCGACGTGGGAGGCGACCTCGTCCTGAAGCGCGAACACATCGGCCATCGGACCGTCGAATTCTTCGGCCCACAAATGTGCCCCCGTAGCGGCATCGATGAGTTTCCCCGTAATCTGCAGCCGCGAATCTGACCTTCGCACGCTGCCTTGAAGCACATAGCGGACGCCGAGCTCGCGCCCAACCTGCTTGATATCGATCGGCTTGCCCTTGTAGGCGAACGAGGAATTTCGCGCGATCACGAACAGCGACTTGAAGCGCGACAGCGCCGTGATGATGTCCTCGACGAGGCCGTCGGCAAAATAATCCTGTTCGGGATCGCCGCTCACGTTCGCAAAGGGCAGCACCGCGATCGAGGGTTTTGCCGGAAGCTCAAGCGTCGGTAGCTCGTCCATCGGCGCGGAGGACGGGACGTATGCTGCGCCTTCTCTTATGAAGCGCTTTTCGTCACCAAATGCGACCCGCCAAACCCGAACCGGCTCGGCGATATTCTTGAGCCGTTGTGGGCCAAGATCGCGGCAGGCCAATTCGAGTTTGCCACCGATCTGCTGGTAGGCGTCATCGGAAAGGCAGACGCCGCCCGGTTCGGCCAAGCCATAAAGGCGCACGGCGATGTTGACGCAGTCGCCGAAAATATCGTTCTCGTCGATCATAATGTCGCCGACATGCATGCCGATCCGAAATGCGATCCTGACCTCGCTCGCCTGGCCGCTGTTTTGCGCGGCCATCGCGCGCTGGACCTCGATGGCGCTGCGCGCCGCATCCATGGAATTTGCGAACTCGGCCAGCATGCTGTCGCCGGACGTTTTCACGAGGCGCCCGCGATGGGATGCGATAGCCGGTGCGACAAGGCTCTCGCGGATTGTCCTGAGCCGGATCGCGATGGCTTCCTCGTCGGCGTGCATCAGCCGGCCGTAATCCTCGACCGCCCCTGCCAGCACCGCCGCCCGTCGTCGTTCCACGCGTTCGCCGGTCAAGAAGCCTCCAACATTGCTTTCGCGTCGATTATATCAAAGCCGTCCGGTCGTCGGGCCACTTTCATGCCGATGTTTGCAAGCGGGGAAGGGGAACCTGCCGCCGGGTGATCTCGGCATCGAGCCGCGCGGCGAGGTCGTGGCTCACCTCGACCATCGGCAAGCGAACCTCGGCGCTGTCGATCAGGCCGGTGCGCGCCAGCCAATACTTTGCCGGCGCCGGGCTTGGCTCGGCAAACAGCAGCCGCGTGAGGACGGACACGCTTTCCCAACGCTCGCGCGCGTCGTCGGTTCGGCCTTCCCGGAAAAGCTTGCGTATCGCGGCAAACGTTGCGGTCTCGATATGGGCCGACAACAGGATCGCGCCGTCGGCGCCATCACTCAGCGCATCGAAATACAACGCATCCTCGCCGGTCAGGATGCGAAAGCCGGCGGGCCGGCGCCGCAACAGGTCGATCGATTGGGCGCGGTTGGCGCCACAGTCCTTCATGCCGACGATGTTGGGGTGATCAGCGAGTTCAAGCAGCGTGTCGGTCTCGATCGCGACCGACGAGCGGTAGGGGATGTTGTAAAGCACGATCGGCCAGGACGCATGGTCGGCAAGCGCAGTAAAGTGTTGCGAAAGGCCGCGTTGCGATGGGCGCGAGTAATAGGGGCTCGAGATCAGATAACCGTCGATCGGCCAGCCGGCCGTCTCATCCAGCGTGTGACAGAGCTTTCGGGTGTAGCTGCCGGCGAGCCCAAGACAGATCGGCAAGTAACGCCGGCTTTCGGCCAGCGCCTCCCGCGTCACCGCGACAATCCATTCGAGTTCTGCCATTCCAAGCGTCAACCCTTCGCCGGAGGTCGCAGCCAGGATCAAACCGTCGATCGGCAAGCATGCGTAGTGGCGCACCAGTCGTCGTAGTGATGTCTCATCCACGATGCCGTCACAGAACGGCGTGATGAGCGGCAGCCAGAGGCCGTGCAGGTGCGATCGAAGGCTGAAAGATTCGCTCGGGGTCGTCATGGTCCATCTCCAGATTGGCCGGAGACGGGACACAAAAAACCCCACCTCGCGGCGGGGGTTTCAAAGATCGGGCTAAAACCAGAAGTCTATCGCGCGCGCCGATCCGAAGCCCCCGTAAGGGTGGCTTTTTTCATCACGGCTGCTACGCACGAACTTGTGATCATGGAAGCAATGATGCGGGGTCGAGGTTCCGCTGTCAACGGAAGAGCATCTTTCTCATCATGAAAATGCTTCGTCATCGAAAAACGAGAACAGAAAAAAAGCCGGGCTCGCGAGAGCCCGGCTCTAAGTATTGGCCTCGTTGGGCCGACACAATCACCTTCCAAGAGGGATAACCGAACGCCCGCGCCACTGGAGGAGGGGGACATGTGCGCAACGCGAAAGCTCAGTGTCCAAACAGTATGGGCTTCTCAAGTGCCTTGCAGCAACGGGGTGGACCGCATGTCAGACATGCGGGGACCGGTTATCGAGCGATAATTAGAGCGTGAAAGCCGGCATCGCTTTTTCAGGCTCAAAGAGGTTAGGACGGCCAGCGCTGCGCCTTGCTCACAACGAAGTCGCGAAACACCTGGACGCGCGCGACCGTTTTCAATTCCTCGGGATAAACGAAATAGGTGTCGAGCTGGATCGAATCCGATTCGCCAAACAGCTGCACGAGACGGCTGTTG
>Ga0210386_10000927_pt1 | contig 26684 bp, 24 predicted proteins | sample IncBWH32OmetaG_FD_160091 | JGI IMG/M metagenome (GOLD analysis project Ga0210386, IMG submission 160091) | Forest soil microbial communities from Barre Woods Harvard Forest LTER site, Petersham, Massachusetts, United States - Inc-BW-H-32-O ...
TCCCAAATACGAGGTTGGTAGCTAGTCTCAATGGCTTCTCTTGAGTGCCAATTGCCGAATGTCTCCCGTAAGTTGACTGACTTCATTTCCAAACGCCACAATGTCTTGCCCGTGGGCAAATTTTCTAGCCGCGGTGGTCCATCGCTCCATTACTTTCAATTTCACTATTTCATCTGCAATATATATTCTGTCGGCGATTGTACGCGCGGCATCCGTGTCGGCCAACGTAACGTCTAACCTGCGCTGGTCTTCGTGAAAGAATGGTGTATTTCTGCTAAGCGCAAGAATTGTAGCAAAGCTCTTGTTCAGAGCCGTTACGAGTTCACGAAATTCGGCCTTCTGGTTCTCCGCGTTCCATTGCTCCTTTTGGGAGCGGCTAGAGAAGAAGTGATTGAGAACCGCACCCACGACTACGCCAAGAATGCCAATCGCTCCGGATATTGCTTCGGGGTACATTCTGAGGAATCGCAGCATATGTTTTCAGGCAATTATTGTTGCTTAGCCGTCTCTTCCTTCTTATCCAGAACAGCCAATATCTTATAGGTTTCTGATTCCAGCTTTTTACCGTCGATGCTGACATTCCAAAATAGCTTTGCGTTGTCTTTATTGAATTCAGCTTGAAAGTGATCTACTAGCGGAATGCGGCAATTTCGATGATTTCCAACTGGACCGGCAAAACGCTCCGCGAACTTAATGTCACAATTTACAACCGCGATTCGGCCATCGGGTAGCATTAATGAAAGCGTTGAGCCGCGAACCGAGAATGTCCCGGCCATTGCGGGCCTGTTATACCCGTCGGTCGTGGTAGACCCATTACAATTGACGTTGACGTTGGTATTCGAACCGTAGGTTTGAGCATTGCCGTTGCAATTTGCGTTTGACGTGGAAGTGGAAGACGAATAGCCGGGCACAACGTAAGAATAGCCTGTAGTGTGATCTTGGCGGTCTACAACCCTGACGTCTAGTTTCTGTGCGGCTGCGGGAATCGTGAACAAAAAGATGGTGACGGCAAGTGAAAGAATGCCCTTCATTTTAATCTCCTGTAATATCTGTTTCCCATTGTGCACCATATACATTTGGATAAGGCGGAGAAGCTTGCGACCGATTCCTAATAAGTTAATGTCATTTTGGATTAACAGTCGCGTTAGGCCGTGCTTCTTCCATGGATGCAAATACCCCGGCAATCATTTACTCGCGGGCTCGCGCTGAAATAGAGCAGGACGCTGTTCCAGATCTGACGGGATCGTCTATTTTTTCTCGGTTGGTTCTCCAGTCCCAAAATCCAAATCGCGGAGCAAGCGAAGAATCTGGCCTTTGAAGGTGACCAACCTGAGATTAATTGCACAGCGGCGGCAACCGCAGGCGTGGACTTGCTGGCCATCCTGTTCTTGGAAATCGTGGTCCAAGCTTTTGACGAGGTTGAAGAGATCGGTGAACATGAAGGCCCCATGGGTGGCAGTCTAACATTTTCGCCTTATCTTCGCCATTACCGGAGGCCGATCCCCAAATTCCGATAAAACGTGCCAGTTTAGACGGCAGGGGTTCTCGGGATGCGAGAATTTTGCCAAATCGGTTCTTGGCCGCAAGTTTATTATTTATTCCGGCGAGTCGTACGAAGCAGACGTTCTGCGGAATGCGGCGCTGCTGAGTGGCTTCAGGGAGCGAAACCACTCCTATTGAAACCTTGATAAAGCCAAACACCGATGCCTGAAAGAAAGAGCACGGTCACAGTTGCAGTCAGCGCAATGATCGGCATCCGGAGTCGTGTCATCCTAGCGATGAGTTCTCTTTGCTCTTCAACGTGATGGTGTTCTGCTGGATCGATAAAGATTTGGTCATCTTCCTTTGACGATAGTGTTCCACGGTAGATCAGGAGAATGACCAGAACAACTGCGATAACACCGCACACACTGAATAGCACCCAAACGACATTTGATGGTTCCATGGGTTTCCTCCCACCCAAAATGGGACAGATTTGGAGAGATTCACGCCACGTGCCCCTCTGCGGTGGCACTGTTTTGGTCCAAGTATAACACCCGAAAATATGTCCGGGTAAAATCTAGACCGGCACACTGGAGACCCCGATCTCCGGATGGAATATGCAATCAGGTATGCAACAATCCGAGTTCGTGGGGCGGAAGGCAAGAAACACCCTTGCTTAAACAGGCAGGCTGGAAAGTCAGAAACTTTCCGGCGGCAGCTGAAGTGTTTTTCTTGACTTTTCCTTTTATAGAACATCACAGGAGTTGGGGAATGGCAGGCCACAGATAGGTGCGGAACCTCTTTTGTCCCACGTTTTCGTGCGTGTCGCCGCGCGTAAAGGTTGTGATGGTCGCTTGGGGCTCGGTCGAGTATTAACAGAACGTTTACTTGACAATCCAAATAAGATGTGCCACCGTACCGCAACACACGGCCCCAATCTCACATTTGGAGGCTTCCATGACGATCTGTTTTACAATCAATAAAATTAGGCATTGCTACACGATTCCGGTATTCGTTGTTCCTATGACCCCGCACCTACCTGGCCCCGGACCCGTAAACTACCCTCAACTTATTGAGGATGCGGTCCTTCTTGCTTCCATGCAGGTATTCACAAGCAAGGCGTCCGATGCCGGCGTCAGCAAGGCTCTACGAGGCGGGTTGGACGCTGCCATCAAAGCGCTGCAAGCCCGAGCCGGAGAGAACGTAACTATCCAAGCAGAAGGCGAATAAGGAGCTACGTGGAGCGCGCCGTTCCTTATGCACGCAGGTGGGCTTGCGGCATTAGTGCGTGTAGGCGATTGGGGCAGCGGTTGGTGCGGCACGAAGCAACGCTTCGATAGCTTTGGCGTCAACATCTTTGATAACCCAACGCTCCGCTGCCTTTTTTCCATAATAAACAGCATTCTCGGTTTACCGGCGCGCACCGCAGTGCTGCACTCCTTTTAAGGCCCTTCTGTCGAGCAATGAGCCGTGACGGCCTGACTTCCTGAATGCCAAGTGCGTGACAACTGCTAGTTGATGACTGGTCGGATGTACTGAGCACGCGGATTCTATTGCAACCAATTCGGCTGCCCAATCACTTGCAGCCATTGCGGAGGTGGTTTGGCCAAGTTAGTTGAAATCGCGCGACAGAACTAAAATCAATTTGTCACGATCAGTGTAATTCCTCCCACTATATCCACACACTCTTAAAGGTCAAATGGCTGTCACTATCCCGATATTTTCATACAGCATTTCGGGTATATACGGTATATCGTACAAGGTATATCGTCTGCGTTAACATAGCAGGAGGACCGAGTGGCACGGTGGATTCTAGACTGTCCGAATTGTAAAGGCGATTTCACTCACACAGAAATTTCGCCAAACGATAGGCTTCCTGACACATTCCTTCGAAGCACACCGAAACCAGAATTTCCAACTGGTGGGCTTACGATAACCTGCCCGAATTGCGGTAACACTTCCGTTTACCAGCGTCACCAGCTCATCTATCAATCAGCCTAGGCTTTCGCTCAAGCGCGTTCGTACTTTGTTGGGAATGTGTACCAAATACTGTTAATTCTTTCTTGACAATTAATCACTCGGCGCGGCTGGTTCATTAATGACAATATTAAACATAATGTATTATGTCTATAATTAATATATTTTGGTAGAATGCATTGCAGACAGTCTCTCTGTTTGGGTGATCTGTCGTGAGTCGGTGACAGTCAGGGGCGGAGGCCAAAATCAAACGCGGCTGACTAACCCAACCGTTCCCCTGCCTGCCCGTTTAGTAATAAAATCTAAACTCAAGCTATTTCGAGTCAAAGACAAGACAATGGCCAACGAGCGATCTTTCGTGATGAAAGTGGAATGCGTGCGCTGCAAAACGCAGATGAAAATTCATGTTGCATTGCGTCCAGATGCCACGCTGGAACGTCTGGAAACAATTCAGTGCCTTCAATGTAGTCTCTTTTTCAGGATATCTGTTCCTGATCGGATTCTTCGCGGGCCATTTCCCGCATAGCTTGACCGCTATACTAATTGACGTTACATAATGAAAGAGTTACATTCCAAACAACTTCACCCTGCTGTACAAACGCCGCGCGGGCAGACACCCCTACACGGCGTTTCCTTTTGGAGCACTACACTTGCAATTTTCTCGCCTGAGATTGGGCCACCAATGCGGTTTACACGATTCGTTAATCGAGTCTACAGGTTGCGGTCGTCAAGCTGAAGACTCTTACTGCTTTTTACGAATCTTCCTTCTATTTGGCTTCATATCTGGCAAAGGCCGCGTATTTCTTATTAACGCCAATACTTTATGATATTCCCGCTTGATTGCTTTTTCAGCGATCTCGGAATGCCGTTCTCCGCGAGCTACACGGCTGATGTAAGAAACATCGACTCCCAACTTGTGGCCGACTCGGGCATAAAGTCCTCTAAAAAGCGACACTGCCACTGAACACGGGACACTTTTATTGTTTTTCATACTGCACCTTTTGATTGTAGGCAGACTGGGAGAGATAGGCTCAAGGCCAGCAATATCGCTGCAGATGGCATGTATGGTGCCTCCACCGGACGCATGAGACTCTAAAATAATCGGAAGCATATCAAATTCAAGTGTAAAATTATATGTCAGGGATATTGACACGCGTAATTATACCAGATTATATATATAATTCAGGTGTTATATGGAAGATCGCTTCTGGATTCGGTTGCTACCTTGGCGGCGAAAGGACAGGGCGGATTCAAAGTCCGCGCAGATTAAATTCGCTTGTCAGCTTGGCTTTACCCAAGAGAACGGATGGAATTACCTTGAATTATTGCTGGTAAACCGTTCTAGCTGGGCAGTCTGGGTTGAGGAAGCGAACATCCGCATAGATGGTCTGTATTCACTGTCACAAACTATAATTCCTCCTGAACAATCAAAAATCGTGATTCGCCAAATTGTGGAACCACGTAACACCGTCGGTGTGAGTCTTGCAGCAGCACTCTATGATGCGGCAGGCAGGCCACAACGACAGTATTCATGTATCGTCCTCGCGGATGTTAATTACCGCGTTTTTGATGAATGGAGTAACACCAAAGCTGAACCGCGCCGAGCGACGATGCGGGGGCTGAGTGCCGTCGGACTTCGAAGCATACGAGGACATACCAAGAAGATAAAACACATCGAGACTCCCGCCTATCTCATAAACGAGCACAAGCTTTAACCCGCGGGGAGCCATCTGGATCAGATTGACTGGCGAAAGCGCGAGGAGGTTATTTATGGTGGAATATGAGATTGCGCGAAGGACGCCACGTTTTCACTTTGCTGTTGATGTCACCGTAATTAACATTGAACAGAAGATTGACATTAAGGCACGTACGAACACGCTCGGACTCTTCGGATGCGGCATAGATACTTCGAAGCCTTTCGCACAGGGAACGAGCGTGAAGATCAAAATGAGACACCGAGGTGCGGAAGTGAAGGCTCTTGGTATGGTGGCGTACTCAAGGCCAGATTTGGGAATGGGAATTTCATTCATCGATATTGATAAACAGGATGAACGGATTTTAGTGTTATGGATACAGGAGCTGATGCGTTTGGAAGCAGCGGAATAAAGAAAATAATAGCCCCGCCGAATTAATGCACTCTCTTAGACTGTCTTAATTTCGAATGTTTTCTCCTAAAGTCTTTTTAACTTCTGCCGATAGCCTCCTTCAGGAGGCAATATGACCATAGCCCCAGCAGTTGCCGTAGCTCAGTACCTTCGGATGTCCACCGAACACCAGCAGTATTCGCTTGAAAATCAATCCACTGCAATTCAAAGGTACGCGGAAGGTCACCATTTTGAAGTGATCCGGACATATTCGGATGCTGCAAAAAGTGGACTGGTGCTTCGACGGAGAACAGGTCTTCAACAGCTTTTGAAAGATGTCGTGGGCGGAGCCTCGGGTTTTCAGGCCATTCTCGTTTATGACGTTAGCCGGTGGGGGAGATTCCAAGATACGGATGAGTCCGCGCACTACGAATTCCTCTGCAAATCCGCTGGCGTCCCAGTCCACTACTGCGCCGAGACCTTTGCAAACGACGGCACCCTTTCCAGTCTGATAATGAAGGCACTGAAGAGAACGATGGCAGGCGAGTATAGCCGCGACTTGAGCGTCAGAGTATTCGCTGGCCAGAAACGGCTGACGCTACTCGGATTCAAAACAGGTGGTGTTCCGGGCTACGGTTTGCGACGAATGCTTGTCTCTTCATCTGGAGCCTACAAGCAAGAATTGGCGTTTGGTGAGCGAAAAAGCATTGCGACTGATCGCGTCATTCTAGTTCCCGGCCCCGCCCACGAAGTCGCAACTGTAAAAGAGATTTATCGGATGTATATAACCGACAGGCGAACTCTCTGCGCGATCGCCCGTAAGCTAAACAGCCGCGGAATCCCACGTCCCGGTCATGCCAAGTGGGATTTTTCGGCAATCAGAATAATACTCACGCATCCGAAGTACGTTGGCTGCGCTGTGTTCGGTCAAGTCTCCAAAAAACTCAACACTCCGGCGGTGAATGTCCCGAAATCGGAATGGATTTTGACGCCCGGAGCTTATAAGCCAATCATTGACCCTGCCACTTTTGCAGAGGCACAGGAAGTGTATCGTAAGCACCGTTGTGAAAGAACTGACGAAGAATTACTGAATGACTTACGGAAACTGTTCGCTGTTAAAGGAAAATTATCGTTCAAGGTGATTAAAGATTCTCGTGAAGCAATGTCACCGGGGACTTATAGTGCACGCTTCGGAAGTTTGCGAAATGCATACAACCTCGTGGGGTACAGCGACGAAAATAGATTCAAAGGCGCTGATTCTCGACTACGCACCATGGCTCTGCGGGAGGAACTTATTTCGCGTATTGCTGCAATGTTTCCAAACGATGTGACGATTGTCAGACCCGGAATACACTGGCGCAGTCGATTGCGGGTATTTGAGCGAATAAATGTTTCGGTGCTGATTGTTCGATCAGATTTGGTTTACAAGAATACGCGGCGTTGGCTAGTCGAACCAAGCCGGCATGAGTGCAAATTCGTCACGCTGCTGGCTCGTCTGAATAAAGCAAATCGGGCCATTCTCGATTTTCATATATTCCCGAATATAGACCGCCGAACACAATTTCAAATAACTGATCTCTGGCTGAAACGAGGAAAGCGCTTCAGTAGGCTTTCAGAGTTCTGCAAAGTCGTGACCCAAGTGCAGAATGGACTCCATATAGGTCATTTAAAGGACGGCATGTAGGAGCGATCTAGTCCGGAAATTAGATATTTAAACCAAACCCGAACTTGTTCGGCGGAAACGCGGACTTCCTGAAATTCGTGAACCAGCTTGACAGTTATGGTGACCGGCTCAATATCGGCAAGCCGATGGACCCAGCGAACAAAGTCATTGCTGACTGCGTCGCGACATTTGCGTTCGGAGAAGCTCAGTGTGGGGATTGTGCCTTGCAATTCCAGCCGCATGAAATACTCTGTTCCCTCTTCCGCAAAGATGAAGCAGCAAAGGATTGGTTCAGGTGGAAGAAAAGAATGCATGTCAACAATAGTTCTCCCCACCATCCCGTTAATCGTAGCGCACGTTTCAATCATCATGCTTACGATGCCTGATGCTTCAACCCGCTCACGGGCGCGCTCTATTTCGAGATACTCATCCGGTATTATGAGATTCCGCTCATTTAGAAATTCTGCAAGTGAAGCCAAGTCTTCAACGTCGCCGTCTAATTTACCCAGATACACGTCGGCTATCGCGTTTGGCTTTTTCATTGGTACGCCCATAATGAATAATTCCTCCGCGAATTGGTCCTCTAACGGTTCTATTCTTTCGAATCTTTATAAATTCTGCGCGGGTCAATACCGAGGTGAATAATATCTGAAATCGTTCCGTAGACTTTTAATACCGGCGTATGATAAATCTTCTTAAAATTGCTGCCACAAGCGCAGCTTTGTTTTTCAATGACAGGTTTTGTTTCGACTACAGGCGCTTCTATGCATTCGTTGGACATACATATGACGTTTTTCTCTGCGAGATGCATATCCCCTCCAAGAAATTCGACGTGTGATAGTTTACAGTAGGGTACGTCACAAAGTATATATGTATAACCCAACGTATAACCTTACGTATAATCACCTACATTAAACAATGTAGATGACTAGAAAATAAATTATTTACAACAGATGAGTCCCTACCATAAATCGCAACACAAAGTAATTGTGGAAGTTGTGGTGAGCACGGAAAATAAAAGGTCTGCCAATGGCAGAACAATGTTTTGCGTACCAAACGACGTCGGACTAGCACTCGAAATGGAATACGAAATTCATAAACCTCCGCTGATGCCGCATCGCCGCAAGAATCGCCGGGCGAATCCGCGAAGGGTGCATTGTAAACGTTAAAGTGTCTTTTTAAATTTACTTTCGGTGAGACCGCATGATTGTGCCGCGTGCCATTGCAGTCAGAGGGCGGGAAAGTGATACTTCGAAAAGGCGTTATCATTGAGGATTTTATGCATGGGCGCTGCCAATTGTGGACTTCTGTGCATCTGAGGCAGTGGCAACCGGAAGTCTAACTGAGATTTTCGTTCCGTTGGGGTTCGACTGAATATCAATTGTGCCATTCAGATGGCGTACACGCTCACGCATTCCAGTAATTCCAACTCCCGTACGATGGCCTTGAATTTCTGCAAGCTTTTCTGCGGGTATCCCTTTGCCCTCATCTTGAATTTCCAGAGAAACGCTCTCTCCCGAACGCGAAAGGTGTATTGCCGCAGTTTTGCTTTCAGAATGGCGATGAATGTTTGTAAGGCATTCTTGTACGATGCGGAAAATCGTGACTTCCAAATCATCCGACAATCTTCCGAAGTCCTTAGGGATAATAAGCTTACTTTTCAGACCGCTACGTTCTGCCAAGCCGCGGATAAACCACTGGATTGCTCCCGATAAGCCATTTTCATCCAACAGGGGAGGATGAAGCAAATAAGACATAGTGCGTATTTCTTTACTCAGTTGGTGAACTAGCTCACGGCTTTCGTCGATGGCTTTACGTGCTTTCGAATTCCGTCCCACTTGTTGCTTGATACAGGCTAGATTCATTCCGAGCACTGTCACGACTTGACCGGCGCTGTCGTGAAGTTCTCTCGCGATACGTCGTCGTTCATCGTCTTGGGTTTGCTGTAAACGGATCGACAATTCACGAAGCTGTTCAGATTGTTGGATGACTTCTGCATTTCGTTGCTCAAGCTGATGAGTCCGAACCCGGACTTTGTTTTCTAGCTCATTGGCGAGTACACGAAGGCGCTCTTCACTTCCGCGCAATTCTGATTCGAGTTGCTTCTGTTGCGTAATGTCATTATTCGTTTCTAGAACACAATTCCGATTCCCGACGTCATCTCGGTTGAGCGCCCACCTGCTCGCAACAAGGATTTGGCTGCCGTCTTTGCGTCTGTGAATAAGTTGCCCAGCCCAGCGACCGTCACGATTCAGCTGTTCGGTAATGCGCTCTAAGGACTCGGGGAATTCGGTATGCAGTAGCTCATGGGTCACGCAACCCGTTGCTTCCTCTCGGCTATAGCCATACAGTTCGGACGCACTTTTATTCCAATATGTAATACGGTCAGACCCGTCGCGAATCAAGATTGCATCGTTGCTCAAGTCAAGCAGCTTCGCTCGTTCTGACAGAACTTGCTCGGCTCGCTTGCGTTCCGTTACATCTCGCGCCACTTTCGAGGCACCAATGACGCGGCCAGAACCGTCTTTCAGAGGAGAAATCGTCAAAGAGATGTCCAACGTTGTTCCATCCTTGCGCAAGCGAACAGTTTCAAAATGATCCACGCGCTCTCCTCGCCTAAGACGCTCAAGAATTGTTGTTTCCTCATTGAGTCGGTCAGGTGGAATTATCATTGTGATCTGACGGCCAACTGCTTCTTCCGTAGAGTAGCCAAATATCCGCTCCGCACCCTTGTTCCAAGTAGTGATCTTACCGTCCAGATTCTTGCTGATGATCGCGTCGTCTGAGGAATCCACGATGGCCGCCAACAAGCCTGTCGCTCGTTCGGATCGTTTTTGTTCGGTAATGTCATGGAAGAAATTCACGACACCTACAATTGTGCCGTCCTTGTCTCGAATCGGGTCAATGTGCACTGAAACCACCACGCGGCTTCCATCCGGCCTCGCGATGATGACTTCTTCGTCGTGTACTGACACACCCGTACTTAACGCGAGAGCTACAGGAGTATCGCAGTGCGCCATGTAGGTACCGTCGGCATGGTAGAGAGTGTGCGCTCCGCAGAAGCGTTCATCAGTGTCACCGATCACCGGGGTGCGGCCCCAGAGATTAGCTGCCCGTGAATTGAACCAAACGATTACTCCATCAGGCGCTCGAACTGCGTATGCGGCCATTGGAAAAAGCTCAATCAGCTGGGTTTGATCCCCTAAATCGAGGAGAGCATGCGAAACAGGCAATTGTCCTAGCACGTCGCATTCCAACACGTTCCGACCAGATTTGTTACGGCGTTCTTGACCGGATACAGAATTGAGCGCGTCCAATTTCGGACCTCCTCTGCTTTCTTTCAGAAGCAGGATTGTACTTTAACGATGGCGGACAATCAGGCATGGTAATCTCATAAATTCACGACGACGTGCCATACAGTATTCACCGTAGATTGGGTGGGAATATATATCGAAACTTAGTCGTCGGAATGAAGTTGCCCAGCCAAGGGACGTGGACCAAACACAAGCCGTTAAAGAGGCAGCTCAATCGTTTCTCGCTTATTTTCGTCTAATGCAGTTGAGGCGAGTGAGTCCATTTCCACAAGTAAAACTCTCATATGACGGAGTAGTTTCGTCCGCTGTTCGGAACCGAGACAGTTTGTGGCAAGGAGTTCAACCAAGAAGTCGAGTTCATCTTTTATCGTTTGTAAATTCTGGGTAGTAGGCATGGGACCACAACGTAACCGGGATTTCGCAGGATGGACATAAGGTTTTTAATGTAGAGGGTTCGATTACGACGGACGGCATTGGGAAATCGACTGTTGTCTTTGCATCCCGCTTGTGTCGTCAAAACACTGGATTTTTCCAGATAAACCAAATCGAAACGAGTCATGTGAGGTATCAGAGTCGTTGGTTTCTAATTGAGGTGCTCTACTTTCTTCCTGTGTGGTTTAAAGCCTCGGAGCTGGACACGTCGGTCGCCACGCTGCTCCACGAGCCGCTGGGCACGTTGTGCCGCGTCACGGCTTGCCTCCCGTTCTGCCTCCCGACAAGCTTTTTCTGCTAACCGCTCGATTGCGGCGCGGAGCCGAGGCGGGGCATCCGCGATATACTCGCCTTCATAGTCCTCGGGATTGAGGCCGTTCGCGGCGATATACTCAGCGGCGTTCGGCAACCGGCCGTGTTTTCGCTTGAAGCTTTCTTCGACGTAGTTAATTAGAACTCATCTCATAAATGCCTCAGGAGGATCACAGCGCATGCGAGTTGAACCATCCCGAGGAAATTTTCTGGGTAGTATTCCCAGCGAATGACGGTGCGACGAAAGTTATGGAGCCAGGCGAACAGGCGTTCGACTTTCCAGCGACGCCGGTAGCGGCGCAGAACTCGACCGTCCTGCGTCGCTGCTGCGACGCGCACGAATTTGTGAGGCGAGATGAGTTGTACGCCGTATCGTTCGTGGATGCGCTGGTCGAGGGGATCGCTGTCGTAAGCGCGGTCGCCGATCATGCGTTCGGGGGCTTCGGCAAGGAATCGATGGTCAAGAGTGGGTTCGACGAGCCTTGTTTCATGAGGCGAAGCGCTGGCCACGTACACGGCGAGAGGAAAACCATGGCCGTCTGCGATTGCCATGATTTTGCTGCCTTTGCCGCGTTTTGTAGGGCCGACACCAGAGCCCCTTTTTTCGCCCAGCTGAAACTGGCGTCGATGAAGGATTCGCTCAGATCGAGCTTCCCTCGATCTCGTAAGTCTTCGGCCAGTTTTTGCAGCAAGCGCGTCAGCAACCCACTGCGCTGCCAGTGTTGGAAGCGTCGATGACAGGTCTGATAGGAAGGATAGCGAGACGGCAGATCGTGCCAAGGAGCCCCCGTGCGTAAGACCCAAAACACTCCGTTCAGCACAGCACGCGTGTCCTGCCACGGTCGCCCTCGCCCATCGGCTCGTCGCTTGGGACGAAACAACGGTTCGAGAACCGCCCATTGGGCGTCGGTTAGATCCATGTTCTCGGTTTACGCCGTTTGCCATAACTTTCAACCGCTCAGCCGCTTGAATGTGCTTATGAGATAACTTCTAGTTATGGACCTTAGATAAAAAATCGCAAAATCGATTTGGAGCACGCATGATGTCCCTTCGCTAAACATATTCGCCCCATCACAGGATCAAACGCTCACCATCGTTGCGGCTTCGTTTCCGCTTCGGATTTTGCGCTACTGAATTGGCGGCCAGCTCTTGCAGTCGAAAGCGGTAAGAGGGGCTTCCCATAGCTCGCCGGGCTTGCTGCGAATGACTCCGTCCGAGGTGGAGCAGATGTTGCGCATGCCTGTCCCGGGGCTCACCGGGACGGCGAGAATTACGTATTCCTGGCAGTGGCGCTGCGTGCAGACCGCAGTCAGCTTGAAGTGGAATCCGTCCTTGAGGCACCAGCCGTCAGGGTTGCAGGATGCGTTGGACAGCGAACCGGAAAGTAGGTCTGCATGGTCTTGGGATTTGGCGAGGGTTCCGCTTGCATCGGGACCGAGCGTAGACAGGCTTGCGGCGTAGCCTCTCTGAGGGAAGCTTGTTTTGTAAGCCAACTGCGCGGTGTTGACCGTTCGCACCTCAGCTACCGCAGATGCTTCATTTGCAGCCGTCTTGGAACGGAGAATATTCGGAATGGCAATGGCGGCAACGATCAAAGCCATTCCGGGATTAAACGTCGAGTTCGAACTCATTTCACGGATGGCGGAATCCTCGCCATAGATCCACGCCGCCGAGGCGGTCGAACCTTTGCGAGCCGCTGCCATGGAATCCGCCACTTGCGGCGCGAAGTTCCTCATCTGCATCGCCGCCATCGCAATTGGATCCTCATAAATTAACCCTGAAGCGTTCAGCGACTGGCCCGGCGGGAGCGTTGCCAGGAGTTTTTTGGATTTTGCGAGGGATCCGCCGGAGCGGTGCAACTCAATCGACTTGGCAACCGCATCCTGGCTCGAGCCAATAATCAGGTGCCCATCCACAAGCGCATAGGTGAGAGTCGTGACTGTTTTCGCGGTGGGAATGCGAAGCGAGTAGTAGGCGACTCCGCCCTCTTCGTCTCTGCGCGCAACCATATTCGCTGCGGTCAGCAGCGTGTTCAGCGTTCGCTGCAGGTGGTCGGTGTCCTTAACGCCGAGGATGGCTCTCCATTCGGGCTTGGGAGGAGCGGCGCTATCCAGCTCTAGTGTGATATCTCCATGCAGCAGGCCAAGCAGGTCGTCCTTCACACTGAGATGCAGGACCTGTTCGAACATGGAAAGTGGCGCGAACGCATTCGGATTCGTAAGGCTGGCGAGACCCTTCACATCGTCGAAAATTTGGGCCGGATTTGAAAGCAGCAAAGTGGCCGAAAGGATGGCGTCGGGCGAGACAAAGTCCAGGCCGTTCAGCGGGCCCGATTTTGCGATCCACGCCGCCGGGCCTTTCCGGGGAGCATTGAAGCTCAGCTCGAATTGGCTGACCGACTTGCCGTCCACGCGCCGGGTTTCCCAGACAGCGTATTTCACGTCGGCGAAGCCGCTCTGCTGAAAGGAAACGTTCTGTTTCCTGGCGAGAGGTGCTTGATTGAGAAATCCCTGCAAGTCCGCCGCGCTCAAGGCGGTCACGCCGTCCTGATACTCCCGCGCGATGCGCTTGCCGAAGGAAGTCGCGGCAAACTCGCGGTTCGGATGATCGAGGCTCACGCTGAAGCTCCGAAGCGCGGCTAGATTTTTTGCGACAACTAGAAAATCCGGCCGTACAAGAATGACGCCGCCTTGCGGAGCGCCTTTATCGGCAACGGCGGCAAGCTCCTGAGGATCGAGCACGCTGAATTGAGGCTTTGTTTTTCCTGCCAGGTCCTGAATCATCTGCTGAAGGTATTTCTTCAGGCCCGGCTTGCGGATCTCCGCGACGATGACGAAGCTGGGCACCCTGCCATCCGTGGTTCCCGAAACGACGATTTCATCGCCCAGGAAATCGTTTAGCTCGGAGAATTTCTGCAGTGCGTCCTCAAGCTTGGGGCCCGTTGTGGCCATCGCACCCTGATGCCACCAGTCGCGGAATACCGCATTGTCCCGCAACTCCTGTCGAAGAATTTTCAGTGCCTGATCCGACGCCTGGCCGTAGTTGGGAAACGCGGCGTAAATCATTGTCGAGGTGGGCAATAGGGGCAAAAGCCGGCTTTCGCTTCTCGGCCCGGGGTATTGGATGTTGTGTTGGAACTGGTTGATGAGATTCCCGTACGCCTTCAGCAATTCCGAATTCTTGCTTGAGTCGTCAGCGGAGGGCGTTTGGGTTTGCGGCTCCGCGGGAGCCTTCTGAATCCTGACCTGAGCGTTGGATGCCGAAGCGGCGAAAAAAATCGCGGCAAAAATGGCGAAAAATGGAATGATGGGGCGCATTCCCCTTAAAAATGTTTGCATGTCACTCATCTCCGAGCTGCCGCGAGCTTTATCCAAGCTAGTTTAAACTTTTCGCACTGATGATTGACATGGCAACGCGGAGGTGAGGTGACGCAATGGTAATCGCGGGCGACGACTTTGTATGTCACCACACTGGAAAGAAAAGACTTATGTCAGATGGCGTTGATCGACCCGTTGAGATCGCAGGGGTAATCGGGACTTGGCCCTCCAGAAGCCGTTGGAATTAAATATGCCTGTCTTGCGAACTTGAAGGTTGACGCTCGGTTCTCCCGCCAATTAGAATTCGTGACTGCGGTTCACCAGCCCGTTCCGTAAGTGAATGAAAAGGAACGGCATGATTATCGTAGAAGAGCTTTACGCAAGAATATCCGCCAGCATTTTGGCTCGCTTCGCTCTCGCGCTCTTTGTAACACTCCTGGGTCTGCTCATCGGTCGTGCGACGCACGTTTTGGCAAGTGACGCTCCGGCATACTGCATGGCGTTCATGGCCGTGGCTCTGTCTACCTGGTTGTTCGGAACCGGGCCCGCCATGGCGAGCCTCGCACTGTCACTGCTGACGGCAAAGGACTGGCTCATCTCTCAGACCACTCCCCTGCGAATCACGCCAGCGTCAGGCTGGATCAGTTTTGCTTTGTTCCTGCTTGCGGCGATCTTGATCATCGTGATCGGGGAGACAAATCTCCGCAAACAGGCACGCTTGCGGAACGCCGCGGGGCAGCTCGAGGAAAAAATTCGCGACCGTACGGCTGAACTCGATCACGCGAATGACAGCTTGCGACAGCTCACCGGGCGTCTGCTGAATTTGCAGGACGAGGAAAGACGGCGTATCGCTCGGGAGCTGCATGACAACGCCGGGCAAGCACTCTCCGCACTGGCGATGAATCTCGGCGCCGTTGCAGAAGACCTCGGCCGGCTTATGAAAACTGTGAACATAGTGGCGGACAGTGCCAGCATGGTCCGGCAGATGAGCGACGACATTCGAACGATGTCCTACTTGCTCCACCCGCCGCTCTTGGACGAGATGGGGCTTGCTCCCGCGCTCAAGTGGTATGTCGAAGGATTCGCGGAACGTAGCAAAATTGCGGTCGACTTGCGGTGTAGTAGCGATATTGGGCGGCTTCCCCGGGAAGTGGAGACAGCCATCTTTCGAATTGTGCAGGAATGTCTGGTCAATATTCATCGTCATTCGGGCAGCCCGACCGCAGCAATTCAGGTTGATTCGGTGGACGATTTTGTACGACTCGAAGTGAGAGACAATGGGGCGGGGATCCCTCCCGAGTTGCGTCGCCAGATGGAAACCGGAGGCATGCTTGGAGTGGGTCTGCGAGGGATGCGGGAAAGGGCAAGCCAACTGGGCGGCAGTCTCGAAATCAGCGCCGACGAAACACGCCGGGGAACTTGCATCACGGTACAGTTGCCGGCCACAGAAGCCGTTCATACACAGCATGCGACGAATTCGGATGAGACTGAATAGGATCGACTGCGGATTGCCAGTCAGGCTCCAAATTCCAGCAATGTTAAGCAGCTCATTGGTCGGAACTGCTCTTCGCGATGGCGACCCGGTGAGCCTGGGCCAGTGAAAACGAGCGTTCGAGCAGAAGGATGGCGCGGTCGACGTCCGCGTCGGTTCGCAGGAATAGACTCACCCAGCCGGAGTCAGGAAGGATGTGGTGGGGCTCCGCTTCGCGCGCGGCCACGATTTCGTCGCGCACGCGCTTAGGGAAAGGAATGTCCACGAGGCGATCGCCGTGGATGTGGCCGAGTTCGCGCCGCTCGAGGCGAAATTCCAAACCTCCGTAACGGTGCGGATTGATGGATACGCCTTCCCATCCGCTAACGGCTTCGCATATTCGGCGCTGAGCTCCATGGATGGACATTCATCCTCCATCGTCGCTAAAAATTGTAGCTTGGTGGCGATCAGGTTTCCTTCATTTCGACCATTCCGTGCTGGCAAATTAGCCGAGATTTCCGATTCGCCTCCCTTACTGTGGATCGTACGCCTCTTCTGCACTCGACTCAACCAATAGGCATTATCTCGGCCAAGTTATGAGAAACCGCCATATCGATGGCCGATAAATCTGTCTACGAATTCAGCGTTATACGGTATTTCACAAGAGACGGGAATGCGTAGAATCGAGACGAGGGTCACCGTGTCATCACGATGGAAACTCGGCCTTTGGATCGCTGGCGGGACGATCCTGGCGATTGTAGGGATGCTGATTATCGTGTGTGTGGTGATACTTCGAAGTGCTCGAGGGTGGGTGGAAGGCTCGCTAACTCATGAATTTAACAGCAAAGTCGAACTCTCCAGCTTTCGCGTGGCGGTTCCATTCCCGCTGGTGCAGGGGGAAGGCGAAAATCTGGCGCTACATTTTCAAGGCCGACAGGATTTGCCCCCACTAATCTTCGTGAAGCGATTTACGTTGCGAGCATCGATTTGGGGGCTGCTTCACAATTCGCGCCGCATTTCCTTTGTTCACGTGGAAGGGCTTCAGATCAACGTTCCGCCGCGCGGAGACAGCACTGGCGGTGGCATAAATGCGAAGAGCGCCATGCGAAAGTTTCGAGCGCTGCGCTTCGATGAAATCCTTTCCGATGACGCGACGCTCAAAATTCTGACTTCCAGGCCCGGAAAAAAACCTCTCGAATTTGACCTGAAACAACTTCGGCTAAATTCCACTGGCACGGACGGTGCCTTGGCATTCCAAACAACTCTCTCCAATCCGACGCCACCGGGAGAAATTGTGTCAGCTGGAATATTTGGGCCATGGAATGCCGATGTTCCCAGCGAGACGCCGGTTTCCGGCAATTACACTTTTGAGAACGCCGACCTGGGCATTTTTTCCGGCATCGCCGGAATATTGTCGTCGAAAGGAAACTACCAGGGCGTTCTGGACCAAATCCAGGTTGATGGCACGACCGATACATCTGATTTTCGCGTCACCCTCGCCGGACATCCTGTGGATCTTTCCACGATTTTTCATGCGGTGGTGGACGGCATGAATGGCGATACTTATCTTCAGCCTGTGAAAGTTCATTTCGGGCAAACGGATTTGCTGGCTCAGGGAAAAGTTGAAGGGACAGCTGGAAAGAAAGGCAAAACGATTACGCTGGACGTCAGCGCAACTCACGCGCGGATCGAAGATTTGCTCCTGCTGGCCGTGAAGGAGTCGCCGCCAATGACCGCGCCAATACGATTGAAGACGAAATTCATCCTTGTGCCGGGACCGCAGCAGATTCCGGAGCGTCTATTCCTGGAAGGCTCTTTCGATTTGGACTCGCTGCACTTCACGAACAGCGCAACGCAGCAAAAAGTCGACAACATGAGCAAACGCAGCATGGGAAAACCAAACGAGGTGGTGAATGTCGAGGAAGCGATCAAGTCGGATGACGTTACCAGCAAGTTGAAAGGCAATTTCCGGGCCGAGAATGGAATCCTTACGCTCTCCGGGATCGACTACGGGCTTCCCGGCGCGGATGTCCAGCTCGCCGGCACTTATGGACTCGATCCCGAAACTCTTGACCTCCGCGGCAAGCTCACCATGCAGGCAAAACTTTCGCAGACCACTACGGGCTTCAAGTCATTTCTACTGAAATTTGCCGATCCGGTTTTCTCAAAGGGCGCAAAAGGAACGGTTGTGCCCATCAAAATTACCGGCCCAGTTCAGCACCCGCATTACGGACTGAACCTCGGGCATTAGGCCGAGGTTGCCAAAGTGAAAAGTATATTTGGAGCTGCGCCAACAATACTGAACGTATGGTCGGACGGGTGTCCCCGCTTTTCAAGGGCGGGGCCTTTCGTCCGTTTCTTTCAAACACTCTTTAATTAAGCAAGAACCCGCACTGAGAAATGTTATTTCCTGCGGATTACTTCCGGCAGGTCATCAGTATCGACGGGGCGCGGGTACTTCGCATAAACCACCTTGCTAAATGCTAAAATTCTATATTGAAGCTCAATACGATTTGGAAACTCTGTTACGCCGATCGGGACTCATGGAAATATTGGGGCAATAAGAATGATGGGTAGATGAGAACGAGCCCGCGCCGCCAGATGCTTTTTCGGACCAGGTCTTGGCACTTCGTGTCATTCGTTTTATTAGCCATACTGCTCTACCAACCAATCAGCCATGCGCAGATAGTGCCGCAGCCTCCATGCGGAAGCGAGCCCATTCCGCCTTACCCAAATCTGTCTGAGCCTGCCGTTGTTAAGGCATGGCATATATCTGAATTGGGCGGCGGCTGGAAACCGCCTGCATGCACGGAATGGAGATCTCCGGGATTTACAACCCTGGTAACCATAACTGCGCGATTCCGTTATACGTTGGAGGCCAAGGACTTGCTTCGACGGATTGGAGCAATTTCACAACTTGCAGGCGTGCGTTACTGGTCGACGACTCACAAACAATGGAGGGCGCTGATTCTGGAGGCCCACGCATTGACTGGCGTGCAGCCTGGTCAACGGCGGGACGACTTCAGCCCCGACGAAATGATCGAAGGTAGAGTGTTTTATTTCGAGCAGGAAGATAATCTTTCCGGCAAGGGCATTTACAGAATGCGTATTGCAGCAGCCTCACCAAACCGGATCGTCATCGATATTGAAAACGTAAGCACGATACACTATCTCCTCGTGCCCCTGTTTCGCCCGGGCGATGTACAGTCGATGTACTTTCTGGATCGCGAATCGCCAGATGTCTGGCGCTTCTACAGTATTGTGCGCACAAGAACGACCACGAACCGGCTTCTCACGGGGAACGAATCTTCCGCCATCAACCGAGCCGTTGCGTTCTATCGCTACATGGTCGGAATTCCAACCGATCAGGAGCCGCCGGCAGCTCGATGAAGAAATTTGAAAATGAGGCTACTGAAATGTTGGGTGATGGCCGACTTTTCACATTGTCCAGCATAACCTCCGGGCGGGTGGCCCGGTCTTCGTAGTCACTAATGCTCTTTTGCGTTTCACTTTATAATACTACTTCTGTATGTCCACTTAGAGTTAAGATGTTGAACTTAGGGTGCCCCGTCCTTGACGGTTCATCAAGGGCGGGGCTTTTGCTTTCTCTTGGAGCGCGCGCAGAGGATCGAACGAAAAAGCCCCGCCCTACAAGGTACGTCGGACGGGGCACCCCAAGTTCAGCTAAAAATCCGAAAAATAATAGGCTGGCGCACCCGGAAGTTAATGCCGTGGGGTCTACAATCGCCGAACTTTGCAAACCATAATAATTTAATGGGACAAAGAGAAGACGGCTTAAGAGGTGGCTGATGACCTTTGAAGAATTGGACCAGAGATTTCCGAATGGATTCGTCGATGCCGAAATAAGAAATCTGTCTGTGGACTATAGAAATCGAACAGTTGTGTTAGAGATGAATCTTCGTGGCAATCCTCCCGATAGCGCCAAACGCGACGAATATAGAAGGGCCACGCTAACGGCACGAGGATTTTATTACTTTTCAATGGAACCGCCAGACCCTGAGCACCTTCACATTCAACGGCCAAAGATAACTGTAGATGGATTCTCTGAGGATTCAGCTAATTTTCACTTAATTCAGCATCTGAAGACGGATTTGCACGTTGATACCTTCATCTGTCGATTCTTTGTACACGATTGGAACTCGTTCATCCACATCGCTGCGAAGGATGCAGAGTTTTTGTGGACCGAGCATGGCGCGTCGGGGGACAACTGAGCCACGTCCTTCCATTCGTCCAGTTTTGTTGAGCAATTCTTCGCTCGGTGCAAGTTTGGTGTCGTCAGTTCAGAGTGTGCAAAAAACTCTTCGGGCGACGAGAGCAATCTTATCTTCCAGGGATGCCGGGAACTTTTGTCCGGATTTTATAAATGCTGGTGCGCGCGACGATGTATAGGGATTTGTAATCGGGGTCGCCGAAATTGAGATTAGCAACTGCTTCTGGTGTGTAGACGACTCCAAGCTGCTTGCCTTCGGGCGTCAGGACAACAATTCCGCCGCAGCACGATTCCCAGATGTTTCCGTTGGCGTCGATCTTCATGCCGTCGGTGATTCCGGGAAGCGGGTCCTTCGTCTTGTCCATGATGATTTGCATATTGGCGACGTCGATGGTGTCGTCCGGCAGCACCTTATATTTTCTGACGAGGCGGACGCCGTTTGCGTAGAGATATTTTTCGTCGGGAGAAAGTGCGAGTCCATTCGCGCCTTCGACATTCTTGGCGATCGCAGTCGTCTTGCCGTCCTTCCACATGAAAAGGCCGGGGTAATCAATGCCCACTTCGGGGTCTTTGCATTGCAGGCGAAGGCCGCCGCACGCGGGGCCGTCGGTGAAATAAATCGCGCCGTCTTTTTTTACAACCACGTCGTTTGTGCCGTTGAATTTTTTGCCATCCACGCTGTCCGTCAGTTGAACGCGCTTGCCACTTTTTTCAATCCGGTCAAGGCCACGGCCGCCCCATGTGGCGATTACCAGGCGACCCTCGTTGTCTCGCGCAAGGCCGTTGCAGCCGGGCAAATTAAATCTTTTGTAATCGGGATCGGTCGGCGCTTTTCCATTGGTCTGGTTAAATCCATGCCGCCAGCTGTCCCATCCGGTATAGCCGCATTTGTCCATGTACAAGGAAAGTTTGCCGTCCATGGACAGCTGCAAGATTTTGTTCGCGGCCATTTCGGCGAAGAGCCAGTGCCCGCCGGTCTTTCCCTCCGGCACCCAAACAATTCCTTCCGTAAAATAAAAAAAATCTTTGATGACCGGTTCCACCTGCGCGCTCGTGTCGATCAACTCATCCATGGCCGGGTCCATTTTTAGAACGCCGCTGGGCACCTGCGCCGGCGCTGGCGTCTGGGCGTGCAGCGAGCCGAGCCCCAGTCCTGCAAAAAGAAAGCACAGCATAAGGAACCAGAAATTTTTCATTTGCGCCTCAATGCTGCGAAAGGACATTTCTGCAGCGGGCGACATTTACACCGGGCGCTGCATGGGGTCAAGCAAATTGACTTCAACGCGTCTCATAAATGGGCGTGGAAGCAAGATTTATCGCAAGACAGGGGCTAAAGAGTCTTTGTGAGAACTCCAAAATTGGAACTTCAGCGGCTAAACCGGCACCCCTTTTGCAGGATTTATGTCGTGGCTAAAGCCACGACCCACAATCATTCTCCAGTTCTCGCACAGATTCTAAAGCCCGGTTTTTCCCGCTCGCCTGAACGCGATTAGCGGGTGCCGGTGGTCTTGGGGAATTTCTTCTTATACTCGTGCAAAGCATTTTCGATGACGGGATATGCTTTTGCCGCGGGCAGGATTTCATCGACTTCGACTTCTTTGCCCTCGAGCTGTTTATAGTCTTGAAAGAATCTACGGATCATTGCCATGTAGTGGGGCGGAAGTTTGCTCACTTCATGGTAGGCGCTGTACTCAGGGTCGGCCGTGGCCACAGCGATGATCTTATGGTCCGGGTCACCCGAGTCGATCATGGTCATGATGCCGATGGCGCGCGCATGCATCACGGTGAGCGGCACAACCGGTTCCTGACAAAGAACGAGAACATCGAGAGGATCGTGATCTTCGGCAAGGGTTTGGGGGATAAAGCCGTAATTCGCGGGATAGAAAACCGCTGAATAGAGGACGCGGTCCATGCGAATCATGCCGCTGCTCTTGTCGAGCTCGTATTTCACATTCGAGTGCAATGGAATTTCGATGACGGCGTTGAATTCCTTGGGGACGTCGCTGCCAGGATTCAGATCGTGCCAGGGATGGCTCATGACTACCTTTCGAAAGCGATAGGGCTAAAAAATTATTGTAAGCGTTATGAGAGACGATTGGGAAGAGTGTGGCAAAACGATGGTGAATTTCGCAACTCGCCTGACCGTTTCCTGTTACGTAGGATTGCGGTTAACTATCTGCCAAAAGAGTGGATTATTCCGTCATTTCGAGCGGGGCGAGGAATCTCTCATTTTTTGGATTTTCTTATAGTTAAATCGAAGAGAGATTCCTCGCTGCCCTCTGAATGACAGACTACAATACTTTTTTCGCGGCCCGTGAAGCCACGACTCGCAAGGCACACGAATGAGAAGGCTTGATTTCAGTTCTCTATGCCACACAATTCAGTTCAGGAAGGAAGGAGGAAATATTTATGGCGCCAAATGCGGCCAATGGAATCGTAAGCAAGAGAAGCAAATTTTCAGTGGACCAGATTCAGGAGAGGCTCACGCGCACTTTGCAGGCGAAGGGAATCGCTATCTTTGCGATCGTCGATCACTCCGGAGAAGCAAAAAAGGTAGGGTTGAAGATGCCGCCCACCAAACTTGTCATCTTCGGCAGCCCGAAGGCCGGGACTCCGTTGATGCTAGCCGCTCCTAGTATTGCGATCGACCTTCCGTTAAAAATTTTAATCTCGGAAGATGATAAGGGAAATTCCTGGGTGTCCTACAACAGCGCGGAATATTTAAAACAGCGCCACGCGGTTCCAAGCCAGTTGCTGCAAAATATATCCGTCATCGAAACCCTGGCAAAGGCAGCGGCAGAGTAATTATGGTCCGACGTGGCCTTTTTTTGGAATTGCCGAATGCCAGCGATGCAATGAGTGTTTTTTTCACGGAGATGAAGTCAACGTTTCATTCGAAGGGGATTCATATGTTTAGAGAATTTGCATCCACATTGTTGCTCATTGCTATGGGTTTTTTTCTTGCACTCTCCGCCAACGCCCAACAGGTGATGAAGGAACTGCAACCTCCTGCCAACGAACGAATCCTTGTGCAGGTGCATGCGAAGGGCGATCAAATTTACACCTGCAAGGCGGATGGCGCTCAATTCGGCTGGATGCTGGAAGCTCCCGATGCGCAGCTCCTCGATAAAAGTGGCAAGGCGTTCGGTAAGCATTTCGCGGGGCCGTCCTGGGAAGCGAGCGATGGAAGCCGCGTTACGGGAAAGGCTGTGGCGAACGTGCCTTCGCCCGATTCCGAATCCATCCCATGGTTGCTAGTCTCGGTAGTTAGCCATAGCGGTGAGGGCGTGCTCACGCCAGTCACATTTGTCCAGCGTATCAACACCAAAGGTGGCAAAGCGCTTGCATCCGGCTGTGATGCCGCACACGTTGGTCAGGAAAGCCGCGTACCCTATTCCGCCGATTATGTGTTCTTCGTCCCCAAATAATTCAAATCGTTTTGGTCGCGACCAAGCAATCGGGAGTTTCTATTCTCGTAAGAATTGAGTCGTGCCGTTTTTCACGCAAGAGCCAAGTGCGGAGCAACTGTGTCAGCTTTACCAATCTGAAACTTGAATTCTGGCTTTATTGTATGCCGATCGGAGGAAATTGCGAGCGCTGAGGCAAATTTCGCATGTATAATCTCACGCGATGGATTGGCGAGAACGCAAGGTTCAACTCATTGGCAATCAGTGCCGTCTTCGCGGTCTGCTTGACTGGAATTCTTGCTTCGAGGGACATTTCCGCATAACACGCCCGCGCCTCCGACTTTGATCCTAATTGAATTTGCACTCAGGGCTGCCGATGTTCCCGCGGACCGAAAATGGAAGATACGGCTCATTAGCATGAGGCGCTCGCAGCATCTCCGAGTCACGGGTAACTGATCGAATTGAGATGACACGCACACATACGAAAAGGGAGTTCGACGAATGAGCAAAAAGACGATTCTGAGCGTCGCCGTCACGGGCAATCAAACTACGTTGAAGCAGCATCCGGGCCTGCCCTGTACGCCTGAGCAAATCGCGACCGCTTGCATCGATTCGGCCAAAGCTGGCGCGGCCATTACACACATTCATGTGCGCTATCCGGATGGCCGGCCGAGCATGGAGCTCAGCCACTATACGGAGGTCGTTGACCGCATACGAAATAGCGGCGTCGACGTGATCATCAATCTCACAACCGGACCAGGACAGCGCTTTATTCCGAGCGAGGATGATCCGAAGGTCGCCGCGCCCGGAACTACACTCACGAATCCAATGCGCCGCGTCGAGCATGTCCTGGCACTGAAGCCTGAAATCTGCAGCCTGGACCTCAATACGATGTGGTCAGGCGCATCCGCGGTGATCAATTCGCCGGGCAGCATTACGACCATGGCGCGCGCCATGAAAGAAGCCGGAACCAAGCCGGAGCTGGAAGTTTTCGATAGTGGCGATATTAATTTGGCGAAAGACCTGATCGAAAAGGGCGTTCTCGATAAGCCGGCGCTGTTCCAGATCGTCACCGGAATCAGCTACGGCTTTGCATGTACGCCGCAGACGATGATGTACGCGAAATCGCTCTTGCCGGAAGGCTCGCACTGGGCCGCATTCGGCATTGGACGCCTGGCCTATCCGAGCCTGGCGCAAGCGTTTTTGCTAGGCGGACATGTGCGCGTGGGAATCGAAGACGCTGTTTATATCAGCAGGGGAGTGTTGGCTCCAAGCAACGCAGCGATGGCGGAGAAAGCTGTGCGCATCATCAACGAACTCGGCGGCGAACTGGCCACGCCAAAGGAAGCGCGGGAAATTCTCGGACTGCGTAAGTAAAGAAACGAATGGGACGGGCGCGCAACAGATACCCGGTTTTCAACCAATTGAGCGGCTAGGGTAATTGGATTATGGCTTTGCTCGTATTCTCCTACCCTGGCTGTGGTGCTCCGGGTACATTTTGACAAGGAACTACTCGGAGGATCTCTTCCTTGGTTAGAGTGGAGAACGATCTACACCTGGCTTAAGATATCCGTGCTGTGAGGATTCCCTCCAACGAACTCTTCGCCGTCCTGACGGCAATCAGTTTTGCCGCCGGCCTGAATGTGTACGCAACGGTGGCCACGCTCGGTCTTCTGGCTCATGCTGGCGTAATCCAACTTCCGGAAAGTTTGCATTTGCTGTCCAGTTGGTATGTGATTGTGTGCGCCATCCTCCTTTTCCTGATGGAGTTCTTCGCGGACAAGTTTCCTGCTTTTGATCTTTTGTGGAACGCTTTCCATACGTTTGTGCGAGCTCCGATTGCAGCGCTGCTCGCCTACGCCGCCACGGTTCAGCTCTCTCCGGGATTGCAATTGCTTGCTACGTTGATGGGCGGAGCCATTGCGCTGGCTGCGCATGGTGGCAAGATCGCTGTTCGAACAGCCGTGACGCCATCTCCCGAACCCTTCTCCAACATCACACTAAGCCTTGGAGAGGATGTTCTCGCTGTGTTCCTTACGTGGCTTGCGACAAAGCATCCTTACGTGAGTGCGACGATCGCGCTCGCACTTGTCGCGCTGATCGTCGCTATGATGCACTGGGTCCTAGGGGCGCTTCGTAGCATGCTCCGCAGGGTCAGACAAGAAATTGACCTTGTTTTTCACGGAATTTGACAACAAGTTCCCCAGACTGGGGCAGTTTCTTCTCCGAGGGGATTGGGAGCTTGACCTTCCGACACGGACAATGCTTGAACACATGGCCATTTCTTCAGGCCATACTTCAGAGCATTACTCAGACCTTCGCCTGCGTGCCATCGAATCGATTAAACGTGTACCCGGCGAACGGTTCGTGATAGTTGGCGTGCATGTCACGCAGCACGCTGATTGCTGTTTGCTCGCCGAGCAGATTGGCAACGTTGGCATCAGAACGCCAATGGACACCAGCAATGTTGCGGCCCTGAGACACGTTCGATACCAGCTTGTTGAGTTCACCTTCCACGGTGAGAGGCGGCTCACCAACCGGCGCGACGTAGGGAATGAGCGAGTTGCCATGATCAGCAGGATTCGGGATCACCGGATTCTGAATGAGCTGGCTCCCATCGAACAATGCCTTGAGAATCGTGACCGATGCGCCAGCTACAGTTGCGTGGCCGGACGCATACGACGGATGATTGGGCGACCCTTCAGGGTACGCCTGCGCCTGAAGCATCGAACCGAATTGAGTTAGCACTGCGGAGAGCACCGCAGAGTTTGTCAGGTCCGCGTGAAAGGGATAATTTGCTTTGCCGAGCCGCATCGTTTCGACGCGCCCGCCAAATTCTTCTGGCCTCAATCTGCGGTGCACGAGCCACTTCTGATACCACTCGTTTTTCAAAGCGCGTGTAGACGCCTCGCAAGTCATTGTCAGAATCTCTGGCCCGCCGAAACTTCCGAAGCCGACCATCGAGAGCGACCCGGTGGGATCGGTCACGGGATT